>Ga0256404_1003577_pt1 | contig 31237 bp, 25 predicted proteins | sample RumenRJG_01DNA_FD_185990 | JGI IMG/M metagenome (GOLD analysis project Ga0256404, IMG submission 185990) | Bovine rumen microbial communities from Lethbridge, Alberta, Canada - RJG_01 | ecosystem: Host-associated > Mammals > Digestive system > Stomach > Rumen | place: Canada: Alberta | collected...
CTTCTCTTGCTTCATCGTCCGGAGCATCAGCCCAAGAAGCAGGAACGTCAACCTTGTGAAGCTTCTCGATACCCTGATCGATAGCAGCCATATTCATATTGACTACGTCTTCACCCTTACGTCCGTATGTCTTCTTAACAGCATCCTTCATATATCCTACTGCTTCTTCTAGTGGAATGATGTCAGCCAGCTTAAAGAATGCAGCCTGGAGGATTCTGTTGGTGTGACGTGCACCAAGACCGATTTCCTTTGCGATATCTACAGCGTTACAGGTATAGAACTGAACGTTGTTCTTGGCGATATATCTCTTCATGCTTGCTGGAAGGTGCTTATCTAGTTCAGCATCATCCCATGTGCAGTTTAGAAGGAATATTCCGCCCGGCTTAACGTCTTCTACCATCTTGTAGAGATGAACGTAAGCTTCGTTATGGCAAGCTACAAAGTCAGCCTGCTTTACATAGTATGTTGATTTAATCGGCTTGTCACCAAATCTCAGGTGGGAGATTGTAACACCGCCGGACTTTTTGGAGTCATACTGGAAGTAAGCCTGAGCCTTCTTGTCAGTGTGGTCGCCGATGATCTTTACGCTGTCCTTGTTTGCGCCTACTGTTCCGTCAGCACCGAGTCCCCAGAACTTGCAAGCCTTGGTTCCTTCAGGAGCTGTATCAGGATAGTGGCTAGGAACGATTGAAAGATTGGTAACGTCATCGTTAATTGAAAGTGTGAATTCCGGCTTTGGATTTGCACTTTCCATATTTTCAAATGCAGCAAGGATATCTCCAGGCTGTACGTCCTTGGAACCGAGTCCATAACGTCCGCGGAGAACTTCTGCGTTTTCAAATTTTGATCCCTTGAGTGCGCTTACTACGTCAATATAGAGTGGCTCTCCTACGCTTCCAGGTTCCTTTGTTCTATCAAGAACTGAAATCTTCTTAACAGTCTCAGGAATAACCTTTAGCATATATTCTGCGGAGAATGGTCTATAGAGGTGAACTTCGAGGATACCAACCTTCTTGCCTTCTGCTGTCATGAAGTCAATGAGTTCTTCAGCTGCATCGCAGACAGAACCCATGGCTACGATGATATCTGTAGCATCAGGTGCACCATAGTAATTGAATGGCTTATAGTCTGTGCCAATCTTGGCATTAACCATATCCATATACTTAGCAACGATTTCAGGTGTCTCGTCATAAGCCTTATTGCTAGCTTCCTTGTGCTGGAAGTATGATTCAGGCTGCTCTGCAGGTCCCATGATATACGGGTTGGTTGGGTGGAAGGTTCTCTTCTTGAATGCTTTTACGGCATCCCAATCTACCATAGATGCGAGTTCATCATAATCCCACATCGCAATCTTCTGCTGCTCGTGTGATGTTCTGAATCCATCAAAGAAGTGAAGAACAGGTAAATGTCCTCCGATAGCAGCAAGATGTGCAACTGCAGCAAGGTCCATTACCTGCTGTACGCTGTTACTTGCGATCATAACAAATCCCGTCTGACGAACAGCCATAACGTCAGCCTGATCGCCAAAGATCGAAAGTGCGTGTGTTGCAAGTGCTCTTGCGGAAACATGGAATACTGCCGGTGAATGCTCACCTGCGAGCTTATACATGTTAGGGATCATAAGGAGAAGTCCCTGGGAAGCTGTGAATGTAGATGTGTATGAACCTGCAGCTACGGAACCGTGTACGGCACCTGATGCACCTGCTTCTGATTCGAGTTCTACGATCTTTACTTGCTCTCCAAAGATGTTCTTACGATCTTCTGCCGCCCACTCGTCCATGCTTTCAGCCATTGGAGAAGACGGTGTGATTGGGTAGATGGCAGCTACTTCTGTAAACGCATAAGCTACATGCGCAGCAGCGGTATTGCCGTCCATTGTCTTGAGTTGTCTCATTGTGAAACTCCTTCCTTTAATGTATTTACAATTCGTACAAATTGAAGCTAAATAAATAGCGTCTCGGGATGCTCCAAATTGCCTAAAAAAGCACCCTGACGCATCATTTTTATGATACACGCAAAACCCTATAAAGTCAATGTTTTAACAAAGTCAAAGAGCCCCAAAGGAGCTCTCTGCTATCTAGATCTATAAAGAATCTTCCGGCACCATTCTATTCCTTCTAAGGCATCGGTATCGTATTCAAAAACCTCGCCGTCTGCGGTCTCAAATTTCACATAGAGCCCGTAGTCAACCTTTCTGGCTTTCTCCATAATCTCGGTCCCGGAGAGCGTAAGCTTTGCCCCGTCCGGAAAGGAAATCTCTATCAAATCCTCATTGGCGGGAGGCTCTTTTCTGGGTTTTCCTACCCCTGCATTAATAATATTCGTATAGATAGAGCTGGCTTCATCAGGCACGAGATGGTACGTCTCATCAAGATATGTTGCCATTACTCCGCCATTGAGTCTTGCATGATAGAATGAATCGGTAAGCTCCCCTATATACACCTGGTGCCTATGTCCAAGATAGGTCATATATACCGCAGGAATGCAGGTGAACGCAAAAACAAAGACAACTGTTATTATCGCCACTATTATTCCTATGTCTTTTTTTGTTCTTTTCTTCTTCATTCCTTTTCTGCTTCTACAAATTCACGTATGGGGTCTTCGATGCTTCTTAAATAATACATATCCGTATAGAATTGGTACGGCTTGCCGTCTTCATTGATAAAACGAACAAATAAACCTTGTTTTCCGGTTCTTGGGCCTACCAGAATCTCCGTTTCAGAAAAGATCAGAACAGAGGAATTTGGAAACCTGACTGTAATTACAGGCTCGGGATCTACATCCGTACTATATCCAAGAGTTCTGTTACTAAGCATATAGTATAGCCAGCTTACATAGTCATCCGGCAGTATATATGTTTCTCCTTCGTAATCCAAAAACACTTCATCGGTCTCTTTGGATACGTTTACCGTATGAAGAAACTCGTTTATATACTTCTGATAACGATTCTTTTCCATTATTGGACTAGCAATCTTATAGACAATGACCGCTGCAAAGAGTACCGTTAAGCCCAGCACAATTGGTATCAAATAATCTCTTGAACTTCTTTTCTTTGTGGCCTTTTGATCCTTCATTCTGCCTTCCTATCCCACTCATTACCATATGCGTGTTAGAACAAAAATAATAATTCCAAATACAATAATAAAAATCGATCCTAGACCAAGTGCATATTTAAGGGTATATCTTATGAGCGCCCTTCTGTCTTCCGGCGAAAGTTCTTCAAGAGAAGAGTTTGGTGCGTGACCCGGATTTTGCTTTTCAACGGCATGGTCAGGCGCAGGGTTTCTGCTTCCAAAAACATCTTCTCTTACTGATGGAGAAAGTGCTCCAAGCCAGGAAGAAAGGAGTCCCCTATTTCCTACATTGTCCATATTCGCGATGGTTCTTCCATCGTCCTTTTCATAATCGTATTTTTCTTTCATGCTTAAATTATATCATATCTCACAGTTACGAACAAAATGAAAGCACCGAGTTTTTCTCGATGCTTTCAAATCGTATAATCTTTTAGAGTTAATCGTAAAGGTGACAATTAACAAAATGATCAGGTTCAACTTCTTTCTGAAGTGGTTCAATTTCCTTACAGATTTCCATGCACTTTGCACATCTTGTATGGAATTTGCATCCCTTGGGCGGATTTGCAGGTGAAGGAATGGAACCTTCAAGAACGATTCTCTTCATCTTTGCCTTTGGATCCGGCGTCGGTACTGCGGATAGCAGTGCCTCTGTATATGGGTGAAGCGGATTTCTGAAGATATCCTTCTTATGTCCGTATTCAACCAGATTGCCGAGATACATTACGCCTACGTCATCCGAGATATGCTCTACTACGGATAGGTCGTGCGAAATGAAGAGATAGCTGAGCTGGTGCTCTTCCTGGAGCTCGTTCAAAAGGTTTATGATCTGTGCCTGAATCGATACGTCAAGCGCCGATACAGGTTCGTCACAAACGATGAACTCAGGATTAAGAGCAAGAGCTCTTGCAATACATATTCTCTGTCTCTGTCCACCCGAGAACTCATGTGGATATCTCTGCTTATGGAATGGCTGGAGACCACATTCGTCCATGATTTTATCAACATAATCGTTGTACTCATTCTTTGGAACAAGATTATGTTCTCTTACTGCTTCACCGATGATTTCTCCTACTGGAAGTCTTGGCGAAAGCGAGGAGAACGGATCCTGGAAGATGATCTGCATCTCCGTTCTAAGAGGTCTCATCTCCTGCTTGCTATAGTCATAAACTTCTTTTCCGTTGAAGAGAACGTGACCTGCAGTCTTTTCTCCCGAAAGTCTAAGGATTACACGACCTGTCGTGGTTTTTCCGCATCCGGATTCTCCTACGAGACCGAGTGTGGTTCCTCTTTTTAGATTGAAGGTAACACCATCAACAGCTCTAACATGACCAACAACTCTGTTCATCATGCCACCCTTGATTGGGAAGTGTTTCTTGAGATCCTTTACCATCAGGATATACTGATCGTCATATACCGGTGGCTCAGAAATGATCTGAGGGGTATCTATAACTTCTGGCTTTTCTTTTAATTCGCTCATTATTCCTCCCCTCCTTCCTTCTTGGCTTCTTCTGCAGCTTCTTCGTTGGACTCCATGTTTTCAAGCATGCTGCGTGCGATAGTTCCTGTCTTTTCTGCGAGTTCTCTGTATTCCTCGTAGAAACGATAGCAGCTTACCTTATGGGTATCCGATAGGTTAATCTCTACCGGGTACTCTCCATCACAGCATGGCATACGCATTTCGCAACGATCTCTGAAATAGCAGTAATTAGGCATATCTACAGGGTTTGGAACCTTGCCCGGAATTGAGTAAAGCTCGTCAACCTCGCGACCTACTACAGGCTTACTTGCCATAAGACCTATGGTATATGGATGTGAAGGATGATAGAAGATATCTTCTGCAGTACCCTTCTCAACTATACGGCCGGAATACATTACTACTACTGTATCAGCCATCTCGGCAATTACACCGAGATCGTGAGTAATCAGCATGATTGCGGAATTGATTCTATCTTTAAGTCCTCTAAGAAGATCCAGAATCTGAGCCTGAATTGTTACATCAAGCGCTGTGGTAGGCTCGTCCGCTATGATTACCATAGGATTGCACGCAAGTGCCATAGCGATCATTACACGCTGACGCATACCGCCCGAGAGCTCATGTGGATACATATTGTAAACACCTTCGCTGTTGGCGATACCTACCATGTCTAGAGCTTCTATGCTGCGCTTTTTGATGTTGTCGTCCGAAAGCCCCGTCTCATCGTGGAGCTTGATAACTTCGTCAAGCTGTGCGCCGATTCTGAATACTGGGTTAAGAGATGTCATAGGCTCTTGGAATATCATGGATACCGCATTACCACGGATTGCCTGCATTCCTTCCTGTGTCATCTTGCTTATCTCGTAGGCCTTATCTCCCATATTGAGGTGAATCTCACCGTCAACAATCTGACCCTGCGGTCTCTGGAGGAGCTGCATGAGCGAGAGGCTCGTTACGGATTTTCCGCATCCGGATTCTCCTACGATACCTACGGTTGTTCCCTTTGGAACATCAAAGGTTACACCATCTACACTCTTTACAGTACCTACGTCCGTAAAGAAGTATGTGTGAAGATTTCTGAACTCAACAGCATTTCTCTCGTCTTCCATCTGGATGAGATACTCTGATTCAGGTACGCTCTTTCTCTTCCACTTCTTTTCGTATTCTTTGGTTATTTTACGATTGTATTTTGAAATCGCTCTGGATTCCTTGGCCGATAAGAAGCCATCATTTCTTTTTCCTGCCATGGTGACCTCCTTACCTATTCATCCTCGGGTCAAATGCGTCTCTCAAGCCGTCACCTACTAGGTTGAAGGCAAGTACGGTTGCAAGAAGCAATACGCCCGCAGGAATCCAAATGAACCAATAGTTTGTAAGTACGTAAGTATCGTTTACGTCGTTTATGATATTTCCCCAAGAAGCAAATGGGAACTTAACTCCGAGTCCAAGGAAGGACAGCGTAGCCTCGGTAATGATTGTAGAACCGAGTCCCATGGTCATGCTTACTATGAGCTGTGGCATTACGTTTGGAATCAAATGTCTAAAGATTCTTCTGGATGCTCTTATTCCAGTAGCTTCTGCAGCAACCATGAATTCCTGCTCTCTGAAGGAAAGAATCTGACCTCTTACCATACGCGCCGTTCCTGCCCAACCAAGGATACCAAGGATGAGCATGAGGTAAATCATTCTTATCTGAGGATCCACACGGAGAGTATCCATGATGGAACCGAGGATGATGATGATAGGCATTGATGGGATGCAGTAGAAGATATCTACTATTCTCATGATAAGCATATCAACCCATCCACCGAAGAATCCGGACATACCGCCCATGATAACTCCGATAACGGTAGAAATGAGTACAACGATGAATCCTATGTAGAGGGATACTCGTCCACCGTACATGAGACGTGTGAGCATGTCCATACCGTTACGGTCAGTACCGAGCCAATGCTCTTTGCTTGGACCGGAATAAGTATCAAAGACCTTTGTCTCTGTTTCTTGCATTACGATCCAGTCGCCTGTTCCCGGGTTATAGTCAAGTCTATACTCGGCCTCAACGCCATCCGTATCCTTAAAGATGAACTCTCTTGAATCGGACGATAACGCGTCTACAAGCTCTTCTTCAAAAGCTCTTGATAGATAAATATCGCTTGTTGCTGCCTGGATGCTGTATTTACTTGCATAGGCAACTTCAGATCCGTCGAGTGTGGCACTGCCGTCACTATCTACCTGATAAGTTTTTCCATCAAACTCAAATGTTTTTTGCTTATCGTAGATGGCCTGAAGCATATTGAATGCAAGCTCAAACGGAAGCTTATCGTTACCGGTACTCGATCTTACGATATCATAAGCGGCAAACGCTATAACCTCTCCGCCGGTGCTTATTGAATAGAAGTTTTCACCCTCTTTTTCAAATTCAAATGTTGTGCCCTGCGATTCAAAGGTCTTCTCCGTTCCCTTGATTGCAAGAACGAATTTTGCTCTTGCTACTGAGGAGAAGTCTTTTCCTTCGCTTACTACATATCTTAGTTCGTTGTTCTCTTTGATAGCGGCATAACGCTTCTGAGCAGCATCATATCTATAGAAGATCTGATCCTGTCTATAAGGCATAAGTACACCGCCCAAATATGAGAATAGGAACATAAATGTCAAAACCGCGAGTCCAAATACCGCAACTCTGTTACGGAAGAATCTCTTGGCAACAAGTCTTCCCGGAGAAAGTGTTTTTACACGACGATCGTCGTTTAGAGTAAATTCTGTACCCTCAACGGTTGACTCTTCAAATTCATGTTCTATCTCTGCCGTTTTCTTGACAGTGGTTTCAGTAGCTTCAGTGGTGACCTGGTCTTTTTCAAAATCGCTCATCTTGTCACCTCCTTATGCTATTCTGACTCTCGGGTCAACTACGGCATAAAGAATATCCGAAATCAAGTTTCCGAGAAGTGTCAGTATCGATAGAAATACCAGATAGAACATAGCAAACGGAATATCTCCGGATGTCATTGACTGATATGAGGTGAAGCCTATTCCCGGAATCGAGAACAAGGTTTCCGTAATCAGCGCTCCCGAGAAGAGTCCCGGAAGTGAACCACCAAGCATTGTAACAAGAGGAATAAGTGTATTCCTGAATGCGTGATGATAAATGACCTTATTTTCAGCCAAGCCCTTGGCTCTTGCTGTTCTTATATAGTCGGCATTAAGTACTTCCAGCATATTTGTTCTCGTATAACGCATGAGACCACCTATGCTGATAGCTATAAGAACCAAAATCGGGAGGAACAAATGATGTGCCCTATCGGCAATTTGCCCTGCAGGCGATAAATATTCATAATTGCGTCCGATTAGTCCTCCGAGATCGAACCATTTTAGCTTGACACAAAATACAAGTTTTATTAATGACGCAAAGAAGAACGTCGGTAATGAGTATAGGGCCATAGCCACTACCGTTATAATACCATCGGTTCGGCTATATTGTTTTGTGGCCGCTATTATTCCAAGTGGAATAGATATTATAAGCTGGAATACAAAAGCAATAGCTCCCATTATAAATGATATCCAGACCGCATCCTTGAACTTTTCCGTTACAGGAACGGTCCATTTCCAGCTGTCGCCAAAATCACCCCGTATTGCCTTTCCACACCACGAGATAAAGCCCGCAACTATACCCTTATCCATACTGTAGGTAGCCTTAAGTTGCTCCATCCACTCCTCAAAGCTTTTGGAACCGGGTTGCTGCGATTTTTCTCTCGCTACTTTTTCAAGGTATGAAGTTGGAAGGGAACGCATAAGAACGTAGATGATAAATGTGACGAGAATTAGAATCAAGACAGAGATCAGCAATCTCTTAATGATATATTTCCTCAACTTTTTGTACCTCTAGCAAAAATATGATAACATACAAGACTTGCCTCCCGGTTCCCCGAGAGGCAAGTCATTATACTGCGGTTAACGCTTTGATGTAACAGCAGGCTTATTGAGCCATCTCTGTATTCTCAACTTCACCCATCCATCCGAAGAATGTTGTGATGTCAGGTGTAATTGTATCAATGTTAACTCTCTCTGTGCTGAAGATGATAGCGTTCTGACGCTGATATACAGGTACTTCGCAAGCCCAGTCAATGATGATATCAAGGCAAGCCTTGTACATAGCTTTTCTGTATTCCTGATCTGTGGATGTCTTAGCATCAACGATTAACTGATCAAGTTCAGCATCTGCTATGCCGTAGTGACCCTGTGATCCGCCAGCATTTGCTCCGCCGTTAGCAACGTCAGCAAAGTAGATCTGTGTCATATCCGGATCTACTGTAGCACCCCATGCAGCACACCAAATTTCGTGTGTCTTTGCATCGATAGCTGACCAGAGGTCAGATGAGTTGGAAAGGTCGTTGATGATGAGGTTGATTCCGAGCTCAGCAAGTGCTTCCTTGGAAAGTGTAAGAATCATGAATGATGGGTGGTCACCAGTACCATCGCCAGGGATCATTGCTTCATACTCAAGGCTAGCGCCATCAGGAGCTGCTACTGCCTTACCATCTTCGATTGTGTAACCAGCTGCTTCGAGGAATCCAAGTGCTGCTGCCTTTGCAGCTGCTTCCTTAGCATCTGCATCCATGTCGGATGTGTAAATGTCCTGTCCGTTTACATCTACAGAGAATGCAAGCTTATAGCCTTCATCTGTCGGCTGTGGAGCAGCCCAAGATGTATTGGAGATTGGATAGTTGATTACGGATGCTCTTTCTCCATAGTAAGAGTCGATAGCAACGTCTCTATATACGCTGAAGATTGTAGCAAACGCTTTTCTGAGGTTCTTGGAAGCATCAGAATCAGGCTGTCCGCCAACGGATACGTTTACGGAGTTGATTCCGATATAACCATAACCAAGGTTATCAACTGTATTTGTTGTGATTACAGGACCTGTGATTTCGCCACCGTTGTAGTCAGCAATAGCCTTTGCTGTATCGGTTCCGAATGAAGGATCTGCGATATCAACAGTACCGGTTACAACGCCGTTGAGCTTGTCAGCATCGGACATTTCACGGAACTGGATATACTTTGTCTTTGGAGCGCCCTTGAAGTAGCTCTCGTTAGCTTCAAAGTTAACTACACCGTTTTCATATTTTATGAACTTGTAAGGACCAGCTCCCATTGGCTCGGTTGTCTTAGCCTTTACGCCTGAAAGGTCACCCTTTGTGAAACCGAACTTATTATTGTCATAGTCATAGGCTGCCTTGTCACCGTAATAATGAAGTGGAGCAATGTTTACACCAAGCTTATAAATAGCTGTAGCGTCAACACTGTTTGTTACAACTCTCATTGTGTAGTCACCAGTCTTCTGAATACCGGTGATGTTTGGAGCAGATTCCTGATATTCAACATATTCGTTGAACTTATCATAGTCAGGAAGGAAATCAGCAACGCTGGAACCAGCATTTTCTGTTTCGATCATGCCGACCATGTCGCCAGCATAAGCTTCCTTAAGAGCTGCTGCAAAGTCTTCCATTGTAGCACCATCTTCAAGTGTGAATCCCCAGTTTCCTGCAGCACCCTTGATGTCGCCTTCTTCGTTGTATCCGTTCTCAACGCAATACTTAACGATTTCTTCAGCGATAGCAAGAGGAGCTACGTTTTCGAGATCAAAATAAGCAGTCTGCATTTCTTCTGTCCAGAAAGTGAAATCTGTGTTATCTGGGCCAGCAGCAGCAATAAGGTCAATAACCTTCTTGATACCCTGACGATACTCAGCCATACCCTGAATATCTACAGAATAAAGTGTGCTTGATCCATCATATGTAGGATCTGCAAGTACATAGTAACTGAAGATTACGTCATCAATAGTAACAGGCTCACCATCAGAGAATACGAGGTCATCTCTAAGTGTGAAATCATAGAATACTGTTCCATCTGCGTTTTCTGTAATAACCAGATCAGCTGGTTCATAGTAAACATGATCGTTACCATCATAAGCAATTGTCTGACCAGCAATACCTTCTGTAACGATGGCACCAGTTCTGTCTCCATTCAAGAGACCAATCTGTGTCATACCAGCAACATCCTGGTCATAGGCACTCTCAGCAAAGAACGGTGAGAACTTTGCGGAGAAGTTGGAGTAACCAACTACCATTGGTGTTGAACCATCGGCGCCTTTTTCTCTTTCTTCAGGCTGAGCTTCTTCAGCTTCGCCTTCACCTTCTGCTTCAGCTTCGCCTTCGCCTTCAGCTTCAGCTTCGGTTTCATCAGCCGGTGTCTCTTCTGGCTTTTCTTCCGGCTTACTGCAGCCTGTGAGGGCTACTGTAAAGATCATTGTGAAGATCAGCAGTAAAGCAACCAACACTTTTGCCTTTTTCATGTAATTTCCTCCTTAATAATCTAACTGCACGATGCACATTGATATAGTTTTGTGCACCCGTTTAATAATAAAGCAATTGGGCATTCAAGTCAAGAATTTAAGCTACTTACAAAACGATTCAAAATGCGCTTATTTATCTTTCCTTTTCCGCTAAATTTAGCCATTCCTGAGTTTTTATGAATCGCGACAAGAACCACCCTAGAACACTTGTAGTCATACAACAAATTAATAGCAAAATCGCTCCCTTTGGATGCTTTCCCATTCCATTTCTTACCAGGAAAAATGTCTCCATAATTAGAGTTATTCCACTCGATATGGTTGCTGATAGAGTCGCAGGTCCAATTCTCGGCCAGGTCTTTTCATAGACGTATTCTCTAAGTGTTGATACGCCCTTTGTTGTCCACTTGAACATATAGTATGTTATGAACCCGCAGCATATTATGGATGCGGCATAAGGGATGAGAACATACCATGTGTCCATGGCTCCCGTTGCAGGAAAAATGCCGCTTAAAAGTAAAGCGGCATCCATTATTGCAACAAAAACCCAGGCCTTTTTATTAATTGCCTTTCCGTCACCCTTTATAGTGCGATATGTTCCCTGATAGGAGTAACTCCCCTCCTCATCAAGATACATATTGCGTAGATGATCGTTCCAGTATTTTCTTTGTTTCTTGTCTCCGTTTTTGCTCATTATTCCCAGGTAATATTGAAATTATCAAGATATTCCTTTGCCTTTTCGCAGACACTTCTCAGAGTGTTTTCATCAAATGGACTGTCGAGTTCAGCATTCTTTAAGAGTTCTGTGAATGTGGTACTTCCTCCCTGCTCGGTATAAGCCATATAATGCTTCCAAGCATTGTCCTTGTCTTCCTGAATCATCGCCCAGAACATAAGTGCAACTGTCTGCGCCAGGCAATAATCTATATAGTAGAAAGGACTTCCATATATATGAAGCTGTCTCTGCCAGCCCTCGCCGTCACTATATACCGGAATCTCTCCGTCAAGCTTCATCCAAGGCATATAAATTCCGAGGAGTTTCTTCCACTCCGCATGTCTCTCAGAAGGTATGAGTTCCGGATTCTCATAAACTATATGCTGGAAGTGATCGACCATTGTGCCATAAGGGATGAACGTTATCGAGCCCGAGAGATGGCTATATAGGTATTTATCCTTATCATCTCCGAAGAAGTCTTCCGCCCACGGGTCCGCAAAGAATTCCATTGACATTGAGTGAACCTCGCATCCCTCCATGCTCGGCCAAACTGTGCTCATTGGTACTCTGTTTCTGTTGGTCCATGCGGCAAAGGCATGACCCGCCTCATGGGTAACTACTTCTACGTCGTGCTGAGTACCATTAAAGTTTGCAAAGATAAACGGTACCTCATAATCAGGAATTGATGTGCAGTATCCGCCTGCTCTCTTTCCTTCTGTAGATAGAAGATCCATAAGTTCATTGTCAAGCATGGTGTTAAAGAATACGCTCGTCTCCGGAGAAAGTTCGTCATAGAACTTCTTTCCGGCAGCGACTATATCGTCGGCCGTTCCCTTTGGACGAGGATTTCCGCTTCTGAATTCCAATGCGGCATCAGCATAACTAAGAGGATAATCCTTCCCGAGTCTTTCTGCCTGCTTTTTGTAGATGGATTCAGCAACCGGAACAAGATATTTAACTACTGCTTCGCGGAACTTCTCCACATCATGCTTATCATAGCAATTTCTGGTCATGCGGTCGTATCCAAGCGGAACAAAGTTCTCATAACCGAGCATCTTACCCATCTCGGTTCTAAGTTTTACTAGTTCATCATAGATTTCGTCAAGCTCTGCCTGGTTCTCTTTATACCATGTGCCCTCAGCCTTCCACGCAGCAAGTCTTTCTTCGTCATCAACGCTTGTCTTAAACGGCGCGAGCTGCGACAAAGTATATATGCCATCCTTAAAAGGAATCTGGGCGGATGCAATAAGCTTGGAATACCTTGTATCAAGCTCGTTTTCTTTTACCATTAGCGGAACCATCTCGGGGCTAAATGACCTCTTTAATATTTCCGCATTTAAAGTTACAATCTCGCCAAACTCTTCTTCAAAATTCTTTCTGAATGGAGAATCGAGAAGAGCATTGTTCCACTGATGCATGCATTCTTCCAGTTCAGGTTCAAACTGATCCCAAAAGTTCTTTTCGCCTTCGTAGAATGCATCCTTTGTGTTGATGGAGTTTCTTATGCTTGAGAGATTGGCCATTGTCATTATATGCTTGGCCTCACTCTCCTGCTCCATAAAAATAGCCTTTGCTTCTTCATAGGATGAAGCGGATTTTTCTCTTTCTATAAACTCTGCAATCTTTGCTTTTACTTCATTTGGATTTGGCCTTTCATAAGGCATGTCCCTAAACTTCATATACTCTCCTTCTCAAAAAAGGGCGGGCATTGCGCCCGCCCTTTGATGGACTAATAGATTTATTAGTTTATTCTTCTTCCATCGGCTTAAGATCCGGGCTGAAGATGAGCTTGCAGCCTGTAGCTGCCTGGATGTCTTCCTTGGAATAGTCCGGATGAAGTTCCGTAACTACGATTCCTTCTGGAGTAACTTCCATAACGCCCATTTCTGTTATGATCTTGCTTACGCATTTTTCAGCTGTAAGTGGAAGTGTGCATTTCTCCAAAATCTTTGGAGCGCCCTTCTGTGTGTGCATGGAAACTACGATAACCTTCTTTGCTCCAGCAACGAGGTCCATAGCTCCGCCCATTCCTGCAACCTTTGCGCCCGGAACAATCCAGTTAGCGAGGTCGCCGTTCTCAGCAACTTCCATAGCTCCAAGTACTGTAGCATCGAGGTGACCTCTAGCCATACCAAAGCTTGTAGCTGTGTCAAAATACTTAACCCATGGAACTGTTGTTACATAAGCACCACCGGAGTTGATGATGTCAACGTCTTCATGACCTTTTTCAGCCATTCCAGCGAGACCGGCAAATCCGTTCTCGGAGTGAAGTGTAACAGTTACTCCTTCTGGGAGATAGTTTGCAACTTGTGTAGGAAGGCCAATACCAAGGTTTACAAATGCGCCATCTTCAAATTCCTTTGCGCATCTTCTTGCAATTCTTTCTTTTAGATCTGCCATACCGGTTCTCCTTCCACGATTCCTTCTACTACTACGCCCGGAACATCCCACATATCAGGATCAACATCGCCAACCTGAACGAGCTTCTCTGCTGCAATGATGTTGTGCTCAGCGGCACCGGCCATTACATAGTTGAAGTTCTTGGTTGCTTTGGCACAGTAGAAGTTACCAAATGTATCAGCTACAGATGCTCTGCAGAATGAATAATCTGCACGGAGTGGCATCTCAAGGAGATACTTTCTTCCGTCGAGTTCAAGCACCTGCTTGTCTCTTCCGAGTTCGTCCTTCTCCACTTCCATCGGTGTGCTTACGCCTGTTGGTGTGAGAACGCCGCCGAGACCATAGTTGGCCGCACGGATTTTTTCTGCAAGTGTTCCCTGTGGAACGAGTGTAACCTGAAGGGTTCCAGCATTCATTCCGTCTCCTACGAGTGGATTCATTCCAACGTGGGAAGCAATAAGATGTTTAATCATGCCCTTTTCGAGCAATTTGCCAACGCCTCTTGCTGTCTTAGCATCATAGGCGCCTACCGGAAGACCGCCGTCATTAGCGATTACGGTAAGGTCTTTAACTCCCTTTGCTACCAAAGCATCGATGATGCATTCCGGTGTACCTGTTCCAAGGAATCCACCGATCATGATAGTCATACCGTCCTTTACGCCGGCTACGGCTTCTTCTGCAGTGATTATTTTGTTTACTGCCATATCTAAATCACCTTTCTCCACAAAAATATGACTGACATTTTGTCGGGCTAGCCTAAGGCAAACCCAACGGATTTATTTTACCACACTAATATTTAAAATACAATGTGGCTATTTTACTCTTTGACCTCATCAACCGGAGTTTCGGCTAATTGAGGTTCGGAAAGCTGAGTTTCGGTTTCCGGTTTTTCTAGATTTTTGTTTACGAGAGTCCTGCTACGTTTTTTTGCAAGCTTTTCTGCTTCCTTGGCAGCCTTTTCTTCTTTATGACGGCGTACCATATTGTAGATGCACCCCGCTGACAAAATGATGAATATAGCCAGAATCACGAAAGTTCTCAGTTTTTCCATAGGTTTAAGTTTCCCTTTTTTTGATACTATCTTACTTCAATTTGAAAGGGACGGCCCCTTTATAGGACCGTCCCGAAAAGCACGTATTTTCTACGTTTATGCTAGGCCCATGCCTCCTACAATTAGGAAGCCTGCACAAGCAACTACACCCATTACGAGGAGTGTAAGTACGCAGTAACCCATGATGTCCTTTGCACCGAGGCCTGCAGCACCGAGTGCTGGAAGAGCCCAGAATGGCTGGATCATGTTTGTCCACTGGTCACCCCATGCAATAGCCATACCTGTGACAGCCGGTGAAACGCCGAGCTTTACACCTGCAGGCATCATGATTGGACCCTGAACTGACCACTGTCCACCACCTGATGGTACGAAGAAGTTTACGATACCAGCTGCAAGGAATGTCCAGAGCGGGAATGTAATCTGTGTCGAAATGCTTACGAAGAATTCGGAGATTACAGCTGCAAGGGATGTTCCTGTTGAACCAGCCTTGAATACCATCATAGCCTGAATACCAGCATAGAATGGGAACTGGAGGATAACGCCAGCTGCACCCTTTGCTGCGTCGATAACTGCATGGACGTAGCGGATTGGTGTTCCGTGTCCGATGAGACCGAGGATCAAGAAGATGAAGTTTACGGAGTTAAGGTCAAGACCGTTGAGTCCCTTACCAAACATAATTCCGTTTACTTCGATCTTTACGAAGAAGTTTACGATGATCCATACGATACCGCAGATACCAATGATCCAAGCAAGGATTGGGCTGTTCTCGATCTTTTCAGCCGGAGTTACAGCCTTTGGATATTCGCGTTCTTCATCCTGAAGGAGAGCCGGATCTACAACAAATGTATCTTCTGGCTTCGGATGGGAAATAGCGAACAGAACTGCTGTCAAGATTACTACTGCAGCAATCATGATCAGGTTCCATGGAGCAAAGATTGTTGTTGATGTTGAGATCAACTCTGTAACTGCTCCACCTGTGTTAGCCATTCCTGTCTCAGGATTGAGGTTAGCTGCTGTGTTAAGAGCTAGCGGAATGGAACCGGACATACCAGCATGCCAAATTACGAATCCGGAGTAACCAGCCGCAATAAGCATACGATAGTCAACGTTCTTCAGCTGTCTAGCAACTGCACGACCGAGGAGCGCACCTACGATAAGTCCGAATCCCCAGTTAAGGAAGTTAGCTATACCGCTGACGAGTACTACGAGCGCAACACCCTGTGCAGGTGTCTTAGCAAGTTTCGCAATAGCTTCGAGTGCTTTCTTTACGATCGGAGCTGTAGCGAATGCAGTACCTGTAACAACTACGAGAGCCATCTGCATTGAGAATGCGAGAAGTCCCCATACGCCGTTACCCCATGCCATTGCCATCTGGAGCGGATTAGCACCAGCAGCCGGCATTGCTGCGATGAATACGATAATCGTAAGGATCACAGCGAAGATGAATGCGTCAGGTAGAAACTTGTTCATAAAATTGACGCATGCCGTAGTGAATTTTTTCATAAAATTCCCTCCTAATAGTACTATAGAGATAATATCCCGTAAATTATAATCCTCATTTTGGAATTTTGTCAACTAGTTAAAGCGCTAAATAGCACCAACATCTCGTTGACACCTGTCTTGTCACCCACCATATATAGATAACAATAGGGACGGTTCTACTTGTAAATCTTTTGCAGTGGGGACGGTTCTACTTGTAAATCTTGCGTAGATGCGTTGGCACATATTTGCCTACCCCTCGCAGTTTAACAATCACAACAAAACTCAAAGACCTTCGGGAGTTTGGATAAACTCGCCCTTACGGGCTCAAACAGTATCCAAACTCCAACGAAGGTCTTTTTTCGTGATTTTGTGTGATTGTATTAAACTGCTCGGATGGCTTGGCAAATATATACCAAAACGCATCTCTTGATTTGCAAGTAGAACCGTCCCCGGTGTAAATTTATTTTAGTGGTGGGCGCTTCTGCCAGCCGCGGTTTACGATTTCGGTAGCTATATAGCTCATTACGTGTTCGGCGTAAGTGTGAGGGCCGAATCCTGCATCGTATCCGAGTTCCTGTGCGAGTTCGTGCGAGATACGAGGTCCGCCGCAGAGAAGGAGTACCTTGTCGCGGATGCCCTCTGCCTCAACAAGCTCAACCATATTGGTGAGGTTTATTATATGTATATCTTTTTGGGTTACGGTCTGAGAAACAAGAATTGCGTCGGCATTTACTTCCTTTGCTCTAGCGATGAGTTCCTCGTTTGGAACCTGCGAACCCAGGTTATATGCCTCTACATTCTTGAAACGCTCAAGACCGAAATGTCCGTGGAAACCCTTCATATTTATGATGGCGTCGATTCCTACGGTGTGAGCGTCGGAACCGGTGGATGCACCTACTACCACGACGTCACGTCCGATGTTTTCTCCGATATAGTCGCCGCACTCAACACGGTCCATTACGTCAACTTCTACCTTAACAACTTTGATCTTTGTGAAGTCAACTGTATGCCTGCACTTACCATAAACAACAAAGTAAGTAAAGCCGTTACCCATATCATGTGAGTATGTTACGTTTGGTTCATCCCAACCCATCTGCTTTACGAGCTGGCGAGCTGCCTCGTTTGCCTCTTCGCCGTAAGGTACGGGAAGAGTAAACATTGTCTGCATCATTCCGTCGTTAAGTGTATCGCCGTATGGCTTAACCATGGTTAGATCCACAGTAGATGTTGCATTGGATGTGGATGAGCCTGCTTCTTCAGGAACCGCCTGTTCAAAGGCTTCTCTTTCTTTTGCTCCGCCCGAGTCTGTCGGGAACATTAATATCTTCTTATCTATCATTATTCTTCACCTCTCAGCATAAGCGGAATAAACGGATTGAAATACTGGTCGTCCTTTACGCAAACGCCGTCAAGGCCTTTGCCGCCGTCCATCGGACGCTTTACGCCACCGAACTTTCCTTGTTCAATGGTGCTGAAAAGTCCATCCTTCTCAACCTCTGCAAGAAGTGCATCGGCCTTTGAGAGAACGTCCTGCGCCCTCTTCTGAATGATTCCGTCTTTCTTGAACTCAACCTCTTCACCAAGGTCCCTGCAGTTATTGAATATATAGTTAGCATTTTCAATAGAAAGATATCTATCCTGCATATGTGGAGTATGAACAGCCTCTGTCAGCATTCCGAGAAGCTGGAGGCTCTGTCCCGACCATACGGCTACCAGGTTAAAGAGCGCATCCTGAATATGTCCCTTATAGATGTTACCTGTCATGAACTTTGTCGGAGGCATATACTTAAGCGATGCGTTCGGGAAAATCTCACGAGCCATAATAGCCTGAGCAAGTTCATAGAGGAATCCGTTCTCGATATCCGGATCCATCTCAAATGCATGGCCAAGTCCCATCTGCCATTCCTGAATATTTGCAAGTACCGCAAACTGCTCGTTGATGAACTGGGAAGCGGTTACTGTATGAGCTGCCTCATAAGCATCGTCCGTTGTAAGATAGTTATCTTCTCCGGAGTTAAAGATGATTCCGCAGTAACCGATGATTACACGGCTCATGAACTGGTCAACTATTGTTCTCTGCATATTGATATCACGGAAGAGGATTCCGTAGATAGCATCGTTAAGCATTACATCAAGTCTCTCGAGCGCGCCCATAGCAGCAATCTCAGGCATGCAGAGTCCGGATGAATAGTTACAAAGCCTAATATAACGACCGACTTCTTCACCAACCTCATCAAGAGCCTTTCTCATAATCTTGAAGTTCTCCTGTGTTGCCCATGTTCCACCAAAACCTTCAGTTGTAGGTCCATAAGGAACGTGGTCAAGAAGCGACTGCGCGGTCGATCTGATAACTGCGATTATATCCGCACCCTGACGAGCAGCAGCCTGAGCCTGAATTACGTCTTCAAAGATATTACCCGTTGCTACTATTACGTATAGATAAGGTTGACGGCCCTCTCCGAGCTTATCCAAATACTCAAGACGTTTTTTACTCTGTGCCTTTATCTTATGAAGAGATTCATGAACGATAGGCATGATTGCTTCTTCAGCCTCTTCGCGAGAAGCAGTATCAAGCTTTGTAATATCGAGTTCTCCCGTAGCGACCTTCTCTGCAATCTCCTGCGGATTAAGTCCTGTCTGAATCATGGCGTTTCCAATCCAATATGCTACGCCTCTCGGGAGTCCTCCCGCGTCCTTGATATGATCTACAACCACATTTGGAAGCGGAGTTTCGACATCATCGATACCATCGATACCGAGAAGTCTAAGGATCGTTCTCTCCGTACTTACCGTGGTGTGTCTGTTGATGAAGTCCTGCATGTCATGCGCAATATTTCTGGCATGAGCTCTTGCGCTCTCCACCACCTTTGGATCAAGATTGAGTTTACTCTTCATGCTTTTCTCCTTTGTCTTCTAATCCTTGTTTTTATCTTTCATCTTCCTCTAGATGCTCGCGCGCCCCATCTATTATCTCACGAGGCAGTCCGAGCATCGAAGCTATGTTTAACGCATCCCTTGGGACTTCTCCTCCCGCTTCAACGCGAGTAAGAGTATAGTCCATATACTTTCCTATTATATCAATACGCGCATTTCTGTCTGCGCCCGATAGTTCGCTGTTAAGCCTCCTAAAGTCGGCATCTATAAGTCCTCTTACCTGGAGGTTTTCCGCCCTCTCATCCTTTATATCAAAATGAGTTGTTATTAGGCATATATAATTCTTTTCCGCCAGATAGTCTATCAGGCTCTCCGTAAGCGCCTGTCCCTCCGAAGGATTTGTTCCGCTCGCAATTTCATCTATCAGTATGAGCGATCTATCCTTTGCATCCGAGAGAATATCTTTTAATTCCTCCATCTCGCTTCCAAAGCTCGATAGACCTCTTTCCATGGATTGGCTGTCTCCGATAAGAATTCCGACAAACTGCGAAAGCCCTAGCTCTACCTCCTCAGCAGGAACAAAGAGTCCGTACTGCGCCATCATCATTATTAAACCTGCGAGTTTAAGGCTTACCGTTTTACCTCCCATATTGGCTCCGGTTATACAGGTTACACCCTTCTCCAGCTCCATGCTTATCGGGCAGTACTCTTTTCCTCGGGACGAAAGTATGGATTCCACCTGAAGGTGACGGCCGTTTTTTATTGAAAGCCTATATTCATCCAAAAGCTTTGGTCTTACCAGTTTATGATTTTCTGAGAAGATTGCCTTTGCGAGCATCAGATCAAGATATCCGATTCTTCTTCCGTTCTCAAGAATTAAGTCGCTATACTTCCAGATTTCTCTCGAAAGCTTTACGCAGCAGGCTTCCTCTTCCTCTTCTATCGCCATATTGATATCGTCAACCTTTTCAAGAAGAGCAAAGGTCTCGTCACCAGGCTTTAAGGCAAATGTCACCTGCGAATAATCTTCCGCAACTATTTCTAGGTCTTCTATTTTCTTGGCCTTTTCAACATCGTCTGACGACTTTGGAATCACGATATCAAATTTTGGCGTTAGATTGATTCCGTATTCTGATTTGATTGCTTCTTTCTTTGCCCTCTGGATTTTTCTAATCTCTTGATCAAGCGATTTCTTTTCTTCTCTTAGGCCTGAAAGCTTATCCGAGAACTCGTCATATATATAGAATGTATTTATTCTGTCTCCCTTAGGATCCAGTATGTCAAGCGCATCGCTTACGGGAAGGAGTTCAAAACTCCCCTCACCTATAAGCTTTCTTATCTCTTCGCAGAGAAGAAGAAACGCTTTGATTTCAAAAATCTCAACGACCGAAAGCGTAACCGCCTCGCTACGCTTAACCGATCCGGAAATATCCTTTGCGAGGCAAAGCGACTCTAGAAGCGCTCTTGTTTCCTTTGGATTATTTGAGGTGAACTCCATCATCTCCTCAAGTCTATCAAACTCGGATTCAAGTTCCTTTTCCTCTCCCGGAAAATATGGCTTCTTCGTTCTTAGCAAAGTATTTCCATAAGGCGAATGTAATGAAAGAGAGCCGATCACATAAGCTAGACCGGTTTCAGCAATTGTCTTTTTGTTTGACAATCTTCTTGCAGTTTCCCTCATCATATTCTCCGATTATTCTTCTTTGCTTATTTATTATCGCCTATTTTCTTACATCGATTACAGGTATTCCCGGTACTGCCTTTTCTACCTCGGCTTGAAGTACATTGCTGTCAAATGAATATCCTTCCGGCGATATTGGATTTACGGTTACCGCGCACACCTTTATATTTTTGATTACTTTTATATCTAAGCCCCTTTTAATGAGCTGCTTCCACGTCACCGAATCTATAAATATCTTTGTCGGATCCTTTAGTACAAACTTTGTTTTCTTGAGCTTGGAAGGATTGATGCTCTCAATAACGCTGTTCGTAAGCGCTCCAGGAATAAAAACAAAGCTTACGCTGTCATCAATATGTTCATCCAGGATACGCCCCGCCCCCAAACTCGTTTTTAAATCAAGGACTTCAATGTCATACCCTTCATCAGACTTCCTTAAGAGCAATATCCTACTCTCATCAAGCAAGGGACTGATTGCAGCTTTTGCATCCTCGTCATCCAATACGGGGAGATTATATAGTCCAACAACATGAGCCGTTTCTCTTGCGACCTTTTTTATATCTCTTGAGAGAACTGCGCCAGTCGAAAGAATGATCGCATCCGATGAATCCGGAGAAGCAACGGACTTTCTGTCTATTGCACCATCTACGAGAACGAGTTCAGCACCATGCGAAAACATTTCATCGCAGAGCTTTCTGGTATCCGCTGTAGCAACAGGCCCTGCTATCTGAACATAGCCCTCGGATTTTACCTCACAAAGAAGAAGCTCCCCGAGTGCCGTCCTATAATTGGACATGCTTATAATTTCAAGTCCTGCTTCTGCAAGTTCATATAGTTTTCTGGGGACTGAAACCAAGGTTCCCTCATAAAGATAAACTCTCGGCTTTTCCGTTTCCGTTACGAGGTCGGTGGATTCACCATCGCGTCCCGTGGATGTGATGCCAAGTCTTACATCTTCATCGAGTGCTTCCTCTATCAAAAAATTCAGCGCCGTAGTTTTTCCGGCGTTCTTTGCCATACCTACTATGGATATGGTTCTATAATTTTTTGATAGTTCCCTTAGAAGTTTCATTATCCCACCATTGGGAATGCGAGAGGCAAATGCCTCTCGCTTCCCACTTACAGCTTTAGTCTATTATACTATTATAGCTTAGCACAGATTATTAGGAGGTGACTGTGCGTAAACTAGTGCTCGTTTCTCTTATGTCTCTCAAGATTTGCAGGTTCCATTGAACGAATCTCAAGGCCTTCTCCGAGAGCGGATACACCCTGATAGAAGGATTTCTTCTTGCCTGTGCAATAGTCGCATGTGCACGGCATATCCGGAAGTCTCGGCTGAGTATACGTAGTGATTACACCCTCGTAGTTTCTGAGGATAATCTTGTCCGGTGTTTCCGAGATTACGTAATTTGGCATTACCGGTGTCTTTCCGCCGCCACCAGGAGCGTCGATTACGAATGTCGGTACGCAGTATCCGGATGTATGTCCACGGAGACCTTCTATGATTTCTACGCCCTTTGCTGCAGTTGTTCTGAAGTGCTCAATACCAACTGAAAGGTCGCAGATATAGATGTAATAAGGTCTTACTCTATTCTTTACGAGTTCATGAACAAGATCCATCATGATGAACTTGCAGTCATTTACTCCGCGAAGTAGTACGCTCTGGTTTCCTAGAGGAATACCTGCGTCAGCAAGTTTTCTAAGAGCTTCCTGCGCATCCGGTGTCATTTCCTTTGGATGGTTGAAATGTGTGTTCAGCCAAATCGGATGATATTTCTTAAGCATGTTTACGAGATCGTCCGTAATTCTCTGCGGCATAACTACAGGAGTTCTTGATCCGAGACGGATGATTTCTACGTGCTCAATCTTTCTCAGCTCGCTGATGATGTACTCAAGAGTTTCATCTTCTACGAGAAGCGCATCACCGCCGGAGAGAAGTACGTCTCTAACCTGCGGAGTCTTTCTGATGTATTCGATACATGCATCGATATCTTCCTTGGACCTTGCACCGTCTGTCTCTCCTGCGAGTCTTCTTCTTGTGCAATGACGACAGTACATTGAGCACTGGTCAGTAATAAGGAAGAGAACTCTGTCAGGATATCTATGTGTAAGTCCCGGAGCCGGAGAGTCAGCATCCTCGTGAAGTGGATCCGCATCGTCAGCCTCTGATCTATGCATTTCCAAAAGTGTTGGAACAGCCTGCATTCTAACCGGATCTCTCGGATCGTCAGGATCCATGAGTGATGCATAGTAAGGAGTGATTCCTACTCTGAATCCGCCCATTACCTTTTCTATATCTGCTCTTTCCTGCTCGGTAAGATTTACAACCTGCGCAATCTGATCAACTGTGGATAGTCTGTTCTCTACCTGCCAATGCCAATCGTTCCACTGTTCATCTGTTACATCCTTGAATAGAGGGATGTCTTTCCAATTTCTAACTGCCATGTTCTATCTCCTTTTTCTTATGCGTACATTTCTTCGAAGAGTTTCTTGATGCCTTCGTGCTCTCTCAGGCACTGGAGGGTGATTTCTGCGTGGCCCTTTGTATAACCGTTACCAACGATCATCTCAACGTCCTTGCCAACGCCTTCTGCTCCGAGAGCTGCCTTTGTGAAGCTTGTAGCCATGGAGAAGAAGTAAACTCTTCCACCGTCCTTTGTGCAAAGGATGGAAGCCATTTCTGTATTTTCTATATTTACGCAGTTGATTACGAGGTCGCAGAGCTCGCCGTTTGTGAGTTCCATAACCTTTTCATACATTCCAACTGCATCTGTAGCGTCGTGATGGAAATAGTCATCAGCTAGATTCAGAGCTCTTGCTCTATCTTCTGACTTCTGTGAACCTGCAGCGCAGATAACCTGTCCGGTTACGCCTGCTCTCTTCTTTGCTTCGTAGAGGCAAAGAAGTCCGGACTTTCCGCCGCCGCCGATTACCATAACCTTCATTCCAGGTGATACGAGCTTTGCAGCCTGTGCAGGAGCTCCTGCTACGTCGAGTGCTGAAAGTGCAAGTCCTTCCGGCATATCATCAGGAAGCTTTGCATAGATGCCGCTCTGGAAGAGAATTGCATGTCCCTTGATGTCAACCTGGTCGATTGCAGGACGCATAGCGATGATTTCATCAATTACGAGTGGTGTGAGCGAAAGCGAAACGAGTGTTGCAATCTTGTCACCAACCTTGAGGTCGCCCTTCCATTCGGGTCCGATTTCTTCAACTTCTCCGATAAGCATTCCGCCGGAACCTGTCCATGGGTTCTTATGCTTTCCTGCTTTTGCAACGATGCCGAGCATTGTAGCCTTGATAGCTTCGATGTCAGCATCCGTAAGATCGTCTGTCGGCTTCTTTCCGCAAGCGTGATCTACAACCGATGTAAAGGATGCAGAGTCTATATTCAGAGTCTTTACGTTAATCTTTACTTCGTTGTCATAAATCTCCATATCGTTATCGATAACGTCTGCTGGCTGCGGAAGTACGCCCTTTGGAGAAATAACTCTGTGTGTTCCGTATGGATTTCCTTTTTTCATTTTTGACCTCCTATTAATCAATTCGAATTGTTTGCTCTATGTTTATTTTCTCTTGCATTCTTTTGGTACTACGCAAGTTCCTGTGGCCCTTGCTACTACTATCGGCTCTTCCAAGAAGTCAGCGGCCGATGCACTGATGTCAGGTCTTGGGGCAATAACCTTTCTTGCCTCAAAGCTCATTTTTCTGGATGTATTTCCTATGCTCGTTATCTCGCCATATGCTTCGATATAATCGCCTGCATATACCGGTGCAAGGAACTCAACATTGTCATAAGCGCAGAAAAGGCCTTCGTCGCCGTCGCACTTTATGAGAAGTTCCGTTGCAACATCCCCAAAGAGATGAACCATATGCGCACCATCAACCAGGTTTCCGCCGTAATGTGCGTCCTTTGCTGACATCCTGAGTCTGATAAATGATGTAATTTTCTCTTCCATTTCCTTCTCCTTACGTTCATAGCGTCTTTGCCAAGATAAACAAGCAAAAATCTATTCTTTCTCAAGAAAATATTAGCACAAGCTTTTTATATAATGAAGTTGCGCAAGGTCCTAAAATGTTGTAAAATTCACTCGTACAGTCTTTGAACCATTATATGTTCACCCCTCAAAATGATGAACCATAAACAATTCAAAGGCCCCTAGAATACCTGACTTAAGACCTATTTATTAACTCGTTTATCCATAAATCTCAAAATATCAAGAGGTGAATTATGCCCGATAAATACGGAACAACTAGAGTCCTTGAACCAAAATACGTTCTCCCAACAGTAGCATGGAAGCTGGATAACAGCCGTAAAATCCTCCCAAACGAGATGCGAATAGAAGTTACCCGCATCCATCTTGAGCGTACGAGTTTTAAGGAAATCTGCCTTGAATCTAACGATAACGACCAAAGAATCATTCAGAGAATAACCGATATAGTTATTAGGCGAGGAAAGCTCCATAACCCCGTAACCGATACTGGCGGCCTTCTCTCCGGAAAGGTTTCAGAAATAGGCTCGGAATACCCAAACAAGAAAAAATTTGAGGTCGGAGAAAGCGTTATCTGTAACGCCTCTCTCGCATCCATTCCGCTTTATATAGACAAAATCATTTCTATAGACAGAGCCTACGGTCAGATAGAGATAGAAGGCTATGCAATAGTCTCTAGCAGTCTTCCGGTAATTAGAACTCCAAATGACCTACCTCTCCCCCTTCTCCTATTTACTTTGGATGAATCGGGAACCATTTATAGGGTCAGCAGCACCGCAGTAGGAAAGAAGAAATTTCTCGTCGCGGGAAACAACCTACTTTCCAATATTCTCTTTGGCGTTGCAATAAGAAAAGTAGCGGGAAGCGACGCGGAGATAGTCTGCCTCCTAGACAGAAAAACTGACGCAGTTTTGAGAGGCCCAAGCATCGATAAACTCGTCGCAAATGTCTTTACCAGCGTGCATTCGGTTGACATCCTAAAGCCGATGGAATGCCTCAACCAAATAGGCTGCGATTCCTACTACGACCTGTCCGTTAACTGCGCGGATATCACAGGCGCGGAGACCATAAACATTCTCGCAACAAAGAGCGGAGGAACCGTAATCTTTGCAAATCTAATAAACAACTACAACCTGGCTCTTTATATCACAGAGGCCACATCCAAGCAGCTGGACATCAGAAGCGCCGACGGATATCTGGAGGCCTATGATGAGTTTGACTTTGAGATAGTGCGCGATCTCCTCCCCTACGTATCAGAGGCCGAGGTGCAGATGCTGTCCTTAAAAGAGGACCCAACTCATCCTATCACCTCAAGAAGCATGCTGAGTAAGGATCCCGGAGAGCGCCACACACTCATGGAGGACCTTGTCTGCGAAAGCCGCGCAATGGCCGCAGTTATGGACGAGGTTCTTACGGTTTCAAAATACGATTGCAATGTCTTAATCACCGGCGAGACCGGAGTTGGAAAAGAAAAAATCGCAGGAATCATCCACAAGATAAGTTCAAGAAAGATGCAGCCATTCATCAAAGTGAACTGTGCTTCCCTCCCTGCAGAGCTAGCCGAGGTTGAGTTCTTTGGCTACGAAGAAACAGATGGCGAAACTGCGAGAAACTTCTCCGGCATGAATAAGAAAGGCCTCTTGGAACGTGCCGACAACGGTTCCATATATCTAGACGATGTTTCAGGACTTCGTCCCGACATGCAAGCAAAGCTACTTCGCGCAATTCAGGACGGAGAGTTCTATAGGGTCGGCGGCCAGGAGCCAATAAAAACAAATATCCGCTTTATTTCAACCACCAATAAGGATATTGAAGAAGTAATAGAAAAGAACGGATTTAGGCGTGATTTATACTATGCATTGAACGTCGTTAGAATCCGCGTTCCGGCACTTCGAGAAAGAATTGCGGACATTCCAAAACTCGTTCAGCACTTCCTCTCCGACTACGGACAAAGATTTAACATCAAGAGAACAATCTCAGAGGACGCTGTTGAATACCTATCCCAGAGCGATTGGCCCGGAAACACAAGAGAGCTTGAGAATGCCGTTCAGCGTCTCATGATAAGTTCAAAGAGCGAGGAGATTGCACTTATAGACGTAATGAGAGAAATGCATAGCGACGTATTTGATCTATCGGGCACGAGCACATCCATCTCGCTCGATGACGAAGAAGAAGTAAATATGGACGTGATGGTTGAGAATTTTGAAAAGAATATTATCCGTCATGCTCTAGAAAAATACGGCTCCACCCGTAAAGCCGCAAAGGCCATAGGAATCAGCCAAACACAGCTGGTTAGAAAAAAGAATAAATACGGACTTGAATAATAGCTAGAAAAAAGGCTGCGAGAAATCGCAGCCTTTCTTATTTAAAAATTTTATTTTGCTTTAATATTTTTATTTTGCTTTACTTGCTTTATTAGTTTTACTAGCCATCTTCAGACTTTCTATTTCCTTTGCCGTGAGCTTTCTATAATTTCCTCTCGCGAGCCTTCCGAGCTTTACCTCTCCTATCGCAATTCTCTCAAGCTCAAGAACAGGATTTCCAATCGCCTTGAACATCTTTCTGACCTGGCGATTCTTTCCTTCGTAAATGGTTATATCAACCACGGTTTGCTTCGGAAGTTCCTTGTAGATTTCCGCCTGTGCACGTGATGTTACAAAGCCACCGATATCAACGCCCCTGCGAAGCCTCGCAAGTTTCTCACGCGAGATTATTCCTTGGACCTTTGCCCTATAGGTCTTTCCAATGCCCCTTCCCGGATGGGATATCATCTGAGAAAAGTCGCCGTCGTTTGTAAGTATCAAAAGACCCGAAGTATTGTAATCAAGTCTTCCAACAGGGAAAACCCTCTCTTCAATATCCGTTAAAAGATCAAGCACCGTAGGTCTTCCCTGTTCATCTCTTGCGGTCGTAACAAAACCAACAGGCTTGTTTAGCGCGATATATATTTTCTTTTCCGAAAGGCTTATCTTCTTTCCTTCCACCAAAACTATGTCGCCCGGTAGAACATCATATCCGGGTTCATCAAGTATCGCACCATTAACTTTTACTTTTCCGGCCTTTATGAGTTCGTCGGCCTTTCGCCTGCTCGCAACGCCGGAAGATGCTATATACTTATTGATTCTCATCTTTTTCTCTTTCGACCGCCCTTGCTATTTCCATCATTATCGCGCATTCCATACGCTTTCTAAAGAGCTTACATCCATATTCGTAGATGCCCCTTATATCTCCTGAAGCATGATATGCATTTGCTGCGCATCCGCCGCTACAATAGAACTTTGCCCAGCAGTCATCGCACTCATTTCTTGAATATACATTGCACTGTTTAAATTCATCTCTGATATCAGCTCCGCTTTTTCCACCTTCACATGAGGCTTTCTCCGAGATTCCATCCCAGATATCCCCCATGAGATATTTTTCATCACCAACAAACTGATGGCATGGGTAGAGCTCGCCCTTTGGCGTAACAGCAAAATACTCCGTTCCCGAGCCGCAACCCGAAACCCTCTTATATATGCAAGGACCATTCTCAAGATCTATCATATAGTGATAGAAGGTAAACGGCCTATCCTTTCCATCTGTTCCGCCTGCACGCTCTCTTCTGAGCATTTCAATAGCAAGCTTCTCGTATTCCTCCATCAAAATCGGAAGGTCTTCTTCAGTCAGCGCAAACCTACTCTCCGGATCGCAAACAACTGGCTCCATGGATAGCTCGGTGAATCCGAGATCAACCATATGATAGAGGTCATTCGTAAAATCAGGATTGTAATGCGTAAATGTTCCACGAATATAATAATTGGTATTTCCGTTATCATTATTCGTTCTTGCGGCGACCATCTTTTGAAACTTCGGAACGATTATATCGTAGCTTCCTTCGCCCGACGCCGTACGCCTCTCTCTATCGTGGACTTCCTTTCTTCCGTCTAGCGAAAGTACAACGTTATGACATTCTTTGTTGGCAAATTCAATCACTTCATCCGTGATACCTGTTCCGTTTGTGGTAAGAGTAAATCTAAAATGCTTACCCTTTTCTTCCTCAATCGATCTCGCATAGGAAACCGTCTCCCTCACGACATCAAAATTGAGAAGCGGCTCGCCTCCAAAGAAATCCACCTCGAGATTTCTTCTTGAGCCTGAATTCTCAACTAAAAAGTCTATAGCTCTCTTTGCCACATCAAAGGTCATTAATGCCGAAGGTCCGTTGAACTTTCCCTGCCCCGCAAAGCAATAGGAGCATGTGAGATCGCAGGCGTGAGAAACATGAAGGCATAAGGCCTTGATATCCGTATGTCTATTTTTCAAAGTATTTGCATTAGGCCTAAAAACATCAGAAGAAAAAAGTTTTCCGTTCTCTATTAAATCAATTATATCGCCGTAGCATTCTTTTATTTCTTCTTTTGATACCTCGCCCGAAGAATACTTGGAAAAGACCAATTTTTCTACTTCTTCAATCGTGGGAACCCAAGAGCTATTTACGTGAAGAATTATTCCGCCCTCTTCTTTTTCGGCAGCTTCACTATTTTTCTCACAAAAAAGACGGATGATGTCAAAAACTACATCATCCACCACATGAATGGCTCCGCTATAAACGTCCAAACAAATATTGTATCCGTTTAGTTTATATTGATGAACCACAGTTTTTCCTTATTTGTCTTCCTTTTCGCAAGGCTGGTTAGCAACGCCACAGGAAGTTTTGCAAGCGGACTGGCAGCTTGTCTGGCACTCGCCGCAGCCACCGTTTTCCAGGCTCTTCTTAAGGTCGCGTGTTTCAATCGTCTTAATTCTCTTCATCTTTATATCTCCGTTTCGTTTTTTCTAATCTTGATGCCTCACTTTTGGCACCATATTATTATACACTTATTCTTCCTCTACGTCTATAAAACCTTCATTTATGGCTTTATCCTGTACCGTACTTCCCTGAAGCGCCAGATCCGCCAGGAATTTATAGATTGTGCTTCCGCCGTTTTCAGATACGTACTCAAGATGCTCTGTCCTATCCTCTTCGTTTCCGAAATGCTCGGCAATCTCTGCAAGCCTATAGTGAGCCATAACCTTATCGAGCGGCGTCACCGAACCTCTCGTTATCTCCCAATAGCGCTCTTCAAGTCCGTCAAATTCGCCCTGAGCCAGAGCCAGTCTCGCATCAGCACGCTTAACAAGCTCCATCATATTGCTGAGATAAGGTTCCTTATAGAGAGTGTCGCCTATCATATACTTACATACCGAAAGCGCCTTTATAGCCTTATCTAGATCGCCCTTTTCCACCCAAGCGTTAAAGAGAATCATGTGAAATAGCGCAAGAAGATGCATTTCTTTTGGCTTATGCTTTTCGGGAATATCTACTTCTTTTAAATCCCTAAGAGCCTCATCTATCGCACCGAGAGCAATAAGACCTCTGGCCTTATTCATCACAACAAATCTCTTTCCTTCTTTTCCGGAAGCGCGCTCTTCTATTCTGTCATACTCTTCTACGAATTCACTCACATGACATTCATTAAGAAGGTTCGCAAGCTTTCCGAGCCTATTATTGGCAAGCTTCCCAAACATAAATATGCAAAGGATGAACCAGAAAATCATAGAAAGCATTGCGAGCTTCATACCGGCTCCTAGAGCGGCAACAATCGTAACCACTGCAATTCCGCCTATAGAAGCCGATGCTATGAATCCATAGAAGATATCTTTAAACCTAAACAATTATTGTCCTCCGTAAAAGATTATTCGGGTTTATAGCTGCTCTTTAAATCAACAATTCTGTTGAATACGAGGTTTTCACTTGTAAAGAGCTTCTCGTCGGCAATATAGTATCCATGTCTGAAGAACTGGAACCTCTCTCCCGGCTTTGCTTCAGCTAGAAGCGGCTCAGCAAACCCCTTCTTCTCCACAAGAGACTCAGGATTCAGGACGTTTTCTCCATCTTCATTTTGGATCATGAGATAGCTATAATTTCTTATCGTTACAGGAACGGCTGTCTTTGCATCAACAAAATGAATAGTTCCCTTTACCTTTCTTCCCTCAAAGCCTTCTCCGCTCTTTGTTTCAGGATCGTATGTGCAAAGGAGTTCTTTGATGCTTCCGTCATCGTTCTTTACGACATCTTCGCATTTAATAAAATATGCACCCTTGAATCTTACTTCATTTCCCGGGAAGAGGC
>Ga0256404_1003578_pt1 | contig 31231 bp, 26 predicted proteins | sample RumenRJG_01DNA_FD_185990 | JGI IMG/M metagenome (GOLD analysis project Ga0256404, IMG submission 185990) | Bovine rumen microbial communities from Lethbridge, Alberta, Canada - RJG_01 | ecosystem: Host-associated > Mammals > Digestive system > Stomach > Rumen | place: Canada: Alberta | collected...
TTCAGTTCTGGGAAATCGGGAAGATGCAGGCGATAGTAGATGAGCGATACTTCCAACAGACGGTTGCGCTCCTGATGCGACATGCGGAACAAGTGCATTGTAGGGAAGTCCATACGCATCATCAGTTGTATCTTCTCTGCTTCCTGAGGATGAAGGAAGTCGCGATGTACTGGCGGCGCTGACAGGAAAATGCTCTCACGAAGGTCGAAGTAATCGCCAGTCTGATAGTGGTCGAGATTCGGATAGAAACCCAGAAAACGGGAGAGTCGCATGAGAAACACCAGATGGAAGTTGGCAAAACGGTCTGTCTGGGCATCGAGCCACTGGATGCTGTTGACAATATAGTCGAACAACGGCTCGTTGTGCTGTTCAGAACGGAGGGCATAATAGAGGAACTCCGCAATGAACAGGGAGATGGAGAGTTTGTTGGGATCGAAAGGAATCGATGAGAAGGGCGAGGCCAAGCGGACATCTGACAGTTTCTGGAGTTGGAGTTTGGGTCGCAAGTCAGACTCTATCTCAAGCAGCGTCAGCGGTTGGAAGAGTTGTTTTTTGATTTTGCCTTTCACCGATTTAGGGATGCTGACAATAAACGACTGTCGCCCCTGACTTCGTGTGAACATATCCACAATCAGTCGGGTTTCACCATATTTCAGGGAATGGAGCACAATGGCTTGCGTTTTCGTCAACATACGCTGCAAAGATAGTAAATAATTGAGAATTAAGGCTTAGAAATGAAGAAAAAAGCCTAGGAAACTCATTTTTTCTATGGAAAATTTGGTAGATTGGAAAAATAGCAGTAATTTTGCACCCGCTTAATTGCGATGGTCCCATCGTCTATCGGCTAGGACAAGAGATTTTCATTCTCTAAAGAGGGGTTCGATTCCCCTTGGGACTACCAAATTTAAATCCGTCATCTGCACAGCCAGTGCTACTGACTATATCGGGAACGGTGGCGGAGGGTGCCTGAAAGGGTGTCCGCCTAGGGCAGTCTTCATGACGCAAGACCCATAAGCTTTATATTAACAACAAAATTTTCATTAAAAAAATGGCAAATCACAAATCATCAGTGAAGAGAATCCGCCAGGACAAGAAAAAGGCGCTTCACAATCACTACTACGCAAAGACTATGCGTAACGCTGTGCGCAAACTGCGTGCTATGACTAACAAGGAAGAGGCTGTTGCTCTGTATCCGAAGGTACAGAAGATGCTGGACAAGTTGGCTAAGACTAACATCATCCATAAGAACAAGGCCGCTAATCTGAAGTCAAGCCTCGCTCTGCACATCAACAAGCTGGGATAATAAATTGCTATTATACAGACTTGAACCGCAGCCCGAAAGGGTTGCGGTTATTTTTTTGTAGTTTTTTAGCAGATAAACTATGTTTATCTGACTTTTTTTTTGTACCTTTGCAACCAATTAGTGAACTAAAGGAAAATGACAGAAGAACAACTGAACCAAGAACAGAACTATTCCGCGAGCAATATTCAGGTGCTCGAGGGATTGGAAGCCGTACGTAAACGCCCTGCAATGTACATTGGTGACATCAGCGAGAAGGGTCTTCATCACCTGGTCAACGAGACTGTCGATAACTCTATCGATGAGGCGATGGCCGGTTATTGTACGCATATCGAAGTAACTATCAACGAAGACAACTCTATCACCGTGCAGGATAACGGACGTGGTATCCCTGTAGATGAGCATGAGAAGATGCATAAGTCGGCCCTTGAGGTCGTGATGACGGTGCTGCATGCCGGTGGTAAGTTTGATAAGGGCTCCTACAAGGTGTCAGGAGGTCTCCACGGTGTGGGTGTCAGTTGTGTGAATGCACTCTCTACCCACATGCTATCGCAGGTGTATCGTAACGGCCATATCTATCAACAGGAGTATGAGAAGGGTAAGCCTCTCTACGATGTGAAGATTGTGGGCGATACGGATAAGACAGGTACACGCCAGCAGTTCTGGCCTGATGGTAGTATCTTCACCACCACAGAATATAAGTACGACATCATCGCTAAGCGTATGCGTGAACTGGCTTATCTGAATGCTGGTATCACTATCACGCTCACCGACCTCCGTCCTGATGAGGAAGGTAATCTTCGTCAGCCTGAGGTATTCCACGCCAAAGAGGGTCTGAAGGAGTTTGTGCGATATGTCGACCGTCACCGTACCTCTATCATCGGCGACCCTATCTGCCTGAAGACAGAAAAGGATGGTGTACCCATCGAGGTTGCCCTGTTGTACAACAGCGACTATTCTGAGAATATCCACTCTTATGTGAACAATATTAATACGATTGAGGGTGGTACCCACCTGACAGGTTTCCGTATTGCGCTGGCTCGTGCACTGAAAAAGTATTCTGATGAAGACGATCAGTTGCGCAAGCAGATCGAGAAGGCTAAGATTGAGGTGGCTCAGGATGACTTCCGTGAGGGCTTGACTGCAATTATCTCTGTGAAGGTGGCCGAGCCTCAGTTTGAGGGTCAGACCAAGACCAAGTTAGGTAACAGTGAGGTGAATGGTGCAGTGCAGAAGGCTGTTGGTGAGGCTATGAACAACTACCTGGAGGAGCATCCCAAGGAGGCTCACACGATCTGCGAGAAGGTGATTCTGGCTGCTACAGCCCGTATTGCAGCCCGTAAGGCTCGTGAGAGTGTGCAGCGTAAGAATCCGATGACGGGTGGTGGACTGCCTGGTAAGTTGGCTGACTGCTCTAATAAGGATCCTAAGGAATGTGAGATCTTCCTCGTTGAGGGTGATTCTGCCGGTGGTTCTGCTAAGTCTGGTCGTGACCGTCATTTCCAGGCAATCCTGCCTTTGCGTGGTAAGATCCTGAATGTGGAGAAGGTTCAGTGGCATCGTGTGTTTGAATCAGAGTCTGTGATGAACATCATCCAGAGTATCGGTGTACGCTTTGGTGTAGATGGCGAGGATTCGAAGGATGCCAATATTGACAAACTTCGTTACAATAAGATCATCATCATGACGGATGCCGATGTCGATGGTTCTCACATCGACACACTGATCATGACACTCTTCTATCGTTTCATGCCACAGGTGATTCAGGGAGGACATCTCTACATCGCTACGCCGCCGCTCTATAAGTGTACGTATAAGAAACAGTCTGAGTATTGCTATACAGAGCAGCAGCGTCAGGCTTTCATCGACAAGTATGTGGCTGGTAACGGAGAGGATAAGGCTCTACATACACAGCGTTACAAAGGTCTTGGTGAGATGAACCCAGAGCAACTTTGGGAGACTACCATGAACCCTGAGAACCGTCTGCTGAAGCAGGTAACCATCGAGAATGCCGCTGAGGCTGATGAGATCTTCTCTATGCTGATGGGTGACGATGTGGAGCCTCGTCGTGAGTTTATCGAGAAGAATGCAACCTATGCAAACATCGACGCATAAGTCGCGAAAAACATAAAGAAAAAGGAGCGCTGGTAAGTTCGAAACTTCCAGCGCTCTTTTTATTTTCAGTTCTCAAACCAGATCAGGCGAACCTGATGGTTCCCTGAACAGGCTCGGGGTTATCTGTAGGAACGTCATCAACAAAAACCTCGCCATTAGCCTGGCTGTTGATGCTGTCGAGAATCTCACGTGTGCGCTTATAGGTTGGTGTCTGCTCTACAGCAGAGATAACATCGTCATTGTCCAAATCCTCAGGACGGAACAGGTAGATATTCGGACGACGCTTATAACGCTTGGTGCTGTTCTCTCCGCCATAATAGCGGTTACGACGATCCTGTTTTTGTGCAGCCTTCTCCTGTTCAGCAGCAATACGGTTAAGGTCTTCCTGACTCTGTTTCCTCAGATGACTACCCATACCATCTACATCTTCGATACCGAAGCCTGTAGCAAGGATGGTAACCTTGACCTTCTTACCTAACTCAAGGTCTGTTGCCAAACCCCATTTGATTTCAAAATCACTGCCAAACTTTGCCATGAAGTCGTTGACATCATTCATCTCCTCCATCATCAGAGAGGTCTGGCCGTCCTTAGAACCGGCAAATGAGATAGAAAGCAGAATCTTCTTTGAATTGAAGATATCGTTATCGTTAAGTAATGGAGAGTTCAAGGCGTCGTCAATAGCCTTCTTCACACGTCCTTCACCCTCACCGTAACCTGTTGACATGATAGCGACACCACCATCCTTCAGAACGGTCTTCACGTCGTTGAAGTCAAGGTTGATCAGTCCGTGAACGGTAATGATCTCTGCAATAGATTTTGCTGCGATGCTCAGTGTGTCATCAGCTTTGCCGAAAGCGTCGAGTACTGAAAGTTCAGGATAGATCTCACGCAGACGCTCATTGTTGATAACCAACAAGGCATCAACATGCTTTGACATCTCCTCTACACCGTCGAGTGCCTGGTCAATCTTACGGTCACCTTCGAAACGGAAGGGAATAGTGACGATACCTACCGTCAAGATGCCAAGCTCTTTGCTGACACGGGCAATGACAGGAGCGGCACCTGTACCAGTGCCACCGCCCATACCTGCAGTGATAAATGCCATGCGCGTACCATCGTTCAGCATGTTACGAATATCTTCGATACTCTCCTCAGCAGCCTGGCGGGCTTTCTCAGGTTTGTTACCAGCACCGAGTCCTTCCTTACCTAATTGTAGGTGTACGGGTACGGGTGAGTCGTTCAGGGCCTGATTGTCTGTGTTGCAGAGTACAAAGGTTACGTCGTGGATACCTTCTCTGTACATGTGGTTGACAGCATTACCACCACCACCACCGACACCAATCACTTTGATGATGCTCTGTCCTTTCTCCGGTGCTCCGAAGTCCAGGATATCTATGTTATTAAAATCGCTCATATTCAGAACTATAAACTGTTAACTTGTTACTACTAAACTCTCTTATTCTTCTTCAACGATAGACTTGCCAAACTTCAGGAATCCTTTCTTCAGTTTGTTCCAAGGACTGTTCTCCCTGCGGATGGCCTCTTCCTCTTCCTTCTTCCTGAGTTCCTCCTCACGCTTCAGACGATCCTCTTCCTCCTGTTGACGGCGCTTCTCTTCCTCGGCTGCTTTTTTCTCAGCTTCAGTACGGATGACGCCGGCAGGTATCTCACCAGGCTGACGGACAGGACGCGGGTCGGTAGCAACGGGAGTGGCAACATGTTTCTGACCAAAGAGATCACCATTCGGATCAACATAATCTCCGGCGCAGTTGATGTCACCCTTAGCCAACAGACCGAGAACAGTATTCATCATACCATTGTGAGCCTTGATATCCTCATTATTGGAGAGAATGGTCTGAGACACAAACTTTGCAATACGGATCTTCTCCACGTGTGTGTGATTGACAAAGGCCTTCTCGATATTCTTCATATTGGAACCGCCACCTGTCAGGATGATGCCGCCCAGTAACTTGTCGTAATACTCCGAAGGTATTTGATACCATACATTCTCGATGATCTCTTCAAGTCTTCCCTCAACGATTTCGATAAACTTGCGACTCTCAATCTGGCGTTCTGCGTCAATGGAGTATTTCAGGTCGTTGTCAATCTCGCTGTTATCGGTGTAGGCACTGCCGTATTTCAGTTTCATCTTTTCTGCATCGCTCTCCTCAATCTGTAGCGTTGCAATATCCTTGGTGATATTGTTACTTCCCAGAGGAATAACAGCAAGATGACGCAGCACATTCTTTGAATAGACAGAGACAGTAGTTGTATCGGCTCCAAGATCTACAAGTGCACAGCCAGAGCGACGCTCAGCCTCTGTAAGAACACTATCGGCCAGAGCCAAAGGAGCCAGATACATCTCTGCCACATTGATGCCAGCGGCTTCAAAGCATTTGTTCAGGTTGCGATAGAATGCACCACGTTCCAAGATATTGAGGAAATTGCCTTCCAGATGATTGGCCTGGATTCCTACGGGGTCGAGTTGCAGCTGAGAGCCCACCTTATATTCCTGGACAGCAGCATCGAGAATTTCCTGATCGGGATATACCATATTGCGGTTGGCATCCATCAGTTCAATCACCATATCCTGGGTAATGATGCTTTCGTTGGGCAGGTCTTTGGCGATGACGTTCTTAACGCTGCGGATGGACTGACCTCCGACACCTACATACACCTGACGGATTTCGGTCTTGAGTTGGGCCTCCAGCTTCCTGACAATGCTGGTGAGGCATTGAGCGGTCTTGTCGATATTATAGACCACTCCCTTGCGAATAAAGGCAGAAGAGTTCTCCTTTACAACGGCAAGTACCTGAATACTGCCGTCGAGATTCTTCTGTCCAGCGATACCGGTCATTTTGGATGAACCGAGTTCAATTGCTACGATAAATTCCTTTGCTGCCATCTCTTATAACTTATTTATTTTTTCTTTTTATTTTTCTTGCAGATAATCTGATTGTTGAATTCTACACTGATATAGTTATACTTGTTCCAACCCACCTGATTAAGACCATAGATGTAAAACTTACGGAGACGATCCAGTTTCTTATCTATGTCAACAGGTGCGCCAAGATAGGCGATATGATCTCCGACACGTGGAACAATCTCGATAGAACCATCTTCTAATACATTCATCTGAACAATCTGGTTTCTCCAGAATGGATCATACAGAATATGACTGGCAACACGTGTCAACGTATTTTTGGCGTATTTGTGGTTAATCGCTCCTGTAGCGATAATCAGATCCGTGACATATCGGCTTTCCGGCATCATGCTGCCATGAGTGTCCAAATAGTAGTTCTCGCCATTGTCAGCCATGACCCTGACCACAGGGATACGTTGCTTGATCTGGATGCAGACATTACCATTCTGTGTCTTATAGACCTCTGCCTTCTCAACGAACGGACTCTTCTGCAAAGTTTCCTCAATCTTTCTGGGACTGATATCCGTCAGAGGCTGTTTGAGTGGATAAAGATGCTCCTTATTCAGAGCCTGTTTGATCTCATCGGCTGTCATGAAACCATCGTAGATGTTCTGCTCAATATCGATTTTCACCTCATTGCAACGGCTGTCCTTTGCATCGGGTTTGTTAAACGCGGTGACGGCCAGTAGCAGATAGGTGGCAACGACAATGTCGCAGGCTACAATCAAAGTCTTTTTCCAGTCGATAGACATCTTTTGGCTATTTGTTATTTAACAACTTTGCAATTTCCGGAACCTGATTGTCAAGGTCACCGGCTCCAAGTACGATCAGAACCTCAAAAGAGTGGTTCTTGACGAAGTTGAGTACATCATCCTTTTGTATCATCTCTTTTTTCACACCTGGCTTCAGATTGTCGTAGATGAGTTTCGATGTGACTCCCTCGATAGGTAATTCACGTGCAGGATAGATCTCAGTGAGAATCACCTCATCCAACTGACTCAGTGCATCGGCGAAGTCCTTGTAGAAATCCCTTGTACGCGTATAGAGATGAGGCTGGAAGATGGCGGTGATATGCTTGTCTTTATACAGCTCACGGATGCTTCGAGCACTTTGATAGATCTCTTTTGGATGGTGAGCATAATCGCTCAGGAACACAAGTTTGTCGGTCTTGATCTTAAAGTCGAAACGACGATCAACACCTCCATAGGTCTGCATGCCGCGTTTCAGTTCCTCAGCAGTACAGCCGTTAAGCTGTGCCATTGCCATGGCTGCGATACCGTTTTCGATATTGATGGGGATAGGTTGTCCAAGATTGACATCCTTGACGCTCTCGATGGGTGAGATGAAGTCGAAAGTAATCTCTCCATTCTCAATGCGGATATTCTCAGCATGGAAGTCTCCTTCGTTGAGGCTATAGTCATAGCGGCGCACGCCTGACTGGATGTTCTCCTTCATCTCCAGCCCGCGATGGATAATCAATGCACCTCCAGGTTGTATGAGTTCCGAATAGTGACGGAAACTTTCCAGATAGGCTTCCTTTGTACCGTAGATATCCAGATGATCTGGGTCGGTTGATGTGATGACGCTCATCCAAGGACGAAGCCAGTGGAACGAACGGTCGAACTCGTCAGCCTCGATCACGACATAGTCAGAATCGGAAAGAATATAGTTCGTGCCATAGTTTTTAGAGATACCACCTAAGAAGGCATTGCAATCCAGATGGCTCTGATGCATGATATGGGCACACATTGTAGAAGTGGTGGTTTTGCCATGCGTACCTGCTACACAGAGTCCTTTGTGGGTCTTGGTCAGCGTACCCAACACCTGAGCACGTTTCTGTATCTCAAAGCCATTTTGTTGGAAATAGCACAGTTCCTGATGCTCTGCGGGGATGGCTGGTGTATAGATGACCAGACATTCCTGTTTATTCTTGCAGGCCTGTGGAATCTGATTGACATCTTCTTCATAGTGGATGAGCATTCCTTCCTTTTCCAACTGACGTGTCAGGTCGGATGGGGTCTTGTCGTAACCTCCTACGACAAGGCCTTTGTTCAGGAAGTATCGTGCGATGGCACTCATGCCGATGCCTCCTGCACCTACGAAATAGACTGATTTGATATCGTTTATATTCATTTTGCTAACTTGATAACTTCTTTCGCGATAATATCTGCAGAGTCGGGGAGTGCAAGTTTAAGCACATTCTCACTGAGCGATTTCAGTTTCTTCTCATCATTAACGGTTTTAACTGCCAGTTCCAACAACGTTGCAGGTGCTTCTGCATCCTTTACGTAGATAGCTGCATCTCTGTTAGCCAAGGCCAGCGCATTCTTGGTCTGGTGATCTTCTGCCACATTTGGACTCGGCACAAGGATCACAGGTTTGCCTATCAGACAGAATTCAGAGATACTGCTGGCACCAGCACGACTGATTACAAGGTCGGCGGCTTTATAAGCAGCGCCCATATCGGTGATAAAGTCAGTAACCACAAGGTTGGGGATGTTTTGTCCTTCCAGTCTCTTGGCTATCTCGGCACTGTAGTACTTACCTGTCTGCCAGATAAACTGGACATCGGTTCCTTTTACCAGATCAAGGTGCTGCAGGACGCTCTCGTTGATGGTGCGTGCCCCCAGACTACCACCTACCAGTAAAATGGTCTTTTTGGCAGGATCAAGTCCGAAAGTCTTGATGGCCTCTTCTCGGGTGATGGTGGTATCAAGCAGTGCCTGACGTACAGGATTACCTGTCAGAATGATCTTATCTGCGGGAAAGAAACGTTCCATTCCTTCGTAAGCAACACAAATCTTAGCAGCCTTCTTTGCCAGGAGTTTGTTCGTCACACCAGCATAGGAGTTTTGTTCCTGGATCAGACAGGGTACTCCCATTGCTGCCGCCTTGTTCAGCGTGGGACCGCTGGCATATCCGCCAACACCAACAGCCACCTGGGGCTTAAAGTCCTTGATGATCTGTTTGGCCATGCGCTGGCTCTTCCATATCTTATAGAGTACCTTGAAATTCTTCAGCAGATTCTTTCGGTCAAATCCACAGATGGGCAGACCTTTGATCTCATAGCCTGCTGCAGGTACGCGTTGCATCTCCATTCGTCCCAGTGCGCCAACAAACAGGATTTTCGCATCTGGTCGCAGAGCCTTTACGGCATTCGCAATGGATACAGCCGGGAAAATATGACCACCTGTTCCACCTCCGCTAATGATGACTCTCAGTTCTTTTTCCATACCTTTTTCTATTTGCCTGCAAAATTACTAATTATATTTCTTTTACCGCAATTTTTTCCGGTCTTTTTTTGGCTGAACGGCTTACACTCAGGATAACACCGATATATGCGCAATTGATGATGGTTGAAGTACCGCCTTTACTGATGAGCGGTAGAGGCTGACCAGTTACAGGTGCAATACCCACGGCAACGAGCATATTAAAGGTAGCCTGAATGACTAACAGCAGTGCCAGTCCCATAACCAGGAAGGCTGGGAAGTTGTTCTCGCAACGGCTGGCAATTCTGGCGGCGCGATAGAGTAGTACGATATAAAGCAATACCACAAATGCAGCTCCGATAATTCCTAATTCCTCAATGATAATAGCGTAGATAAAGTCGGAGAATGCTTGTGAGAGGAAGTCGCGTTCTACAGACTGTCCTGGTCCTTTGCCGATAATGTTACTTGACACAATGGCGATATTGGCATGAGCCACCTGTGCATCTTTGTCAAGGTCATAATCCTCTGGCAGAATCTCTTTCTTGTCGATGTGTTTGACGATACGGTTTCTCCAGGTGACGAAACGGTGGAAAACACCGCCTCCCTTGATAACCTTTGTGTCTGTGTTACCACCTGCCTGAACGGCTTCAACCGTCTGTTTGTTATCTTCCTCAGAGGCTCCAATGCTACCTAACGTAAAGACCATGGTCAGGAAAATGGCTATGAGGATGGCGGCGGCTCCAACTAACTTGCCCATCTGTGATAGTGGAACTCGTCCGATAAACATCATCAGGAAGATGACAGCAAAAAGGAGTGCTGCAGTAGAAAGGTTTTCTATTCCGATGAGTGCAGCAGTCGGCAGTACGATACAAAGGATATACTTAAATGCTTTTTTGTCAGCCCCATCTTCACGCTGCATGGCACTGAGGATTTGTGCCGTAATGAGAACCATTGTACCTTTGGCGATTTCGGAAGGCTGGAAGGTAACACCACCAGGAAGGGAGATGACGCGGTTGGCACCATTGATGGACTCACCACCTACGAGTACCCAAAGTAGGGTTAGTCCGGAGATGATAAGCAGGAACGGAGTCATCAACTTGAAGTAACGGCAGGGTATGTTCAGTGTGATGACAGCTGTCAGGGCGCCAATCAGGATGGTGACGGTATGGAAGGCAATCGGTCCGATATAATTCTGGCTTTTATAGGTCAGGTTACTCGAGGCAGAGAATACTTCGACGATACTGATCATACAGAGGAAGAAAAATACCATCCAGATGACCTTGTCTCCTTTGAAGATGTTACCTATCTTTTTATTCATTTTCTATGTTCTAAAGGCTGCGGGCTAGTTCTTTGAATTGCTCACCTCGATCTTCCATGTTCTTAAACAGATCGAAAGAGGCACAACATGGGCTCAGAAGGACGGTTTCACCAGGCTTTGCCATTTCATAGCAAGCCTGCATGCACTCTTTCATGGAATGGGTGTCGCGTACAGGGATGCCGAGACTGTCGAAGTTGTCGTGTAGCTTCTGGTTGTCTGCGCCAAGATAAACGATACCAGAGCACTTCTCCTTGACCAGAGGCTTGATGGGATCATAGTCATTCCCCTTGTCCTTACCGCCAATGATCAGGATGACTTTGGTCTTCATGGCCTCAAGGGCATACCAACAGGCATCGACATTAGTGGCTTTGGAGTCGTTGATATACTGCACGCCACGAACGGTACACACCTTCTCCAGACGATGCTCCACACCAGGGAAGTCACCAAGACTCTTGCGAATCTCCTCTTTCTTGATACCGGCGATATCGGCAGCGATACCAGCAGCCAGTGAGTTGTAGATATTATGCTTGCCAGTCAGACTCAGACTTTCCTGTTCCATATTGAATGGTTCGGGCTTCTCAATCTTGTACTGTCCTTCCTCGATATAGCCGATCACACCTTTCTCTTTCAGTTCTGAGAAAGGATACTGGATTGACTTGATGTCGTATTTTTCCAACTCACGCTTGATGATGGGGTCATCAGCCCAGTAGATAAAGGCATCATTGGGCGTCTGGTTCTGGATGATACGCATTTTGGCATCTACATAGTTCTGCATCTCGAAGTTGTAACGATCCAGATGATCTGGCGTGATATTCAGCAAGATGGCAATATTGGCACGGAAATCGTACATATTGTCAAGTTGGAATGAACTCAACTCGATGATGTAATATTCGTGTGGGGTTTCAGCCACCTGTAGTGCCAGTGAGTTTCCGATATTTCCCGCCAGTCCTACATCATAACCAGCCTCCTTGAAGATGTGATAGATGAGCGATGTGGTGGTAGTCTTACCGTTCGAACCTGTAATACAGATCATCTTTGAACGGGTATATCGACCGGCAAATTCTATTTCACTGATGATATGTATACCTTTCTCTATCACTTTCTTTACCATTGGAGCTGTTTCTGGAATGCCCGGACTCTTGATGATCTCGTCGGCATTCAAGATCTTCTCCTCTGTGTGCTTTCCTTCTTCCCACTCAATATGGTGGTCATCGAGCATCTTCTTGTATTTATCGGCAATTTTCGACATGTCGGACACAAACACGTCGAAACCTTCTTTTTGGGCAAGAACGGCTGCACCAGCACCGCTCTCTCCTGCTCCTAATATAACGATTCTTTTCATTTTCTATCTCATCTTTAATGTTATCAGTGTGATTGCCGCCAGGATAATAGTGGTAATCCAGAAGCGGATGGTGATCTTTGACTCATGGAATGGACGATGTGGCCAGCCTTTTAAGATATACTGGCTGGTAGCGTCGAGTTGTGAGTCGAGTTTGCGGAAGTTGTCGTGTATCGGCGTAGCACGGAACACACGGACGCGCTTTCCTTTTCTTTTCTGAATCTTGAACCACTGTGTCTGAATGATTACACTCAGGCTCTCAACAAAGAAAATACCGCAGAGGATAGGCAGCAGCAACTCTTTGTGAATGATAACGGCACAAACGCCAATGATACCACCAATGGTCAATGAGCCTGTATCGCCCATAAAGATCTGTGCGGGGAAGGCATTGTACCAAAGGAAACCGATCATAGCTCCAATGAAAGCGAATAGGAAGACAACCAGTTCCTCTGAGTGGGGGATATACATGATATCAAAGTAAGAGGCATAGCCAATATGTGACGACACATAGGCTAATATACCTAATGCCACACCGATGACGGCCGAGTTTCCTGCACACATTCCGTCCATTCCGTCGTTGAGGTTGGCACCATTTGAGACCGCTGTTACCACCAGGATGGTCATGATGACGAAAAGCATCCATCCTGCGGCAACCTTATATTTACCACAGAAGCTCATGATACTGGAATAGTTCAGATTATGGTTCTTGATGAATGGTATGGTTGTCTGGAGTGACTTCACAGCCTCACTCTTATGCTTGATCACTATTTCCTGGTTCTGCATTTTCACATCCATATTCTCACGTACGACGGCATCAGGACTAAGCCACAACGTGAGCCCCACGATAAATCCGATGCTCACCTGACCTACAATCTTATATTTGCCTTTCAGACCTTCTTTGTTACGCTTGAATATCTTAATATAGTCGTCGAGGAATCCGAGGAATCCCAGCCATAGGGTTGTGACGACCATCAGGATCAGGTATATGTTTCGGACACGGCCTAACAGAATAACGGGTACAAGAATGCTGACGATGATAACGACACCGCCCATCGTTGGTACACCTTTCTTCTCTACACCAAATGGATCTATGCTTGGGTCACGCTCCGTTTCAAAAATCTTCTTACGCTTCATCCATTTAATAAAGCGTTCGCCAAACCAGGCTGATATTAACAGCGAGAGGATGAGTGTCAACAGGGCTCGGAACGAAATGTAGGACCACATGTGTGAGCCTGGAATATCGTACTGGTCGAGGAATCTAAACAGATAGTATAGCATAATTTCTTAAGTTTTAAGCATTAAAGATCTCACGAACAACTTCCTTGTCATCGAAATGGTGTTTCACACCCTGAATCTCCTGGTAATCTTCATGTCCTTTACCGGCAATCAGAATGACATCGCCTTTCTCTGCCATCATACAGGCAGTACGAATAGCCTCGCGACGGTCCACGATACTGATCACTTTCTTCATCTGTTTATTATCGAGACCTGCTAACATGTCGTTGATGATATCCTGAGGTTCTTCAAAACGGGGATTGTCACTGGTAATGATAACCTTGTCACTTTGCTTAACGGCTTCTTGGGCCATGAGTGGACGTTTTCCCTTGTCACGATTACCGCCAGCACCACAAACCGTGATAACCTTGCCTTTTCCATCAAGCACTTCATGGATGGCATTGAGCACATTCTCTAAGGCGTCAGGTGTATGGGCATAGTCCACGATGGCAGTATAGCCTTCTGGTGAGTGAATAGGCTCCAAGCGTCCGTTTACGCTCTTCAGTGTGCTAAGGACAACCAAGATATCCTCAGGTTTCTTACCCAACATGACTGCTGCCCCATAGACAGCCAGGAGGTTGCTTACATTAAACTTACCAATGAACTGCACACCGACCTCTTTGCCGTTGATATCGAGGTACATGCCTTCAAAATGACACTCGATGATCTTAGCCTTGAAATCTGCCATCGTCCGTGTAGAGTAGGTCTTGATTTGTGCCTTACAGTTCTGGACCATAACAGCACCGTTTTTGTCATCGGCATTTGTGATGGCGAATGCATCCTTGTCCAAACCGTCAAAGAAGGCCTTCTTTGCATCGCGATAGTTCTCAAAGGTCCCGTGGTAGTCCAGATGGTCACGAGTAAGGTTGGTAAAGATGCCGCCAGTGAATCTCAGTCCACCGATACGTTTCTGAGCGATGGCATGGCTGCTACATTCCATAAAGGCATACTCGCAACCTGCTTCCACCATCTGAGCAAGCAGATGATTCAGTTCAATCGGATCAGGTGTTGTGTGGTCTGCGGGGATAGGCTCACCCTCGATGTAGTTACAGACGGTAGAGAGCAGTCCGCATTTGTGGCCTAACTTCCTGAACATATTATATAATAAGGTGGCAATGGTGGTCTTACCGTTTGTACCCGTTACACCCACGAGTTTCAGTTGGCTGGAAGGGTTTCCATAGAACTGGGTTGCAACCATTCCGACATTGTCTTCTGTCGATTCTACGGCGATGTATGTAACACCCGGTTCCCGTTTGTTGGGGAAGTATTCGCAGAGAACAGCAACTGCACCCTGTTCAATGGCCTTTGGAATGAATTTGTGACCATCGGTCTGAGTACCAGGGATGGCAATAAAGAGATGTCCTTTCTCGATTTTTCGGGAATCGATATTCACACCTGTAATCTCTACCTCTGTATCACCTAGGATATTGAGGACTTCTACATTCTCGAGCAGTTCGTTCAGTTTCATATCTTTATTATTTTAGATTATTCCAAATATAGTTCACAAATCATACCCTCTTTGATGGCGGTCCCTGCATAGATGCTCTGTGACTTGATCTTACCTCTGCCGTGAACTCTGGCTTTCACACCCCGTGATTCAAGTAGATAGACGGCATCGCGGGCACCCATGCCGATGACATCAGGAATGATGCTGTTATTGGTTTTAACTTGTGAAAGGACAACATCTTTGGCGGCTGGTACGGCTTTTCCCCAGATGGGATTACCTTCAGAATAGGAACCTCCCCAGTTGGTATTGGTCTTTACACCAAGACCTTTCAGGACATAGTTCGCTGCAGCTATATTACCACTTTTTACGTCAGGTATCAACATGGAGGTTGAATCTCTGGCATCTTTGGCACTACGTTTCAGATTCTGAGCCATCACACCTTCAGCAATACGATGGAAGACGACACCACTCATACCACCACCTGATGCAGGCAGACCTGATTTCTTAATACAGACGATACAGGTATAGCGTGGGTCGTCGGCAGGGAAGAATCCTGCGAATGACAGCCAATAACGGGTAACACCTGAGTGGTAACCGCCATATTGGTCAGCAACTTGGGCTGTACCGGTTTTCCCTGCCACCTTGAATGACTTGGAGCCAGCCTTTCGTCCCAATCCTTGGCTGACAACATGCTCTAATATCGTCTGCATGGTCTTGATGGTCTGTGGCTTGGCGATGCGTTCCTTTAGGACAACAGGCTCAAACTCCTTGACCACCTCACCGTCCTTCATGAGTTGCTTCACGAAACGTGGTTGCATCATTTTGCCATTGTTGGCAATAGCATTATAGAAGGTCACAGTGTTAATGGGTGCAATCTGGGTCTCATAGCCAATACTCATCCATGGCAACGTCGTCTTACTCCAATATTTCGTACGGTCAGTGGTCTTCGTATCCGGCATTCGGATCATCGGGGGGTGATAGCCAACGATGGGAATCTTCAGATCCTCATGGATACCAATACGATAAAGTCCTTTAACATATTCTTCAGGCTTACTCCCATAATATTTGTCAATAAGATAACTAACGCCAATGTTTGAACTGACCTCCAAGGCACGAGCCACATTAATCGTGCCGTAGCCGCCACGACGCCAGTTGTGGTCCTTCATTGGACGACCATGCATCTCCATCACACCACAACCCGTAGGTATGGTCATCGTCGTATCTATTCTCCCGTCGTCAAGGGCAACGAGGAAGGAGGCTACTTTAAACACAGAACCAGGTTCGCAACGATAACTGACAGCATTATTCACCATTTCATGGTATTCTCCATCTGTACCGCGTGTCATATTGACAATGGCTTTCACGTCACCTGTCTTTACCTCCATCAGGATGACAACGCCCATTTCACCGTTAACCTGTGGGTCTTTCAGTTCGTCGATAAGGGCACGCTCTGCCAGATCTTGCATACTGACATCAATCGTTGTGACGATGTCATAGCCATTGATGGGCGACTGTACTGGGATGTCCATGTATTTGTTGAGCACCTTACGACGGTGCATCATACCATTGGTACCACGTAGGATCGAATCGAAAGATAATTCCAAGCCGTTCTTTGCACTATCCATAGCGCCGAACATAGAGCCGATGGTACGTTGGGCAAGTGTTCCGAACGGGTGATTACGGGAATTGAACTCCTCCCAGTGGAAACCGCCTTTATAGATGGGCTCTCTGAAGATAGGCAACTTGCGTACCTCACAGAAAGTGTTATAATCGATACGACGAGGCCAGATGGGCCAATGACGGGCACCGACCTTACCGTTTTTCATAACCTTCCGCTTGCCAGCCAACAGATAATCCTTGAAATCATTGACGGTTCTGGTTGGGAAGATCTGGTTCAGTTCGTAGGCAATGCTGTCAATCTTCTCAGCCCAGATGGAATCTCGCTTGCGAACACCGATGGAATCGTCGGTTCCTGCCTGGAAATCCATATAGATCTTATATTCAGGGAGGCTGCTGGCCATCAATTGACCATCACAACTCAGGATGTTTCCGCGATTGGGCTTAACACTTACACTGTCACGTTTCAGACGTGAGGCCACCTGAGTCCAATAATCTTTCTTAGCCGTCATGATGTACATGGCTTTACCCACAATGGCAAAACCAATGAGCGTCAACACTACTGCGATGGCGAAGTAGCGGGGCATGACCTTTTCGCTTTTGAACTTACTCATACCTTTCTTTATTCGGCTACATTAATAATATAAGGTGGCTGGTCTGCAACATGGAGCAGACTGTCCTTGTTCTGTTTCAGTGCATCGAGCACATGGCTCTCACGACATTTCTCTGTGAGGGTGCTGGAACTGGAGAGCGCCTTGTATTTTGCGTCAAGCAACTCCTTCTCCAACTTGTCAATGGTCAACATGTCCTGTTGACATTGGTATCTGATAGCAACATATACGATACAGAACACCACCATGAGCACGAAAAGCCAGATCTGACGGCGAACCATGTCGGCTGTCAGGAAGTCACCGCCAAGAATCGTTCTCAAAGTCATAGAGGAATTGGGCCTGGGATCTTCCTCCTTAGCCTTTTCCTTGATCAGTTGGATAGTCTTCTTCGCCTGCTCTTTCATTTCGGCGGCCTCATCCTTCATGCTGACCTCCTCTTGAACAGCAGGCTCTTCTACTACCGTCTCCTGCATCTCCAGTTCTATATCGTCTTTCTTCTTCATATCAATCACATTTCGCATCTTTCTGCTATGCGTAGTTTAGCACTGCGACTACGAGGATTGCGCAGTTGTTCCTCCTCGCTGGGAACGATGACCTTATTACTGATCTGTCGGAAGGGGGCTACTGTGCGTCCGAAGAAGTCCTGGTTGACTTTCCCTTCTGCATTACCTGCTTTCATGATGTTCTTCACGATACGGTCTTCCAGCGAATGATAGGTGATAACTGAGAGCCTGCCACCTTCTCGGAGAACCTCCTGTGCGCCGTAGAGCATTTCCTTCAGCGCTTCCATCTCGTGGTTTACTTCTATACGCAGCGCCTGAAACAGTTTGGCGGTCTCTTTCTTCTCACGTTCACGAGGAAACAGACTCTCCGTTATCTGCATCAGGTCTCCTGTGGTCTCAATGGCTTTGCTACTCCTTGCCTTAATGATGGCTGACGCAACCTTGCGGCCATTTTTAAGTTCACCATAAATATAGAAGATATCCGCCAGTTGTTCTTCATCATAATTGTTGAGGATTTCTGCTGCTGTCATGCCAGAGCGTTTGTTCATGCGCATGTCAAGAGGCGCATCGAAACGGAATGAAAAACCTCTGGTTTCATCGTCAAAATGATGGCTGGACACCCCTAAATCTGCCAGTAGACCGTCAATATGTTCCACACCATAATAGCGCATCCAGTTGCGTAGATATCTGAAATTACTTCTTACAAACGTGAACCTGTTGTCATTAAGAATATTCTTTTCAGCGTCTTCGTCCTGATCGAAACTGTACAGATGCCCGTTTTTCCCGATACGACTGAGAATCTCCCGACTATGACCACCACCACCGAAGGTGACATCCACGTAGATACCGTCGGGCTTGATGTCAAGCCCGTCAACGCTCTCTTGAAGGAGCACTGGCACGTGATATGTTTCGGCAGTTGTTATCATAAGGTTGTATCGCTATTCATGATTTGCTCAAACTCGTTGCCGAAATCTTCCTCTGACTTCAGTGTCAGTTTCAGATTCTGCGGCGTCCAGATCTCAATAGTATCATCCATTCCGATAAACTGGATGTCCTGTTCGATGTCTGCGGCCTTTTGCAGTCGTTTAGAAATAAGGAATCGTCCGTTACCGTCGAGATTCACGACTTCGGCTTCCGACACGAATTGACGGAACATCTGCTGATGGGTAGGCTTCCAAGGACGAAGTTGGTTCTTCAACATGTCAAGACGTCCATTCCAGACGCTCTCAGGATATAGTACCAGACATTTCTGGAAAACGTCCTTGCGCAACACCAGATTCTCCTCGCCAGATGCCTGTAGCACCTTGCGGAAAATGGCTGGTAGAAAGGCTCTTCCCTTCGCGTCTGTCTTCGCTTCTATATTACCTAAAAAACGCATACGTACATCTTTATAAAGAATTCGGTTACAAAGATAGATATTTTTCCCCACTTTCCACCACATTTCCCCACTTTTTTCATAATTTAACTTTAATTTGTTGATTTGGAGGTGTTTTGTGTATAAAATACATTTAAAAAGAAAGATTTTTCCCAATTTTTTGCTCAGATTTGAAAGAAATGTGCTATTTTTGCACCTTGGTTAGTGTTTTGAAAATTAAAAATGGCAACAGTCACAGAGAAAACGATTGACATTGATAGCATCCTGAAGGGAAAGATGGGCGCAAAGGCGAAGTTTGTGCCCCGCTTCTTGGTTAACTGGTTAATACGCATTGCCCATCAGGACGAGGTGAATGCCTTTCTTTGGGACAATCGTGATAAGGTCGGTGTTGAGTGGCTGGAGGCTTGTGTGAAATATCTGGATATGACATTAGAAGTGGAAGGGAAAGAGAACCTGCCTGCTCCTGATGATAAGAAACTCTATACGTTTGTCAGCAACCATCCTCTGGGAGGTGAAGACGGTGTAGCCTTAGGCGCCATTATCGGAAGATGCTATGATGGTCGGTTCCGTTACTTGGTTAATGACTTACTGATGAATCTTCCAGGTCTGGCGCCACTCTGTATCCCTATCAATAAGACGGGTCGTCAGGGAAGGAATTTCCCTGCGATGGTGAAGGCCGGCTTTGAAAGCGACAATCACATGCTGATGTTTCCTGCAGGTCTTTGTTCTCGTCGTCATAACGGTGTCATAAGGGATATTCCTTGGTCAAAGACCTTTATTACCAAGAGTGTTGAATATCAGCGCGATATCGTGCCTATCCATTTCAGCGGGCAGAACTCCAACTTCTTTTATCGACTTGCAAACTTCAGCGATAAGTGCCTGCCATTTAACTTGGCGATGCTCTTTCTTGTCGATGAAATGTATAAGAATGTGCACAAGACCTTTCGTGTCACCATCGGGAAACCAATCCCTTGGCAGACGTTTGATAAGCAAAAAACTCCGATGGAATGGGCACAATTTGTAAAAGACAAGGTCTATACCCTTGAATAATTATAGAACTAAATATCTATCCCAATTCAATAAACCAAGCAAATGGAACAAGAGATTATCCAGCCAATCGACAAAGAAGTCCTCAAACGTGAACTGACACCTGAGCTTCAGCTTCGTATGACCAACAAAAGTCATAACGAGATTTATGTCATAACTGCTCACAATGCACCCAACGTGATGAAAGAGATCGGGCGCCTTCGCGAGATCGCCTTCCGTGAGGCAGGAGGCGGTACAGGTAAGGCGATGGATATTGATGAGTTCGATACCTGTGAAAATTGCTATAAACAGCTTATCGTCTGGAATCCAGAGGAAGAGGAGATTATTGGTGGATATCGTTACTTGGAGGGTACTGACTGGGAGTTGGACGAGAAAGGACAGCCCAAACTGGCCACGAGTCACATGTTCCACTTCTCGGAGAAGTTCCTCAAGGAGTATATGCCTTACACCATCGAACTGGGCCGCTCGTTCGTGTCGCTGCCTTATCAGAGTTCCCGTATGGGCGCAAAAAGTCTTTTTGCTCTTGATAATCTCTGGGATGGTCTGGGTGCTCTGACGGTCATCAAGCCCAATGTGCGCTATTTCTTCGGCAAATTTACCATGTATCCCTCTTACATCCGGCGTGGAAGAGATATGATTCTTTATTTCCTGCATAAGCATTTTGCAGACAAGGAGAACCTGATTGTGCCGATGAAACCGCTGGAAATTGAAGCCGATCCTAAGGAATTGGAACTGTTGTTCTGCGAGAAGGAGTTTAAGAAAGACTATCTCATCCTGAATTCGGAGATTCGTAAGCTAGGCTATAACATCCCACCATTGGTGAACGCTTATATGAGCCTCTCGCCAACGATGAAACTCTTCGGCACAGCTATTAATTATGGCTTCGGCGATGTGGAGGAGACGGGCATACTTATCGCTATCGAGGAAATCTTCGAGCAGAAGCGGGTGCGCCATATTGACTCCTTCATCAAGGAACATCCTGAGGCGTTGAAGATCACCAGTGGTGCTAATAAGGTGATCTATAAAGAGAAGAAAGGCTAAAACAGCCCCTTTATTCGACAAGAAGCTGAAGACCGATGCCCCGCACTGTCTTCAGAGTGATCTTGGGTTCATCTGCAAGGAGCTTACGCAGCTTGTTGACGAAGACATCGAGTGAACGTGATGCAAAATAGTCGTCTTCCGTATTCCAGAATCGGCTAAGGATAGCCTCGCGACGCACTACGTTGTTCTTATTCTCTGCCAAAAGCTGTAGTATCTGTGCTTCACGCTGGGTGATGGTCTGAGAAACACCGGTTTCATCGTTACGTAGTGTGGCATGTTCGGCATCGAGGGTGTATTTGCCGAGTTTATAGTGACTGGTCTCCTTTTGTGTTTTGCTACCACTTCGCATCTTCATCAGCGCCTGAATGTGTGCATCGAGTTCTTCTGGTACGAATGGTTTCTTCACGTAGTTGTTGATGCCCAGTCGGTAACCTGCCTTTACATCGTTTGGCGAGGTAAGGGCTGAAGTGAAGATGATGATGACATCCTGATCCGTCTCACGGATGCGCTCCACCATTTCAAAACCGTTCATTACAGGCATGTCGATGTCTGAGATAATGACATCCGGCTTACTATCCTGCCATGCCTGTAGTCCCTCCTTGCCGTTTGTGGCCGTTACTACTTCATAACCGCCAATGATATCCTCCAGTCCTGTCTTCTCGATATAGGCGAGTGAGACGTCATCTTCTACCAGTAATAGTTTAATCATAAGTCTTTAGGAATATACAAGGTGAATTCTGAATATTGGTCTTTTTCACTATTGACGGTGACCTTGCCGCCATGAGCCTGCATCACCTGATCCACATAGTTCAGTCCGAGTCCGAAACCTGAAACACCGCCCTTGCGGTTCTGTTCATGGATGGCAGCTCGTCCGAATTTGTCGAAGATGATATGTTGTTCCTCCTTTGAGATGCCAATACCGTTGTCGCGCACTTTCAGCAAGACGTATTTGTCTGTACTCTGGCTGGTGATACTGATTTTGATATCTTCTTTAGAATATTTGATGGCGTTGTCAATCAAATTGGAGATGGCTTCAGTGAGGTATTGCTCATCGGCCAAAACGTGTTTTGTGAGCAGATCAACGGTGAAATCGATGTTTTTCTCCGTCTTGGCCTTGGCTTTCTCGATCATGTCGTCAATGACAGGCTCCAGATTGAAGGTCTGCTTATTCAGGATCAGTTTCTTGTTTTCCAGCTTGGAGATGGTGAGGAGCTTATTGACGAGTGTCAGCAGATGGTTGGCCTCACTTTCGATGATGGTGAAATACTTCTCTTTAATCTCTGGCTTGTCATCCACCTTTCCACTATGCAGGAAACGGGCTCCCATGATGATGCTCGAAAGAGGGGATTTCATGTCGTGAACCATCGCGTATGAGAAATCATTGCGTAAGTCAGCCATCATTTTCTGTTCGTCGAGATAGCGCAGAAGTCTCAGCAGGATAGTCCCAAAGAGTATCAGGATAATCCCACTGGCAAGGAAGAGCGGACTCAGTTGTCTGGCGAGTGTGGGATAGGGATCGTTCAGAGCCAGTTGGATGCCTTTTGACTGATCGCGCCTTGTGCTGAACACACGGGTCTTAAGGGCTGTGGATGTCTCTTGACTATTGCTTCTGCGTAGAATTTTTCCCATTCCATCGACTTCCAGGATGGTGAAGTCACGGTTCAAACCAACGACACTAAGCAAACTGTCCATATAGAGGGCTATCGTATCGAGTGATACCTCAGAGTGGTATCTGCGACTCAGCACGTCGTTCATACCTTCTACCGAGGATACTAAGGAGAGGTCGCCACGCAGTTCCGGCAGACTGAGTGTGTCGCCCTTCGACACGATATCCGCCCTGTGATAACTCTCGTAGAACATCGCCCAAGGCAACTGGTTTCCAGCACGTTCCGAGATGTCACGTACTGCCGACAGATATGTCATCCACATGTAGAGACCCAGCAGCAGCATCACTGCCACCATTGCCCCTACCGACACATATTTATACTTGTTTTTCTGCATAACCGACCGCAAAGTTAGTGCAAATCGGGATAAAAACAAAATAAATCGTGTTTTTTTATTTTCTTATAGTCTGTTTTTCTCGGCGTTACCAGCACCAGAGCCCTTATACTTTGAACGAGAGACGTTGAAGTTGTAACTCAGTGTCAGACCCACACACTGTGTATAGGTGTACACGTCCTGGGCTGTCAGACCGATGGCATAGTAGGTGGTCATCTTATTTCTTGATGTGCGGAAGATATCGTTGGCATAAAGCGTACACGAAAGCCGTTCATTAAAGAATGACTTCTGTAGTCGGGCATTCACTTCGAAGTTGCTGCCGCGATACATGAATGCCCAGTGGTTGCTGCCAGTATAACTGACTTGCACCAGTGCCTTTGTCGTGGGATTGATAACGAACCAGCTCTTCAGGTCGAAGCTGAACTCAGGTTTATTTAGTTTCTCAGGCGCACCATACTTCTCTGCATCAAATATCTGCTGGTAGTAGTGCAGTGTGACATTAGGTTGCCAGAACCCCAGTTTTGGCGAGGCGACAAGAGTGGCATAGACACGGTCCTGATGGTCGAAGTTGACGGGTTGGAAGATGGCAATCTCTTTTTCTTCATCATACACTCTGCCAATATGAGTGAAGAGATCGTTTTCACGCGTAAATCCTGCTACAAAAGTCAGCCACGAATAAGTCAGATTAAGGTCGATGCTCTGGCGTACTGATGGGCGCAATAGCGGATTGCCACCCTCATAGAACATCCGGCTGTCATACACAATCATAGATTCCAGCATGCGATAGGGCGGGCGAGTGATACGCTTGTTATAGCTCAGTTGTGCGTTCCACTTGTCTTTCTGCCATGCTACTGACAGGTTGGGGAACCAGTCGTTATAGGTGCGACTGGGCTCTTGCTGCCATTCGCCAAACGAGTAGTAGTCTGCTTTTACATGCTCAAAGCGGAGGCCGGCATTCAATCGCCATGATCCTAACTGGCACTCATATTCAGCAAAGCCGGCAATGTTCTGTTCTTTCATCTCGTTGTCTGTCTCTGGTATGATGCCTTCTTGATTGACATTATGACCATAACTCTTCGTGCTTGTGGCTTCTGTTCCGCCACTCAGCACACCTTTCCATACAGGATAAGCCAGCACCAGCTTTCCTGCCATCATCTTACGGTTTTCGTTGTTAAGGGTAGTAATGGTACGGTCGCCCAGTTCTTTACTAAACTCCTGCTGGTTGAGATGGCTCTCCGTTTTGCGTTGCAGAATCGTGGCGTTCAGGTCGATGTCCAGTTTTCCTACCTTTCCCACATAATATGTGTTCAGTTCCCATACAGGTTTATCAAGCTCGTTGATATCTGTCTTCAAAAGGACATCACCGTAGAAGGCGCCATTCTTGAGATAGTTCTGCGTCATGTCAGACTTGAATCTGTTATAGAATTTCTTCTGCGACGAGAAGCTCAGTCCAAGAGAATGGTCGGTATTGAAATCGTAACTCAGACCAGCCTTGTACTGCAGTTCCGTCCAACTACTCCTTACGGGTAAATCCGCATGGACATCGAAAAAGTCTTTCTTGATATGCAACTCCTGCTCAAGGTCCTGGTCAGCACTGTAATGCCCGTTGTCGAGGGCCACGTTGGCAAAGACATCCAGTCCGCCTGTACGATAATTCAGGGTCAGGTCGTTGTAGGTGCTCCACTTGTTGTTTTTCCACGTATCGCTGGTCACCATTAGACTCAGTCCCTCGCCTTGAGTCTTCAGCGTCTTGATACGGATGACGGCATTCACTTCGGCATTGTATTGGGCACCAGGAGCCGTGATGATATCTACGCTCTTGATATCCACCGACTTCAGTTGCTTCAGTTCGCTCTTATCGCGTACTTTCTTATTATTGATATATATCTCCGGTTCGCCTTTGGCCAGCACTTCAAACTTACCGTCTTTGCCCTTCATCATCGGCATCATCGATAGCAGATCGTCGGCCGTTCCAATGTCGTGCAGGATAGAGTGCTGTACATCTACCGTCAAGCCGCCTTGCGTCATCTTGTACTGTGGAATCTCACCTTTAACCTCTACGCCTTTCACCATATAGGTCTCTGGCTGGAGGGTGATAGTGCCAACATGTCCCACACTGACGTTGCGAGTGACAGTCTTATAACCGATATACGATATCTTCAGCGTAATCTGCTGGGACTTGCAGGGAATCACAAAGTCGCCATTCTCATTGCTGACGCCACCATTCACAAAACTATCGTTGAGCAGCGTGATATTGGCAAACTCAATAGGCTTGCCACTATCATCAACCACGCGTCCGATAACCTTTGAGTCTTCTTTTTGAGTACATTCTATATAGATATCCTGATGGTCGAAGGTAAGGTGCATGGGATAGAACCCGCAAACCTGGCGGACAGCATCTCTGACGGATACATTCTCCAAATGGGTGGTAACGGTAAAATCCTCCAATTCATCGAAGATAAAGTTGAGTTTATAATGATCCTGAGCGTTATCAATCCAGATCAGCGCCTCGCTGAGTGATACGTTCTGGAAGTCGTGGGATAACTGTTGCGCCTTTGCGCTCATGGCGATAAGGCACAATAAGAGTAGATATATCTTTTTCATTGTTGCTGGCTTATTCTATGGTGATGGTTTCTTCGTTGAGTGTCAGGCGCACTTTCTCGAAGTGGTTGATCTTGCCGATTATCTCCTGAAGGGTGTTGTCGGCCTCCCACTGCAGATAGAAGCGGATGGTGCGAGCATCGTTGTTCTTAAACTCCACCTTGATGTTATAGTTATCACTCACATATTTCATAATCTGCTGTAGTTCCACATTATTAAATTCCACTGGGGCATTCTTTGTGGGAATCACCTCCATGCCGTAGGCCTTCTCAACCTTATCTATTTCAGTCTTACGCTCCGTAATAACCGTATTCGGTTTCTCGCCAATCTCGATGAAATGGGCAATTGTGGCGTAGGCTATGCCTGAAAGCATCAGCACACCAATGATAGAGGCTGCAATCTTTAGGATTGGAAATCCACTTCTCTTTTTCTTATACCTCATCCATTCGCTGTTGGCATCAGGCACAGGAATATTCACCTCGTCCAACATCTGGTCGAGTTGCTCATCTGTGTATTTCTCAGGGTGCAGTAGCATCCTGATCTGCTCTTCTTTCTTCATGCTTCTTTGTCTTTAAAAGTTGAACGTAGTTTCCTCAAACCCTGCACGATGTGCTTGTTGACTGCCGACAGGCTGATACCCAGCGAACTGGAGATGTCCTTGTATGACTGGTCTTCGTCGAAATGCATCTTGATGATGCGGCTGGTCTGAGGCGAGAGCTTCTCATCGACGTAGCGATTCACCATTTCGACGATTTCATCGTCATGGTTTTCTTCAGCTATTGCCTCTGGCTTGAGGAGTCTGATAGCCTCCTGCTGTGTCTGGCGGTGTGCAATGATGTTGAGGCAGCGATTTCGGACACAGGTCAGCAAGTACGTTTTCTGCGACTCCTCTTTCAGTGGGATGATACCAGCCCACAGCTTGGCGAAGACATCCTGTACCACATCCTTCGCCTCGTCTTCGTCGCCCAGCAGAATGTAGGCAGCCTTGTACATCCTGCCTGACTCCGAAAGGAAGAGTGCCTTGAATCGTTGTTCTTTGATCTGCATCTTTTGTCGCTGTTTCTACTTATATATACAGATGAGCTATGGAAATCATCACCATGGCCTTGCAAAATTTTCTGCAAAGTTACAAAAAAGAGGGCGAAAACCTCAAAAATATGAGAATTAACCTAAAGATAACATTCGGATAACTTAATGTTAATGCAACTTATCGTACCTTTGCACCGTCAAATAGATGAAGTTAAACAATTAAAAGCAAAACAATATGGAGTCAATCATCACTATTGCAACTGTTCTTACGATGTATTTCAACGCCGCCAACGACGTGAATGCCCCTTATCTGTATAATTCAGATCTTGAGGACGGTGTGATCCACAAGATTGAGGTCTATGAGCAGAAGGCCGACAACCAGATGTGTGCCAAGATGGAATACCGCTATGAGTATGATGATCAGGGTCGTCTCACTACCCGTGAAGTGGTACGTTGGGATAGCGAGAAACAGACTTGGGTGAATGATGTGCGTCACACCTATAAGTATTATAAGAACGGCTACAATGTAGAAATCAGCAAGTGGGATGCCGCAAAACAGATCTATGATCTTCCCTCTGAGGTGACGCTCTATCGCGAAGTGGCATCCATGACTTCTGTAAAGACCTATAGGATGAATGCAGAAAAGAACGATATGTTTCTCGTCAACAGCCTGCTTTGCATGGAACCGCTGGATGCTATCAGCGACCGTCTTTTCGCCTGAACTCCTAAAAACACTTAAATTGGTAATATAATCCGTAATTTGGGTATCCCGATTACGGATTTTTCTTTGTACCTTTGCAGCCGGATAATAAAACGAGACAATGGAACTTATTAAAGACAAGAAATTCGGAGGCGAGAGACCTCTGTTTGCCCAACACGATTTAAGACTTGAGAATGTAACTATCACTGACGGTGAGTCTGGCATCAAACAATGTCAGAATATGGAGGCCTATGACTGCAAATTCTATGGCAAGTATCCTTGGTGGCATGTCGATGGTGCCTATATCGAGAACTGCTATTTCGCACTCGACTCACGTTCTGCCATCTGGTATACCAACGACTTGGTGATGAAGAACTCACGTATCGACGGCCCAAAGTTCTTCCGTGAGATGAAGAACCTGACGCTGGAGAATGTCGAGATCACCGATGCCGACGAGACGTTCTGGAAGGTGAACGGCATTAAAATCAAGAATGTGAAGCTGCATGGTGGCACTTATCCCTTCATGTTCTCTGAGAATATCTATGTCGATGGATTGGAGAGCGATTCGAAGTATGTGTTCCAATACTGCAAGAATGTGGAAGTGCACAATGCGAAGATCCTGACGAAAGATTCTTTCTGGGAGTGCGAGAATGTGACAGTCTATGACTCAGTGCTCGATGGTGAATATCTGGCCTGGCACTCTAAGAATGTGCGCCTTGTGAATTGCCATCTGGCTGGAGAACAGTTGCTCTGCTATACCCAGAACCTGGTCTTGGAGAACTGCACCATCGATCCGATGTGCGACCGTATGTTCGAGTACTCTACCGTTGAGGCTGACATCAAGGGACATATCGAGAACATCAAGAACCCCACGAGCGGACATATTATTGCCGATTCCATCGGTAGTGTCACTATCGATGAGAACGTTCGTCAGCCTAATAATTGTGTGATAGAGACAAGAGGATGAAATACGATTTCGACGAGCTGGTAGAGCGCAGAGGCACAGGCTGCGTGAAGTGGGATGAAAGTAAGTATCCCGACGTGATCCCCCTCTGGGTGGCTGACATGGACTTTAAGGCTGCTCCCGCTATCCTTGAGGCTGTTCAGAAACGAGCCGAGCATGGGGTGTTCGGCTATACCGTCGTGGAGGATGATTACTATGTGGCAGTGATCAACTGGTTCCGTCGCCGCCATCAATGGACCATCCGCCGTGAGGAGATCCTCTATACCACTGGTGTGGTGCCAGCGATGTCAGTAGCCATCAAGGCACTCACGATGCCTGGTGAGAAAGTGCTGATCCTGTCGCCCGATTATAACTGCTTCTTTTCTTCCGTCCGTAATAACGGCTGCGAGGTGCTGGAGTCTCCTCTCAGGCGTGTAGGAGATACTTTTGAGGTGGATTGGGACGATTTCATCGCGAAATGTGCCGATGAAAAGACGACAGTCTTCCTGCTCTGCAACCCTCATAACCCCTGTGGACGAGTATGGACGAAAGCCGAACTCTCGCGGATGAATGATATCTGTATGCAGTATGGTGTGAAGGTGGTGAGCGACGAGATCCACTGTGAACTTGTCATGCCCGGCTATCAGTTCCAGCCTTTTGCTGCTGTCAGCGAAGCCTGCCGTCAGAACAGCGTGATACTCAATTCACCCTCCAAGTCATTTAATATCGCAGGTCTGCAGGTTGCTAACATCATCTGTTCGCAGCCTGAATGGCGCCGCCGATTGGATCGTGCCATCAATATCAATGAGGTGTGCGATGTCAATCCATTTGCGCCTGTAGCCCTGAAAGCTGCCTATAACGACAGTGAGGACTGGATCGATGAACTCAACCAGTATCTGTGGGCGAATTACATGTTTTTGTACGATTTCATCGAGAAAAATATCCCTCAATGGAAGGTCTGCCGTCTGGAGGGAACCTATCTGCCTTGGGTCGATATCTCAGCGATGGGCATCAGTTCACAAGAGCTCTGTGACCGCTTGCTCGAAGAAGCCAGAGTGTGGATCAATCCTGGTACGATGTATGGCCCAGAGACAGGAAAAGGCTATGTCCGTTTGAACATAGCCTGTCCTCGCAGTCGCCTGAAAGAGGCGTTAGAGCGTATCGCAAAAGTGATTACGGCAGGATGATGTCGCCCATCTCAGAGGCTTCAGCATCCTGACTATCCAACTTGAAGAGCATGAACTTCGGACTCTTGGCTGTACAGGGAGTCCAAACGCCGTCTTTTTGTCCGTTGGGATTGCTGTATTTGGCAAAGTTGGTCCAGTAGGTCAGCATCTTTTCTGAGAGATCCCAGTCACCCTGAGTCCAAGGACGCCAGCAGTGCTTCAGACTCTTAAACACAAACCAGAGGTCGCTGGAGTGGAAAGCACCCTTCAGACGGTTCGTAATATCAGGATGCTTGCCATCATCAGGCAACGGACGGGCAAACTCGTAAGCCCAAGCCTTGCCGCCTTTCTCCTGACGGACCTTACAGAACTCTGCGATGCCAGGCCCCATCGAACCCATATCGTTCAGCGTGTAGCCGATCATATAAGGCACATCGGCAATTGTTCCCTCACGTGCGGCCTCATCGAAACTCTTCAGCGACACATAACCATCCACGATGGGTCGCTCCATTACATAGACATCGCTCTTGTTTACCATATTATAAATAGTGGCAAGGGTATAGAGAACCTCTGTTGATGCAGCACGCAACTTCTTCAGATCCGTCAGTCCTGCCCAGTCCATTACCTTCTTCGTCTCAGCCTCAGCCTCTTTCAGTGTGGGGTTGTAGGTAAAGAACTTCGCCATGGGTGTAGCAGGCTTTGCTGCCTCACCTGCCTTCGGAGGAATATTCAGTCCGCCACCACTCATAATCACTGCCTTGTGGAACAGGCCACGGGCCAGCGGACTCTCACAGAGGGTTCTTACACTACCAGCACCAGCACTCTGTCCGAAGATGGTCACATTATCAGGGTCGCCACCAAACTGGGCGATGTTCTGTTTGATCCATTTCAACGACTGAATCTGGTCCAGAATACCATAGTTACCAGAGACACCGTGAGGACTCTCAGCAGAAAGTTCGCCATAAGGCATGAAGCCGAAGATACCCAGACGATAGTTGATCGTCACGAGCACCACATCCTTCGAGGCCCACTCCTGTCCGTCAAACTCAGGTTCCGTACCCCAGCCTTCACGATAGCCTCCGCCATGAATCCACAGCGCCACAGGCAGTTTCTTGTTCACATCGCCAGGAGCCTTCGTATAGACATTCAGATAGAGGCAGTCCTCGCTGTAAGGAGCCTCGTCGCCATAGCCCCATTCAGAGGCATAGAAACCAGGATAGTGAACGGCCTGATAACCAGGATGTCCGAAGCGGTCGCATTGGCGGATGCCTTCCCATGCCACTACGGGCTGCGGCTCTTTCCAACGCAAGTCGCCAATAGGAGGCGCAGCGTAGGGGATACCTTTATACACATACACACCAGGATTGTCAGTTGTCACACCTTGGATTTGACCACCTTCAATCTTCAACACGGGATTCTCAGCCGCAAATGCCTTGAAACCAAACAATGCCAATAATGGCAAGAGTAACCATAGTTTTCTCATAATCAAAGTTTTTAGTTGACAATAAATCTGCTGCAAAGATACATCTTTATGCAGAAAAATCCAAAGAAAATTTGGTTTTTCATTCGATTTGCATTACCTTTGCAACCGCAAAACACACGCCCTGATAGTTAAATGGATATAACAAGGCTCTCCTAAAGCTTAGTTCCGAGTTCGATTCTCGGTCGGGGTAC
>Ga0256404_1003579_pt1 | contig 31224 bp, 28 predicted proteins | sample RumenRJG_01DNA_FD_185990 | JGI IMG/M metagenome (GOLD analysis project Ga0256404, IMG submission 185990) | Bovine rumen microbial communities from Lethbridge, Alberta, Canada - RJG_01 | ecosystem: Host-associated > Mammals > Digestive system > Stomach > Rumen | place: Canada: Alberta | collected...
CGCGTGATCCACGTAGTTCAGGCCGATGCCGAAGATGCGCTTCGGATTGCGGTACAGAGGGCCGTAGACGACTTCCTTTTGGGGGATGACCCCCGGAACGCTCTCCAGTGCCTCTTTGCCGCCGTCGTTATACCACTTCGTGAGCGTCTTCAGCTGCTGGGTCTCGATCAGATCGAACAGATGCTCTTTCCAGACTGTCCCTTTCGCTGCATTCAGGCAGGCGATGGGCAGAACGCCTTTTACTGTTACGATGCCGGCAGTTTCTCTGCCGTCAAGCTTTATGGTTGCCAGTCTCATTATTCTTTCCTCTTCATTGAGAAATACGTTCTTTTCTGTTACGATTTCAGTATAAAACCAATCAGAAAAAAGCAAAAGGAGAAATCTCCATGAATACCCACATGCTGATCGAAGCCGTCGGTTATCTGGGCTCTTTGTTGGTCTTGGTATCCATGCTGATGACCTCGGTCTTTAAGCTCCGCGTCATCAACACCATCGGCAGCTGCATCTTTACGGTGTACGCCCTCATCATCCATTCCTATCCGACGGCGCTCATGAACTTCTGCCTCGTGCTCATCAACCTGCGTTTCCTGTGGAAGATGACCCGCACCGACAAAGATTTCGACCTGGTGAAGACAGGGAGGGGCGACGCGTTCCTACAGTACTTTATCGACAGCCGCCGGGACGATATCCGTGCCTGTTTCCCCGGCATCGCTTTAGACTTTTCCGATGCCACCGATGCTTACGTCATCTGCTGCAAGGGCCTTCCTGTAGGCGTTACTGTGGGGGAGGCGGACGGCGGCGTCCTCAACCTCGTGCTGGATTACACCATCCCGGAATACCGGGACTTTTCCGTAGGGCGCTTTCTAACGGCGGAATTAAAAAAACAGGGCATCCGCAAACTGTGTTACGGAGGCCCTGTGGAACATCATTTGCCTTATCTTCAGAAGCTTGGCTACGTGAAGAACGGCGAACTGTACGAAAAGGAACTTTAACCGTCCCCAATCGTTCATTTCAGCACTGCGTCCAGCAGTGATTTTGTATATTCGTGCTGCGGATGCTCGTAGACTTCGTCTACCGGTCCCTGCTCCACGATCTGGCCCTTGTACATGACCAGCACGCGGTCGCAGATGGAATAACAGAGATTCAGGTCGTGGGTAATGAACAGATAGCTCAGATCCAGCTCATCCCGCAGGTTCAATAGCAGCTGCAGGATCTGCCCCTGGATGGAAACGTCCAGGGCAGAGACGGGTTCGTCCGCCACCACGAAGCGGGGCCTTTGGATGAGGGCCGTCGCGATGGAGACGCGCTGCTTCTGGCCGCCGGACAGCTCCCGCGGCTTGTGGGTGATGAGCTCGTGGTCGAGCCCTACGCGGGTCATCATGTCCAGCACCCGGCGCTTGCGCTCGGGTTCGTCGTATTTTCCGAAGATGCGCAGCGGCTCTTCCAGGATCCAGCCCACCGTTCTGGCGGGGTTTAAGCTGCCGTGGGGGTCTTGAAACACCATCTGGGGGCGCTTCGTGTAATGCCGGATCTCGCCAGTGACCTTCGCATCGTCCAGCATACCCAGGATCGCCTTGGACAGGGTGGATTTGCCGCAGCCGGATTCGCCCACGAGGCCGACGATCTCGCCGTGGTCAATGTAGAACGAGACGTCCGTGAGCGCCTGGAAATTGCTCTTCTTGCCGAACACCGTCGAGTCCTGATAGACGACGGACAGGTTATTCACTTCGAGTACGCGGTCGCTCATTTGCGTCTCCTCTTTGGGATGGCAGCCATCAGCTGCCGGGTATATTCGTCTTTGGGAGCGTTAAAGATCTCCATCGTATCTCCCTGCTCCACGATGTTTCCTTTGTACATGACGGCCACCCGCTCGCACAGCTGCTTTACGACCAGCAGGTCGTGGCTGATGAGCAGGATGCCGACTTTGTATTCGTCGCTCAGTTCTTTGAGCAGTTTTAAGATCTTCGCCTGCACGCTCACGTCCAGAGCCGTGGTCGGCTCATCGCAGATGAGCAGCTTCGGATGGATGACCATCGCAGCTGCGATCATGGCGCGCTGCCGCTGACCCCCGGAGAGCTGGTGCGGATATTTGCTGTAGATCTCATCCGGATTGGGCAGTCCCACCCGGTCCAGGGCGTCGATCGCCATCTTTCTGCGCTCTTCCGGCGTCTTCTTCGTGTGGATGCGGAGCGTCTCCTCCACCTGATACCCCACCTTGATGAGGGGGTTGAGGGAGTTCATCGGCTCCTGGAACACCACGCCGATGCCCGGGCCCTGGATGGCGCGCAGCTGGCTTCTGCTGCAGCGGCGCAGATCCGTGTCTCCGAAGATGACGTCCCCGTTGATGGTGACGCGGCTCCGTTCGATGAGTCCGGAGATGGCCATGGCCGTAACGGTCTTGCCGCTGCCGGATTCGCCCACGAGGCCCAGCCGTTCGCCCTCCTGCATGGAGAAACTGATGCCGTGGATCGCTTCTTTATTGTTATCGAGGAAGGTGACCCTCAGATCTTTTACCGTTAACATGTCGCCCATGCTATTCACCTCCCATGCCTTCGGACAGCAGTCCGAATCCCAGGATGAGCAGGATGATGGCAAGACCCGTGCAGATCGCGTACCAGGGTGCCTGGAACAGGTAGCCCTGGGCTTCGGACAACAGTCGTCCGAGGCTCGGATCCGGGGGCTGCACGCCGACGCCCAGATAGCTCATGGAAGCCTCCGACAGCACGGCGTTGTTAAAGCCGATGGCGACGGAAGACAGCAGCACCGGAACGATATTGGGCATAATGTGAAGGAACAGGATGCGCATGTTGCTGGCGCCCATCAGGCGCGCGTTGCGCACGTAGTCCGTATTCTTCTGCTTTGCCACCTCCGAACGCACGATGCGCGCGAAGCTGGGAATGAACAGGATGCCCAAAGCGATGATGATATTGTATTTGCCCTTGCCTAAGATGGCGATCATCACGAGGGCGAGCAGGATGCTGGGAAATGCCAGGATGGTGTCGGAGATGCGCATCAGGATCTCGTCCAGCACGCCGCCGTAATAGCCCGTAAGCCCGCCGATGATGAGCCCGATGACGAGGCCGATGGCGACCGCTGCCGCCGCGATGAGGAACGTGGCGCCCGCGCCCTGGATGACTCGCGAGAAGATGTCTCTTCCGAAGTTGTCCGTGCCGAACAGGTGGGCGGCGCTGGGCTTCAGCAGCTTTTCCGATCCGCTCATGGCATTGGGGTCGTAAGGCGTCCAGAGGAGGCCGATGAGGATGACACACAGCATGATCCCCGTAATGAGCAGGCCGGCTCTGAAGTTCTTGTCTTTCAGATACTGTTTCATGTCAGCTCAGCCTCACTCTCGGATCGACGTACTGGGTGATGATGTCCGCCAGATAGTTCATGAACACTACGACAAACGCAATGATGACGACGATGCACTGCGCCACGGGGAAATCGCGGTTGCCGATGGCGGACAGCAGCAGTCTGCCCAGACCGGGCAGCGCGAATACCTGCTCCACGATGATGGAGCCCGCCACCGTATCCGCCAGGCTCATGGCCAGATAGGTGATGACCGGCAGCATGGCGTTGCGCAGCACGTGGTCGCGCAGGACGGCCCAGCGGGAGTTGCCGCGGCTGTAGGCCGTGCGCACGTAGTCCTTATTCATCTCGTTGAGGATGGAGGAACGCAGCAGCTTTGCGGTCTTTGCTGCTTTGGGAATGGCGATGGCCAGCGCCGGGAAGAACATGTAGCCGAGGGCGCCGGGCACGCTCTGGGAGAAGGGAATGTAGCCGCCCGGCATGAACCAGTGCAGCACCAGCCCGAACAGATACGTAAACAGCATGCCCAGGAAGAAGGGCGGCACCGCCATAAACACCTGGTTGAGCACGATGCCGGCGCGCTCGAAATGGCCGCCTTCGAAGCGGGCGAGCAGGATGCCCAAAGGGATGGAGAACAGCATAACAAGGACCCAGGACAGCAGCGAAAGGGCTGCCGTTACCTGGATCTTGCCGCTCATGACTTCTTTAACGGGCATAAAGTAGCTGTAGCTGATGCCGGGGTCCCCCTGCAGGAGCCCCTTCAGCCAGCTGAGATAGCGGGCGGGCAGCGGGTCGTTGAGGCCCAGCTGCTCGCGCAGCGCTTCCGCCCTTTCGGGCGTATAGTCGGTCCCCAGGATCTTCGTCGTGGGGTCGCCGGGAATGATCTGAAATGCCAGGAATGCAAGCAGGGAAATGAGGATCAGGGAGATGATCAGCACTCCGGTCTTCTTAAGTACGTACGTCACTGCTTTTCCCTGACGGAACTACTCCGTTCTGTAGATCGTGGACAGATCGAGGACGTAGAGCGGATAGAACTCCATGCCTTCCAGATTTGTGGACATAGCGGTGAAGGATGCGCCGTCCTGGATGTAGACGTTGGCGGCTTCTTCCGCGAGAATGGTCTCGCACTCCTTAAAGAGTCTGGTCTGTTCCGCATCGTCCGTGGTGGAGATGGCTGCCGTGTAAGTTGCGTCATATTCCGGCGAATTGAAGTTGATGAAGTTCTTGGCGTTCGTGCTCTGGAATCTCGCCAGCATGTCGGAAGCCGCTACGCCGTGGGCATCCATGCCGATGACGGTCGCTTCGAACTGGCGGTTCTGATAGGCATCGGAATACCAGGTCGCCCATTCCACCTGATCCACTTTGGCCGTTACGCCGATGGGGCGCAGCAGTTCGACGATCGTCTGCGCTACGTCCACGTGGGTCTGCATGGTGGAGGGGACGGTAATGGTGAATTCAAAGCCGTCGGGATAGCCGGCTTCCGTCAGCAGTTCTTTCGCCTTGTCCAGATCCTTGGTGTAATAATCCGTCAGTTCGGGCATAAAGTACTTGCCGAAGGCGGGGAACATGCTGCTGCCGACCGGGCTGCCGTAGCCGTCGGAGGACAGATCGATGATCTCGTGCTTGTCCAGGGCATAGCACAGCGCCTGGCGCACGCGCACGTCGTCGAAGGGCTTTACGGCGTTATTCAGATAGAGGGCCTGCACGATGTTGCTGCTTCCCTCCAGGACTTTCAGATTGGTAAGGGTCTTGATCTGGTTGGCGTTGAGGCGGACAGCCATGTCCACGGCGCCGGAACGCAGGCTCATCACCAGGGTCTCGGGATTTTCGATGATCTTGAGGGTCACCTTGTCCAGATGTGCCGGTTCGCCCCAGTATTCGTCGAACTTCTCCAGCACGATCTCGCTCTGGACGACGCGGGAAACGAACTTGTACGGGCCGGTGCCCACGACTTCGCTCAGGGGATCGATGCCTTCGGGAATGATGGCGGTGGTGATATGCGCAAGGAATTCGGTGTCGGGCTTCTTCAGGTCGATGACGACGGTCGTATCGTCCGCGGCGGTGACCGCGGCAATGTTCGCTACGTCGCTCACCAGAGGTTCGCCGGTCTCCAGACCTGCGGCTCTGGACAGGGACCAGACGACGTCGGAAATGGTAACGTCCTTGCCGTTATGGAATTTAACGCCTTGCCGAAGCTTAAAGGTGTACTGATCGGCGCTGTCGTTGACGGAATAGCTTTCCGCGATGGCCGGCACCAGTTCACCGTCGCTGTTGGGCTTGACGAGGCCTTCAAAAATATTGAAAAGGATCTCGCGGGTTCCTGCCGACGATGAAGACATGTGCGGGTCAAGACTTGCGTCCAGATCGTTGTAGAGGCCGACGGTGATCTCTCCGCCTTCGACCATTCCACCTGTAGCCTCGGGAGTTTCCGTTCCGGGATCGTTTGCCGGAGTCTCGCTTGTGCACGCGCCCAATGCAAGCACCATTACGAATGCCAGTACCATTGCGATGAATCTTTTCTTCATGACAATTCTCCTTTGGTTTTTATGAAATTGGATATGTAAGGAACGGCAGGCGAGATTGCCTGCCGCTATAAACGGTGTTATTCTTCGATTTTCGTGAATCCGTAGACTTCATAGATGTCCGTCACTTCATCGCTCAGCATGTAGTTGACGAACTGCTCGGATTCGTAGGAAAGTGCGGTCGCGCGGCATACGGCGACGCTGTAGGTCGTGTTGTATACTTCGCCTTCCGCCAGTTCCATATCTTCGGGCATGTAGTCCTCGTTGCCCGGGCCGGTGACGAAATCGTGCCTCGTGGAGGAGACGATCTTGTCGTTCTTGTTCGGGTTGGCTTCCTCGTCGCATTCCGCGTCCAGCCAGTCCATAAAGCGCTTCTCATCGGCGACGAAAATGTCGCAGGGGGTGCCGGCTTCGATCTTTGCGGTCTGGATGACCCCGTCATCGAAGGTGATGCGCACGGAAGCCCGGGGCGCAATGGTGGTGGAGTAGCGGTTGGCGACGTCGGTCATGACGGCCATCAGCTCGGAAGGGGCGTAGATCTCCAGGATAAACTCTTCGTTGGGGTTTGCGGGAACATAGCTGGGTTCCTGGGACTCTTTCTTGCACCCGGACGCCGCAAAAACAAGGCATGCGGCCATCAGCAGTGCGAGAACTTTCTTAAAATGCATATATGGAAACCTCCGGTAAATTCATATAATATGTATATTTCGTGAAGACCCGACGCTTGTTCTTGTCTAAAAAAACAAGTCGCTGTAAAATGTTCAGGTAGCTGTCACGTAAACGTACAACTTAATTTATACCATAAAATCCGAAAGGTGTTCAAGCCCTATGATAAAAAAACTGGCAGGATGTGTCCGGCAATATAAACTGCTGACCTTCCTAACCCCAATTTGCATGGTACTGGAGGTGGTCATGGAAGTGCTCATCCCTTACCATATGGCAGACCTGGTAGACTACGGCATCGAATTGGGCGACATGGATTACATCCGCGCCGTGGGCATGCGTCTGGTCGTCTACGCGCTGCTCTCCCTGACATTCGGCATCCTGGGCGGACTGTTCGCATCCCGGGCATCCGCCGGTTTTGCCAGCAATCTGCAGCACGACATGTATCATCATGTCCAGGATTTTTCTTTCTCCAATATCGATAAGTTCAGCACGGCCGGTCTCGTGACCCGCATGACCACGGACGTCACAAATGTGCAGCAGGCCTTCATGATGCTCACCCGCATGGCGTTCCGCGCGCCCTGCACGCTGGTGTTTGCCCTGGTGATGGCCTTCCGGCAGAGCGCCCGGCTGTCGCTGGTGTTCCTGGCGGTGCTGCCCGTTCTGGGCTTCGGCATCGCCTATATCATGACCCACGCATTCCCCATCATGGAGAAGGTGTTCGGCATCTACGACCGCTTGAACGCCGTGGTTCAGGAAAACCTGCGGGGCATCCGGGTCGTCAAGGCCTTCGTCCGGGAGGAAGAGGAGAAGGGAAAGTTCCAGAACGTCTCCGGCGAACTGTACCGCAACTTCGTAAGAGGCGAGCGCATCATCGCGTTCAACGGCCCTCTGATGCAGACCTCCATGTACGTCTGCATGCTGCTGATCTCCTGGATCGGCGCGAAGATGGTCGTCTCCAAGACCATGACCACCGGCCAGCTGATGTCCGTCATGACGTACGTGCAGCAGATCCTGATGAGCCTGATGATGCTGTCCATGATCGTCATGATGCTGACGATCGCCAAAGCGGCGGCAGAGCGCATCTGCGCCGTTCTGGACGAACAGCCCGACATCGTGAGCCCGCAGGATCCTGTAACGGAAGTGAAGGACGGCAGCGTTTCGTTCGACAGCGTCTCCTTCGGGTACGGCAGCAACAAACATATCTTAAAAGATATCTCCTTCGAAGCAGCGCCAGGCGAGACCATCGGCATCATCGGCGGCACCGGCTCCGGCAAATCCAGCATGGTGCAGCTCATCCCCCGGCTTTTCGACGTCCGCAAGGGTAGCGTAAAGGTGGGAGGCGTGGATGTAAGAGACTACGACTTGGAAGTCCTTCGCAGCAGCGTCGCCATGGTGCTGCAGAAGAACGTGCTGTTCGCGGGGACCATCAAGGAGAACCTGCGCTGGGGCAAAGAAGACGCAACGGACGAGGAGATTCGCAGAGCCTGCGTGCTGGCCCAGGCGGAGGAGTTCATCAGCGGCTTCCCGGACGGCTACGACACTTACATCGAACAGGGCGGCGCCAACGTATCCGGGGGTCAGCGGCAGAGGCTGTGCATTGCGCGGGCTCTCATCGCAAAGCCCAAGATCCTCATCCTCGATGACTCTACCAGCGCGGTGGATACCCATACGGAGAGCCTCATCCGTGCCGGTTTCGCCTCGGACATCCCCGACACGACGGTGTTCATCATCGCGCAGCGCATCAGTTCCGTTAAGGATGCGGACCGCATCATCGTGCTGGACGACGGCAAGATCTCCGGCATCGGCACCCACGAAGAACTCATGGCAAGCAATGCCATTTACCAGGAAGTATACGAATCGCAGAACAAGGGGGGTGACTTCGATGAGCCAAGATAACAACAGAGATGCTCAGCAAGTCCGTCCCGCAGGCGGCAGAGGCCCCGGCGCGGGCCGCGGCGGCGCCACCGCCGGCCGCATCCGCATCCAGAAAGGGAGCGGCAAGACGGCGAAGCGGCTGCTTTCGTACATTGGGAAGGGTCACACCCTGCCGTTCATCCTCGCCCTGCTCTGCATCGGCGCAGACGCCTACATCAGCACCCGCGCCTCGCTGTTCCTGGGCGTGGTCATCGACGATTTCATCAAGCCCATGGAAGAGGCGGGCTCCCGGGATTTCTCCGGGCTGCTGCATGCCATCCTGACGATGGGCGCGCTGTATCTGGCGGGCGTCCTGTGCATCCTGGCCTACAGCCAGCTGATGGTGCGGGTGTCCCACGGCGTGCTGTTCTCCGTAAGAGGGGAACTGTTCTCCAAGATGCAGGAACTGCCGATCAAGTACTTCGACACGCACCCCTACGGCGACACGATGAGCCGGTTCACGAACGACACCGATTCCATGCGGCAGATGCTGTCCCAGACGATCCCCCAGGTGTTCAGTTCCATCCTGACGGTGACCTTCGTGTTTATCGCCATGCTGCGGCTCTCTCTGGCTCTGACGGGCGTGGAGATCCTTGTGATCGTCGTGATGTATCTGATCACGATGACGGTGGGCGGCCAATCGGCCAAATATTTCTCGACCCGGTCGAAATCTCTGGGCAGCATGAACGCCTACATCGAAGAGATGATCAACGGCCAGAAGGTCGTGAAGGTGTTCTGCCACGAGGACGAGGCCAAAGCCGGCTTCGACGTCAAGAACGAGGCCCTGCGGGTGCAGACTACCCGAGCCAACAGCTATTCCAATATTCTGGGCCCCATCATGAACAACATCGGCAACCTGCAGTACGTGGTGATCGCTATCGTCGGCGGGGCCATCGCCATCCGGGGTACTTCGGGGCTCACGCTCGGCGATCTGGCAGCGTTCCTTACGCTGTCCAAGAACTTCGCGCGGCCTGTCTCCATGATCTCCCAGCAGATCAACTCCATCGTCATGGCCCTGGCCGGCGCGCAGCGGGTGTTCGATCTGATGGACGAAAAGCCTGAGGTGGACGAGGGCAAGGTGACCCTGGTGAATGTCCGCATCGCGGAGGACGGTTCGATGGAGGAAACGGAAGAACGCACGGAGCACTGGGCATGGAAGCTGCCTTCGGAAGACGCGTCTGGCAAGCCCCGCTATGTAAAACTGGCGGGCGACGTGCGCATGAGCGGCGTGGATTTCGGCTACGAGGAGGGGAAGACGGTGCTGCACGACATTTCCCTGTTTGCGAAACCAGGACAGAAGATCGCTTTCGTCGGTTCCACCGGTGCGGGCAAGACGACCATCACGAACCTCATCAACCGCTTCTACGACATCGAAGACGGCAAGATCCGCTACGACGGCATCAACATCAACCATATTAAGAAGGACGACCTGCGCAGGTCCCTGGGCATGGTGCTGCAGGAGACCAATCTGTTTACAGGCACCATCATGGAGAACATCCGCTATGGCCGCCCCGATGCCACGGACGAGGAAGTCTACGCGGCGGCGAAGCTGGCCAACGCGGACTACTTCATCTCCCGTCTGCCGGAAGGGTACCAGACCGTCATTTCGGGTACGGGAAGCCAGCTCTCGCAGGGTCAGTGCCAGCTGCTGTCCATCGCCCGCTGCGCGGTGGCCGATCCCCCGGTGATGATCCTGGACGAAGCGACCAGCAGCGTCGACACCCGTACCGAGAGCCTCATCCAGAAGGGCATGGACCAGCTGATGGAGGGCCGTACGGTGTTCGTCATCGCCCACCGGCTGTCCACCATCCAGAACTCCAATGCCATCATGGTCATGGAGCACGGCCGCATCATCGAGCGCGGTGACCACGACGAGCTGATGGCCCTGAAGGGCCGGTATTACCAGCTGTATACCGGAAACCAGATCGCGGAGGCGTAATTTCCTCCGCACGCCGATTTCCCTTGCCAACTCGTCCTGACCGCCCTATAATAAGATAAAAGATATCTTTTACCATCCCCGGAGGAAACACGATGCGGTACGAACAGTTTGCGGAGAAAACAGCACAGGAATATCAGAAAAAGGGACTTGCGGAGGGCAGGAGCATTCCGGAGATCGAACTGTACATCGATCAGATGGTGAGCTGCCTCAACAGCGAACTTTCGCTGTACGCCAAGGATGGAGACGGACCCATCACCAAGGGCATGATCTCCAACTACACGAAGCATAAGATGATCCCCGGACCGGAAGGCAAGCGCTATACGAAGGACCACTGCATCTTTATGCTGCTGGTCTACTATCTGAAGGGCTGCTTCTCCATGGACCAGATCCAGCGCCTGATGAAACCGCTGCTCTCGAACTACAGCTCCGAGTGGGACGACAGCCTGGATATCCAGGCGTATTACGGCAAGATCATCGAAGAGGTTCGCAAGGCGGAGGAGAACTTTGCCGGCGAACTGCTCGGCGACATGAACGGCATTAAGAAGTTCCTGGCTGACCGCGGCAGCGACGACGATATCTCCGAGATCGTGCTGCTCATCACGACGCTCATCATGCGGTCCAACGAGGAGCGGTTCCTTGCGGAAAAACTGCTGGACGAATACTTCCCGGACAAGAAAAAATAGCGGCCCGGCGCAGTCTTAAGACCCGGCAGGCAGCTCCAAACCCCGATTAATTGTGTGCAAGCGGTGAATTTCCACCGCTTGCACTTTTCTATGCCCGCAACAGATGATATACTTACTATATATGCATTTTTGAGGGTCTGCCCGCACAAAATCTTGTGGGCAGGGGATAAGAGATCAGCTGTTTTAACAACCGGAGGATCACTATGAAGACCAGAAGATCTTGGATCATACTTCTCACCGCAGCGCTGCTTCTCGCAGCCAGCTGCTTCGCCGCCGTCTTCGCGGACGACGTCGTGCCCGGCACTGCCGCGGACCCCGTCGTCAGCAAGAGCTACATGGATGCCCAGGTCGCGATCCTGCAGACGCAGATCAAGACGCTGCAGGAACAGATCGACAAGCTGGCTGCAGGCCAGAGCGGTTCCGAAACGCCGAGCACCCCGGCAACGCCTGCCGAAGTGCCCAAGTTCGTCGTCGTAAAGGTCGATGCAGGCAAGAGCCTCATCGGGTCCGCCAGCGCGGAGATCATCCTGCGGAGCGGCACAGCCACGGCCATCGCCGGCGCATCCGGCGGCGTATCCGACCTCACCGGCGGCACGGACCTGTCCACCGGCACCGACGTGTCGAAGAACCATCTGCTCATCATCCCGGCGGACGATGGCAGAGGCATCCGCTGCACCACCACCTGCTACGTCATGGTAAAAGGGGATTACAAACTGCAGTAGCAGGATATTTTCAGAAAGGGTATTGAACTTACATGAAGGGGAAGAGACTTACACTGTTTCGCATTATGTGCCTGCTCCTGGCCTGTCTTATGCTGCAGCCGGCCGCAGGCATTTGGGCGGCTTCCGGACTCGTAGAGCTACGGTCGAAAAGCATAGAACTCAACGATCAGCTTACGCTGGTCACCACCACGAACTACAACACCGTTAACGGCAAAAATGCCGTCGAACACTATTTCGAATATACACCCGGAGGAAACGTAAAGCCTCTGGTCTGCTACGGACCCGGCATCTACGGCGTCTCCTCCGCCAAGACCATCTTCCGCACGGAAGGGGAAGCGGGCAATCCGCTCGCCGGCCTTACGAACGCGGACTTTTTCGTCATGGCTACGGGCGTCTCTCTCGGACCTGTCATCCGGGACGGCATCGTCCGCACCGGAGGCTACAGCGAATCCGTCATCGCTTTCGGCGAGGACGGCAGCGTCTATTTCGGTGACCCGTCCCTCAACATCGCGCTGGCCTTCCCCGGCCTGAACGCAAAGTACGAAAAGGTGAACTACAACAAGGCGCTCACGAAGGCCAACGGCATTTGCGTCTTTACGACGGATTTCGGGACCACGAACGCGGCGACGATCCCGGCCTACAATGTGCTGCTGAAGATCGAACACGGCAGCGCAAAGCTCGGCGATACCATGGAATGCACCGTCGTGTCCGGCGCCGAAGCGGAAGGCCGCACGAATCTCGAGGAAGGCACCGTTCTGCTCTCCATGGCGAAGGACACCTCCTACGAATATACGTTGGGTCAACTGCAGGGCCTGCAGCCGGGCGATCCTGTGACCCTCAGCTTCTCCGCCTCCTCGCAGTACGAGAACGTGCAGCACGCCGTGGGCTTCGAAAAATGGCTCATCAAGGACGGCCTCATCTGCAGCGGGCTGGACGGCTCTACCCGTGCACCGAGAACGGCGGCAGGCCTGAAGGCCGACGGCACCTTTATCCTCTACACCATGGATGGCCGCCAGTCGGACTACTCCATGGGGGTCACCGTAGGGGGCCTCGCGCAGCACATGGAGGAACTGGGCTGCGTGCAGGCCGTCAACCTGGACGGCGGCGCTTCCACCCAGCTGTTTGCGGTGCTCCCCGGCGACACGGCGGAGCAGCAGATCAACGTGGATTCCGAAGCGAACGGCCTGCGCAGCTGCGCCAACTATATCGCGTTCGCGAATTATAACCAGCCTGGAGGGATCCCGGCTCATCTGCATATCTATCCCTACGACGAATATCTGCTGTCCGGCGCCAGCCTCGAACTGACGGCTAAGGCCACGGATGCCGGCTATTTCGCAGCGGCGGTTCCCGAGAACATCACCTACAGCTGCGACGATCTGGGCACGCTGGACGGAAACGTCTACACGGCGGGCAGCAAGGCCGGCATCGGCACGATCTCCGCACGGTCCGGCAAGGCGACCGGCTCTGTGCGGGTCAACATCGTGGCAAATCCCGACAGCATAACCGCCTACGTGGACGGCAAAGCGAAAACGACGCTGAGCGCGGGTCTGGATAAGTCCTACCAGCTGTCCGCCAGCGCATTCTATAAGGGCGAGACCTTAAGATCCGACGCCGCCTGCTACACCTGGACGGTCACAGGCGATATCGGCACCATCGACGAGAACGGCGTGTTCACCGCGAAGGGAGAGCACGGCAATACCGGCACCATCCTCTGCAGCGCCGGCAATAAGACGAAGACCATCTCCGTGACTCTGCAGCAGACCCTTCCCACGGAAGACCTGCAAAGCTGGATCCGGGAGATCGTAGAAGACGTAAACGAGTAACCTTATGCGCATCATGCTCTTTGCGGCCGGCGGCGACATCGGCGGCGGAAAAACCCATATCCTCTCCCTGGCGAAGGAACTGGCGAAGGACAACGACCTGCGCCTGGTCTCCTTCCGCAAAGGCGTGCTTTCCGAAGAAGGCATGGAGATGGGGATCGACACGGTGGATACCGGCGGCAACAACGGCATCCTGCATTCGATCCGCCTGGCGTTCCGGCAGGCAAAGGATTTCCGCCCGGACGTCATCCACTGCCATGGTGCCAAGGGCAACATGATGGGCATTCTGGTCAAGTGGTTCCTGCACATTCCCGTCATGACCACGGTCCACTCCGATCCGGATCTGGACTATCTGGGTGCGCCCGTGCGCAACGCGCTCAACGGCAACATCAACAAGTTCTGCCTGCGCCGCATGGATTACCACGTGGCGGTAGCCGACCGCATGCGCGAGCTTCTGATCCAGCGGGGCTTCGATGCCCAGAACATCTTCGCGGTGTACAACGGGCTGGATTTCGAGGGGAGCGAAACGGGGCCCCGGCCGCCGAAACATGCGGATGACCCCATCACTGTCGGCATCGCTGCGCGGCTCAACCCCGTCAAGGACATCAAGACGCTCCTGAGGGCCTTTGCCAAGGCCTACGGGCAGGACGAGAGGCTCCGCCTCTCCATCGCGGGCAGCGGGGAAGAGGAGCAGGAGCTGAAGGCGCTGGCAAAAGAGCTGCACATCGAGGACGTTACGACCTTCGAGGGGTGGATCAGCGACGTCAAGGGGTATTTCCGGGGCGTGGACATCAACGTGCTGTCCTCCCTTTCGGAGACCTTCCCGTATTCGCTGCTGGAAGGCGCCTACGTGCACTGCCCGGCCATCGCCAGCAACGTGGGCGGCATTCCTTACCTCATCCAGAACGAAAAGACCGGCCTGCTGTTCGAAGCGGGCGATGCGGATACCTTTGCGCAGCATATCCTGCGGCTCGCCGCAGACCCGGATCTGCGCACCAGGCTGGCGGAGAATCTCTACGAAAAAGCGCGTACCGAATTCTCCCTCGCCCGGATGAAGACCGATCAGGAGGCGATCTACCGCACGCTCATCCACCGCAGTCAGATGCTGCAGAAGGGCCGCTACGGCGCCATCCTCTGCGGCGCCTACGGCAAGGGCAACGCCGGTGACGACGCCATCCTGCGGGCCATCCTCACCCGGCTAAAGGCCATCGATCCGGACATGCCGTTCTACGTCATGTCCCGCAACCCGGTGGAGACCAGCATGAAGGAGCGGGTCGGCTCGTTCTATATCTTCAATCTGCGGAAATTCTTCAAATATCTGCGCAAGACCAGCCTGTTCGTGTCCGGCGGCGGCACGCTCATCCAGGACGTTACGTCCTCGCGGTCGCTGTATTTCTACCTGTTTACACTGCTGGCGGCGAAACTGTCCGGCAGCAAGGTCGTCATGTACGGCTGCGGCATCGGCCCCATCCACGGCAATGCCAACCGCAGATATACGGGCCGGGTGCTCAACAAGGCGGCGGACATCATTACGCTGCGCGATTCCATCTCCATGCAGCTGCTGCAGGATATCGGGGTCACGAAACCGGAGATCATCCTGTCGGCGGATCCGACGGTCAATCTGCCTGCGGTCAGCCGCGATGTGGTGGAAGAAGCGTTCCGTCTGGACGATATCCCCGCCGGTACGCCCAAGATCGCCTTCTGCCTGCGCAGCTGGGACGAATTTACGAATTACGAAGCGGTCGCAAAGGCGGCGGACCACGCCTGGGAGAAGCACGGCTTACTTCCCGTATTCCTGCCCATGGAATACCCGAGAGACGTGGCGATCGGCGAAAAGATCGGCGGCATGGTCTCCGTGCCCCACGCAGTCTGCAGCAGGCGGCACAGCGTCGAAGAACTGCGGGGCATGCTCTCCTCCATGGAGGTCGTATGCGGCATGCGTCTGCATTCTCTCATCTTCGCGTCGGCAGGCGGTACGCCCATCGTGGGCATCTCCTACGACGTTAAGGTGGACAGCTTTATCCGGGACAGCGGCGCCAAACGCTGCATCCAGCTGAAGGATCTGTCGGAGGAACAGCTTACCGCCTATATCGACGAAGCGGTCGCAGGCGGCAGAAGCCACGGCAACGAAACGAAACTGCGTCTGCAGGCAATGGAACTCAAAAACGGTGAGGCAGCGGAGAAACTCCTCGCCGGAAAGGCGGCATCATGAGAAAGATCCTCTGTCTTTCGACTTCGAACTATTACCCGTTTCCCACGCGGAAACAGAACATCATGAACCGGATGACGGACTGCACCATCCTGTACGTCGATCCGCCGGTCACCCTTATCGCCCCCCTCAAGGATCCGAAGGCGAAAGAGCGGCTATCGCTGTACAAAGAGGGGCCGAAACAGGCTCTGCCGAACCTGAAGGTCTACGCTCAGCCTCCGGTGCTGCCGTTCTTCAACAAGCGCCGGGACATCAACGAGCGCAATCAGAAGAAACTGGCGAAGTATCTGGCGAAGATCCTGCGCGAAAACGATTTCGGCGACGATTTCTGGGTCTGGTGCTACAGCCCCACCAGCTGCGACGTCATCGCCCCGCTGGCAAAAGAGATGGGCCTGGAACCTGCCTCGTTATGGAAGCGCACAGTGTACGACTGTGTGGACAGACATTCCGCCTATCCGGGTCACATCGATCCGAAAGTGGTCGATGAAATGGAGGAGGACCTGGCCAGGAGCTGTGGCTGCGTCTTCGCGACGGCACAGGGCCTGTATGAGCGGCTGAAGGAGTTCAACGAGAATACTCACCTCATCCCCAACGGCTGCGCCTTCGAACTGTTTCACACGGCTGCGGACATGGAGAAGGAGGGCATTTCGCCTCACTTCGGTTTCGTCGGCATGCTGCAGGAATGCCTGGACTACGACTGTATCCGGGCGGTGGCCGAGGCGTTCCCGGACGGAAAGGTGACCCTCATTGGCCGCACGCTGCCGGGCGTCGACATGACCTGGACGGACAGTTTTCCCAACGTCGAGATGAAGGGGCTCGTCCCCCAGCGGGAACTGCCCGGCTATATCAAGGATTTCGACGTCTGCCTCAACGTGTTTGCAGACAACGACCTGTCGAGGGACGTTAGCCCGCTGAAATTCTACGAATATCTCGCCACCGGAAAGCCCGTGGTGAGCACTCTCGTGCCGCTGCAGGTGCTGGATTACGCGGACTGCATCTATCTGGCGGAGACGCCGGATGAATTCGTGACGCGCTGCCGGGAAGCCCTGGAGGAAACGCCGGACAGTCCCAAGCGCACAGCGCGCATCGAAGCCGCCCGCCGCAATTCCTGGGACGAGAAAGTAAAAGAAATGAAGGAGATCCTGGCCTGGTAAGGCCTCAATCGAAACATAAAGGAGAAAGTGATGAAGATCATCAACGAAAAAGGAAAGCTGTTCGGGCTCATCAACGTCGTGGACCTCATCGTGCTGCTGCTGGTCATCGCTGTCATCGGCGTGCTGGCGACAAAGCTGCTGGGCAACCGCGTAACGGAAGCCGTCGTGCAGAAAGTGGACTGCTACGCCCAGGTGCGCATCATCGGCGCCCATCCCACCCTGGTGGAGGAAGTGCAGCGCCAGAATCTGGTCGGCCAGCGCATGGTGGCGGGCAGCGTCTACATCGACGGGACGATCGAGGACGTCTGGCTGGAGGACTATAAGGTCCAGGTGCAGACGGACGACGGCCGCATCGTGACCGCCACAGACCCCGACAAGAAGGACATCATCTTTGCGATCAAGTTCCCCATCGCCAAGGACACGCCGAACCCCAAACTGGGCAGCCAGGAAGTCCGCGCGGGCAGAACGCTCATCGTAAAGACCCAGACCTTCGAGACCAGCGGCACCATCCGCTACGTGCAGATCGGCGAATACGATCCCCCCGAGGCGTTCCAGAAGCCCTGATGACCTATGACTGAGATCGTAAAAAACAGTCTCGTCATCCGCTTCATCGTCTGCGTTTACGAGGGATTGCGGCGCTTCTGGCGCAGCAGTCTGCTGGGCAGAGGATGGAAAGGCTGGCACGAGAGCTGGTTACAATCGAATACGAAAGTCCATTGGGAGAACTGGTGCGGCATGGATGACCCTGCGGAACATTCCGTGTACGCGAAGTTCCTGCGCGCCCTGGAGAAACTGCTGCAGAAGGTGGGAGAATGGCTGCGCTGCAGCCTGTTCTACCGCATCGTCATTGCTGTGCGGGATTGGTATTTCCGCATCAGCGAAGGCAGCCGCATTTTGTCGGCGGTCAACCGATTGTCCCTGCGCCGCTGGCTGTTCCTGGCCTTTGCCCTGTATCTTCCCATCGAATACGCGCTGCGGGATGTGCTGCAGATCAGCATCCTGGCATCGGTATGGGAAGAGGTGTTCCTGATGGCCGGCGTCGCCCTGGTGCTCTGGCGGACGATGCTGAAACAGTCAGACGGATTCCGGCGGGCTACAGCCCTGGAAACCGCGCTTCTGCTCTACATGGCCGTCGGACTGCTGCTGATGATGCTCAACCGGCCGTTCCCCGGCATCGCCTGGGCGGGATACCGGGCCCAGGTGGAATACATCCTCTGGTTCTTCATCCTGCTGCGGCTGATCGACGATGAGCAGGACGCGAAGACGCTGCTCTTCGGCTTTGCCGCCGTCGTGCTTGTGCTGGCGCTGCACGGCATCTATCAGTATATCGCCGCCGTGCCCATTCCGGATTCCTGGGTCACTAAGACCGAGGCCGGCGTGCGCACCCGGGTCTTCTCCCTGACGGGAAGCCCCAACATCTTCGGATCGCTGCTGCTGATGGCAGCTCCCACCGCTGCGGCGGGCATCTACTATTTTAAGAATGGATGGATGAAGTTCCTGTCGCTGTGCGCGACGGGCGTCATCTGCCTGTCCATTCTCTTTACGTTTTCCCGGGGCTCCTGGGTCGGACTCATCGTCGCGATCGTGCTGTTCTCCCTGTTTATGGACAAGCGCCTCATCGGGCTGATGGGGATCGCCATGGCCGGCGTGGTGGCGCTGGTGCCGTCCATCACGAGTCGCCTTACCTATCTGATGACCCCGGAATACAAGGTCGCTTCGGAAGTGGGCGGAAGAGCGCTGCGCTGGGAGACCGGCCGGGCGCTGCTCCACGAGAACTCCCCCTGGCTGGGCTTCGGTCTGGGCCGCTTCGGCGGCGCCGTCGCTATGAACAACCAGGTGCTGGACAAGACCGACGAGTTCGAATACTTCTACATGGACAATTATTACCTCAAAACCCTTGTGGAAATGGGGTATTTGGGCATAATATTCTATATAGTCGCTTTAATCGCTTTTGCGGTCATGGCGCTCCGGGCCATCCATGCCTGCAACGAAGGCAGGGCGTACGGCCTGGCGGACGATGCGCTCACGCGCAATGACGGCAATCTGAAGTGCCTGGCAGCAGGCCTGTTTGCCGGCATGGCGGGCGTCCTCGTCCACTGCTATTTTGAAAATATCTTCGAAGAGCCATACATGATGGCTTATTTCTGGGGCCTCGCCGCCTGTCTGCAGCGGTTGGGCGCCGTCAGCAAGGAAAGGAGCAGAACGTGAAGGTTTGCGTTATCGGGCTCGGCTACATCGGCCTGCCCACCGCCGCCATGTTTGCCAACGCAGGACACGAGGTCCTGGGCGTAGATAAAAAGCCTCAGATCGTGGAGGCGCTCAACAGAGGAGAGATCATCATCGAGGAGAATGGCCTGGCGGAATTCATCAAGGCCGTCGTGGACAAGGGGCATCTGCGTGCCGCGCTTGACCCCGAGACAAGCGATGCCTACATCATCTCCGTCCCCACGCCCATCACGGAGGACAAGAAGGCGGATATGCGCTTTGTGGAAAGCGCCACCCGCAGCGTCGTTCCTCTGCTGAAGAAGGGCGATCTCGTCATCCTGGAATCCACGTCCCCCGTGGGCACCGTGGACAGCCTGATGCTGCCCATCCTGGAGGAGAGCGGCTTAAAGGCGGGAAGGGACTTCGGTCTGGGGCATTCCCCTGAGCGGGTCATCCCCGGCAAGATCCTGTACGAGTTGGTGCACAACTCCCGCATCGCCGGCGGCATCGATAAGGAATCTGCCCATCGCATCGCAGAACTGTACAAGAGCTTCGTGGAGGGCGAGATCTACGAGACCGACGCCCGCACCGCGGAGATGTGCAAATTGTCCGAGAATACGTTCCGGGACGTCAACATCGCTTTCGCCAACGAGCTGGCGAAGATCTGCGAAGATCAGGGCATCAACGTCTGGGAACTCATCGAGATATGCAACAAGCATCCGAGAGTCAACATCCACCAGCCCGGCCCCGGCGTGGGCGGTCACTGCATCGCAGTGGACCCGTGGTTTATCGTGGAGAAGGAGCCCGGCCTGGCGCAGATCATCCGCAAGTCCCGGGAGACCAACGACTCCATGCCCGGCTACGTGGCAAAACGGGCGGAGGAGATCCTGGCGGGCGTAGCGGATCCGAAGATCTGCATCCTCGGCGCGACTTACAAGCCCGATGTGGACGACATGCGCGAAAGCCCCATCCTGCACCTGGTGGACGAGCTCCGGGCGAAGGGCATCGAGGTCGCGGTGCACGATCCCCATGCGGCGAAGCGTCCCGGCATCGAGGGCGATCTGCTGAAGGCCGCGGAAGGCGCGGACCTGGTCATCCTGGGCGTCAACCACAAGCAGTTCAAGGATCTGGATTACGCGGCGCTGGCAGGCGTTGTCCGCCGGAAGAACTTCCTGGATACGAGAAACTTTGCGGATAAGGCGGCTGTGGAAGCGGCTGGTTTCACCTACTATCTGCTGGGAAAATAGATGGCTTACGACGTAGTAAAGATCCTGGGCGTGCGGGTGGATAAGATCACCAAAGCCCAGGCGCTGGAAGAATTTCAGAAACTGCTGGAGGGGAACCGCTGCGAACTCATCGTGACTCCCAACGCGGAGATCGTGGAGAAGGCGTCCAAGACGCCGCAGCTGCGCCGCATCATCAACGAGGAGGCGGCGATCGTCACGCCCGACGGCGTAGGCCTCATCTACGCGTCGAAACTCAAGGGTGACCCCATCCAGGAGAAGGTCGCCGGCATCGATTTTGCCCATAGCGCCATCGAACTGTGCGCAAAGCTGGGCCGCAGCGTCTATCTGCTGGGAAGCAAGCCCGGCGTCGCGGAAGCGGCAGCGGCAAACCTGGAAAAGGAGATCCCGGGTCTGAAGATCGCGGGCTTCCGGGACGGCTACTTCAAGGATGAAGAAGAATCCGAAGTCGTGGCGGAGATCAATGCCAGCGGTGCGGATTTTCTGTGCGTGGCGCTCGGGTCTCCGAAGCAGGAATATTTTGTGATAAAGCATCGCGATGCTTTAAAAGTAAAGGCGGCGGCAGGCCTGGGCGGCAGTCTGGACATCTGGTCCGGTCAGCTCAACCGTGCCCCCAAGTTCTATATCGATCACGGCCTGGAATGGCTGTACCGGATGATCCAGGAGCCCAAGCGTTTAAAACGGCTCCCGGCTCTTCCCGTCTTTTTGATCAAAGCGGCAATACGGAGGTAATATGGAACACACGCAGCTGCAACAGATCGCAAAAACAGTAAGGCAGGATATCATCAGAGAAGTCTATTCCGCAGGGAGCGGACATCCCGGCGGCAGCCTTTCGGCGGCGGATCTGCTCACCGCGCTGTACTTCAGCGAGATGCGCATCGACCCGGCGCAGCCGGCCCTGGAAGACCGGGACAGATTCGTGCTCTCCAAAGGTCATGCGGCGCCGGCGTTGTACGCGTGCCTGGCGGAGCGGGGCTTCTTCCCCAAGGAGGACCTTGTGACCCTTCGCAAGATCGGCAGCCGTCTGCAGGGTCATCCCAGCATGAAGATGCTGCCCGGCGTGGAGATGTCCACCGGTTCTTTGGGCCAGGGGATCTCCGCGGCAGTCGGCATGGCGCTGGCCGGCAGACTGGACGGAGGCAGCGGGCGCGTCTACACGCTGCTCGGAGACGGCGAACTGCAGGAAGGCATCGTCTGGGAAGCTGCCATGGCGGCAGGGCATTACAAGCTGGATAACCTGTGCGCCATCGTGGACCACAACGGTCTGCAGATCGACGGACGTAACGAAGACGTCATGAACGTCATGCCCATCGCGGAGAAATTCGCGGTGTTCGGCTGGAACGTGCTGGAGATCGACGGACACGATTTCGAACAGATCCTGGACGCTCTGGAAATGGCGAGAAAGTGCAAGGGTATGCCCACTGTCATCGTGGCAGAGACCGTCAAGGGCAAGGGTGTTTCCTTCATGGAAGGTCAGGCCGGCTGGCACGGCAAGGCGCCGAACGAGGAACAGGCGAAGCAGGCAATGGCAGAACTGGGAGGTGAGCTGTAATGGCAGAAAGAATAGCAACGAGAGCCAGTTACGGCAAGGCTCTGGTGGAACTGGGCGCCGAAAACCCCGATATCGTCGTTCTGGACGCAGACCTGTCCGGATCCACGCAGACGAAGAAGTTTGCTGACGTCTATCCGGACCGCTTCTTCAACGCAGGCATCGCAGAAGCCAACATGATGGGCATGGCAGCAGGCCTCGCTGTTTCCGGCAAGACCGTGTTCGCCAGCAGCTTCGCCATGTTTGCTTCCGGAAGAGCGTATGAGATCATCCGCAATTCCATCGCCTATACAGGCGCCAACGTCAAGATCTGCGCGACCCATGCAGGGGTCACCGTGGGCGAAGACGGAGCCAGCCACCAGTGCGTCGAAGATCTGTCCCTGATGCGGACGATCCCCGGCATGACGGTGCTCAACCCGGCGGACGACGTGAGCGCCAGAGCGCTCATCAAGGCTGCAGCAGCCTACAAGGGTCCGGTCTACATCCGTCTGGGCCGTGCGGCCGTTCCCGTTATCTACGAGGAAGGCAAGACGTTTGAGATCGGCAAGGCGCTGCGCGTAAGAGAAGGCAAAGACGCCGCGATCCTGGCGACCGGCATCATGGTGAACGAAGCGCTGCAGGCGGCGGAAATGCTGGCAGCGGAAGGCATCGAGTGCCGCGTCGTGGACGTGCATACCATTAAGCCCCTGGATAAGGACGAAGTCGTCGCGGCTGCAAAGGAATGTGGATGCATCGTGACCGCAGAAGAGCACTCCGTCATCGGCGGTCTGGGCAGCGCCGTTGCAGAAACCGTTTGCAAAGAAGCCCCCTGCCGCATGGCCATGGTCGGCGTGCAGGATGTCTTCGGACAGTCCGGCAAACCCGGAGAACTGATGGAACAGTACGGACTGACGGCAACGGATATCGCAAAAGCCGTCAAAAACTGCCTGTAAATTCTTGACAATTCCATTGTGTTAATGTAAAATTCTCCCACAGATCCTCTGGCGGGAGAATTTTTATGCGGAAAAGAAAAAACGGACCTTCCCGGGGCAAGCGCATCGTTGCGGTCTGCAGCCCGCAGCGGGGCAGCGGCGTGACCCTCACAGCCCTCGCACTGGCCTGCGCGCTTTCGGAGGAGTGCTCCGTATGTTTTGCGGAGGCGGGGAAGCCCTACGTGTTCGACGCCTGCGGCATGGCGAAGACCTTTCTTCTGAGCGGCTTTACGGATTATTATCAGCTGTTCGCGGACGGCAAACCGTTTCCAGGACCCTCCAACCTCTGGCGCGGCGTCCATTGGGCAGTCCGGCCGGGTTCGCTTCCGCCCCTGCAGCCGGAACTGAACACCGCGGACGATATCCTGCGCTTTGCGGAAAAGCTGCCGGGCAGCGTCACCATGCTGGATTGCTCCGGCCTGGAAGACCTGCTGCTCGAAGGCGTGCTGGCAGGGGCGGACAAAGTCTATCTCGTCGTCGATCCGCTGCCCGGAAAACTGCTTCCGGCGTCGCCCCTCCTGCAGCGTTTGCGCTACGCGTTTCCTGCGGCGGTGCTCGTGGTCAACCGGATGAATCCCGGCGTGCATAAAAGAGAACTCGACGCCTACCTGGGGACATCTTCCTACCTGGCCCTGCCGGACATAGGCGCGGAGACGGTCTACCGTGCGGAATACGCCTGCGTGCTGCCCTGGGATATGCCCGAAGGCAGAAAACTGCTCGCTTCACTGAAAAAACATGAATAAAATGACGGCACAATTTGGCCTTCAATAGAATATATGGTATAATTAGATGTTAAATTGTACCTAAAACCACAAGAGGCCAGATTAGTGATCATATTCGATAACATTACCAAGCGGTACGGATCGAAGGTGGCCCTGGAAAACGCTACGATACACATAGACAAAGGGGACTTTGTGTTTCTCGTAGGGCCTTCCGGCGCAGGAAAATCCACCTTCATTAAACTGATCCTGAAAGAAATAGAGCCGGACGAAGGCAAGCTGATCGTTGCAGGCCGGGACATTACCCATCTCTCCAACCGGGAGATCCCCCAGCTGAGAAGATCGCTGGGCGTCGTGTTCCAGGACTTCCGCTTGCTGCCCAACAAGACGGTATTCGAAAACGTCGCCTTCGCCATGGAGGTGCTCCATCATAAACCCCGCGTCATCAAACGGCAGGTGCCCCAGGTGCTGGATCTGATGGGCATCGGCGAAGCGGCGGATAAATTCCCGGACGAGCTGTCCGGCGGCGAGCAGCAGAGAGTTGCCATCGCCAGAGCCATCATCAACAATCCGAAGGTGCTCATCGCGGACGAGCCCACCGGCAACCTGGACAAAGACACCGCATGGGAGATCATGCAGCTGCTCAACCAGGTCAACCTGCGGGGCACCACGGTGGTCATGGTCACCCACGCGTTCGACATCGTGGAAAGGATGGGCAAGCGCGAGGTGGAGATCGAGAGCGGACAGATCATCCGCGATACCAAAGGAGGGATAGCTGCCGATGTTTAAAGGTCTAGGTTATTCCCTCAAGCAGGCCATCGTCCAGATCTTCCGCAACAAGGGCATGACGGTCGCATCGCTGTTCGCGATCACGGCCATGCTGCTCATTCTGGGCCTGTTCTTCTTCCTGACGGTAAACGTCAACTTCATCACGGAGGAGATCAAGGACCAGTTCGATACGATCGAAGTGTTCCTGCAGGACGATCAGACGGAAGCCCAGGCGGAAGTCATCCGCAACAGCCTGTCCCAGCTGCAGGGCGTGGCAAACGTAGAATACATCTCAAAAGCCCAGGCTATGGAGGAGTTCAAGACCCGTTGGGGCGATAACGCCTACCTGCTGGACGGCCTGGCATCCAATCCGCTGCCCAATTCTCTGCGGGTCACCCTGGAGAATCTGGAGGACGGCGAACTGGTGGCGGAGGTCAGCCGGTCCATGTCCGGCGTCGAAGACGTCCGCTACTATCAGACGGAAGTCAACAAGATCCTGCGGATCTCGGAGGGCATCCAGAAGGGCGCTCTCGTGGTCATCGCCTTCCTGATCATCGTCTCCGTGGTCGTCGTGTCTAATACGGTAAAGCTCACCGTTATGGCGCGTCAGGAGGAGATCCGCATCATGAAATACGTAGGCGCGACGAACTGGTTCATCCGGGGACCGCTGCTGCTGGAAGGTATGTTCATCGGCCTCATCGCGGCGCTCATCGCACTGGGCTGCACCTGGGCCATCTACGCGCGGCTCATGGCGGCCATCGGCCAGCAGGCGGTCATTCTGCTGTCCACCAGTCTCGTGGAGACGAACTTCATGATGATCAACCTCACATGGATCTACATCGCGCTGGGCATCAGCATCGGTGCCTTCGGCAGCATCCTGTCCATGAGACGGTTCCTGCAGGCATAGCAAAGACACAAGGGGAAAAACGGGGGAATTCCATGAGAAGAGAGAAACTGACGAAAGGAAAGATACGGGCGAAGGTCGCTTTGTGGAGCATCGTAGTCGCGATGGCTGCCGCTGTTTTCGTGACCCCGTTCGCAGCGGGGGCGCAGACGATCGAGGACTACCAGAACCAGCTCAACCAGAAGAACAACCAGAAAGAGCAGGTGCAGAACCAGCTCAACCAGGAGAAAAAGAACCTGGAAGAGGTGCAGGCGGAGCTGAACGCCCTGGATCAGAAGATCTATCAGTCCCAGAAGGAACTCAACGGACTGGAAGCGGATCTCAACAAAACGAAGGAAGAGATCGCAGTCGCTCTGGAGGAACTGGAGCAGCTGCAGAAGGATATCGAAAAGCAGAACGACGACCTGAACGCGCGGCTGCGCAGCATGTACAAGAACGGCGACGTGGGTATGCTCTCCGTCCTGTTTGGCAGCAGCTCCATGTCGGATTTCATGACGAACATGGATATGGTGGAGCGCATCTACAACGCAGATGCGGAACTGCTGGCAGGCCTCGAAGACCAGTACGATGTAGTCGAGGAGCAGAAGAACAAACTGCAGGCCCTCAAAGACCAGCTCATCGTGCAGCAGGAAGCCGTCGCGGCGAAGAAGGCTTCTCTCGAAGCGGACCGTCAGGAAGTCGACGCCCGCAGAAAAGAAGTGGAAGCGGATGTCAACACGCTGTCTGCGCAGTACGATGCCGTCAAGAAAGAAGCCGACGCCATCAGCGAGACCATCAAGGTGCTGCAGAGCGCCAACACGCAGTACATCGGCGGCGCCATGTGCTGGCCCTCCCAGGCGAGCACGCGCATCACGTCTCCCTTCGGCTGGCGTTATCTGTCGCTGCTGGGCGGCCGCAACTACCACACCGGCGTGGACATCGGCGCAGCGGGTGGCACGAACATTCTGGCTGCCAACTCCGGTACGGTCATCAAAGCCGGTTGGAACAACTCCTACGGCTATATGGTGATGGTCGACCACGGCGGCGGCATCGTCACGCTGTACGCGCACTCCAGCAAGCTGCTGGTAAAGACGGGCGACGTGGTGGCAAGAGGCCAGGCGATCGCGCTCATCGGCTCCACCGGCATGTCCACCGGCAATCACCTGCATTTTGAGGTACGGGTCAACGGCAAATACCAGAACCCGCTGAATTACATTACGCCATCTGTACGCAATTAATGAGTACCTGGATATACGAACAGACAAATACGATACCGGCATGGGGACCCGAAGGGGTCCCTGCTTCGGTTATGGGCATTTTGCAGCGCAGGGGCATCCGCACGGGGGAAGAGGCTGAGGATTTCCTCGCGCCGGCGCCGAAACGGACCTACGATCCGGAACTTCTGCCGGATCTGCCTGCGGCGGCGGACAAACTGCTGCAGGCAGCGGCGGACGGACTGTCCATCTGGATCTACGGAGACTACGACGCGGACGGCGTAACGGCTACGGCGCTGCTCTACACCGTGTTGCAGAAACTGACGGACCGGGTGAACTTTTACGTTCCTTCGCGGTTCACCGACGGGTACGGGCTTAACAAGGACGCCGTGCGGCGCATCGCGGAGAAGGGCGCGCAGCTGCTCGTTACCGTGGACTGCGGCAGCACGAACCGCGAGGAAGTGGCCTACGCGAAAGAACTGGGCCTGGATGTGATCGTTACGGATCACCACGAACTGGAGGCGGGTGCGATGCCGGACTGCCTGCTGGTGAACGCCCACAGGGAGGACAGCCGCTATCCGTTCCCGGGGCTGTCGGGCTGCGGCGTCGCCTTTAAGCTGGCCCAAGCCATCCAGAGGAGGCTGACCGCAGCGGGCGATGACCGGTTTACCCGGCAGGACATCACGGATCTGCTGGATCTGGTGGCGATCTCCACCGTGGCGGACGTGGTGCCTCTGCTGGATGAGAACCGCAGCCTCGTCAAGTACGGTCTGCGGGTCATCAACTCCCGCAAGCGCAGAGGCCTCCGCATTCTTCTCGACATGGTAGGGCTCGAACGTAAAGAGGTGGATGCGGACGATATCGGGTTTATCCTGGCGCCTCACATCAATTCCTGCGGCCGCATGGCTACGGCGGACAGCGCCGTCCAGCTGCTGGCAGGCTTGGAAGACGACGGGCCCTTGGAAGACAAAGCTGCCTTCATGGTGGAATGCAACCGGAACCGGCGTTCTGCCCAGGACCGCACGCGGGACATCTGCATGGAATCCATCGCGGCCGGCAACTGCGGCGAGTTGTTCTCCGTCATCGAAGCGCCTGGCGCCCACGAGGGCGTTGCCGGCATCGTGGCGGGATCGCTTAAGGAGCAGTTCCACCGGCCGGTCTGCATCGTAACGCCCAGCGAAAGCGGGCTGCTGAAAGGCACGGGACGCTGCATCCCGGGACTGGACCTGCACGGTATGCTCTCCACCTGCGGCGAGCTGTTCGAGCGCTATGGGGGTCACGCGGGGGCCTGCGGTTTCTCCCTGCTGAAGGAAAATCTGGAGGCGTTGCGCACCCGCATGGACGATCTGATGCGCAGCATCCTGGCGGAACGGCCCGACGCGCTGGACGAAAAGCTTTCCATCGAAAAGGTGCTGGAGCCTTCCGAAAAGACACTGGAATTCGCGAACGCGCTCAAGCTGCTGGAGCCCTTCGGCGAGGCAAACCCGAAACCGCTGTTTGCCATCGGCGGCGCAGGCGTGTACAATGTCCAGTATATGGGCAGTGAAGGCCAGCACGTGCGCTTTACCGCGGCCGGCAGCGACAGCGTGGAAGTTTCCTGCGTCCTGTTCCGCAGGGCGGCGGACTTCGCGGATCTGCTGCGTTCCGGTGCAAAGCTGGACGTGGCGGGCGAGCTGGGCATCAACGAATTCAACGGTCACCGCAAACTGCAGCTGACCGTAAAAGATATCAAGAGGAGCGGATCCTTATGATCAAGATCAAGAAATCAACACTTATCATCTTACTGATCCTGGCCGTTGTGTGCGGCGGCGCAGGGCTGCTGACCCTGCAGATGAGCGGCGTGCTCGGCCAGCTGGGCATCGCGTCGTCTCACATGCTCAACGAAGAGCAATACCAGGAATACCGGCACATGACGCAGACCTACGGCAAGCTGGACGAGCTGCGGGACTACGTCATGAAGCGTTTCTACATCGATGTGGATGAAGACGCCCTGGAGACCGGCATGCTGAAGGGCCTGTTCGAAGGCCTGGGCGATGTCTATTCCTACTACATGACGCCCTCCGAATACGAGCAGACCATGATCTCCCTTACCGGCGTGTATTCCGGTGTAGGGGTCACGATCTCCGCAGGCGACTCCGGCTACGTCGAAGTGGTGACGCCCACCAAGGGCAGCCCCGCCGAGGAAGCGGGCATACGCAAAGGCGATCTTGTCCTGGCTGTGGACGGCACCGAGTACGTGGGCGCGGACCTGGATACCTGCGCGGCAGCGATCCGCGGCGACGAGGGCACGAAAGTGACCCTTACGATCCGCCGGGGCGAGGAGATCTTCGACGTTACGCTCACCCGGCGCACGATCGTGGCGCAGACGGTGGACCATAAGATGCTGGAGGACGGCATCGGCTATATTGCGGTAAGCGGATTCGAAGAAAAGACCGTAGAAGCCTTCGAAGAAGCGATGGCCGATATCCAGGCGCAGGGCGCCAAGTCCTTTATCCTGGATCTGCGCGACAACGGCGGCGGTCTGGTGGATTCCGCAGTAGGCATTGCGGATATCCTGCTGGATCAGGGCGTTGTTGCCTACACGGAAGATCATGACGGCAACCGGGATTACTACCGCACGAAAGCCGGCAAGACGGATCTGCCTTACGTTGTGCTCGTCAATGAGGGCTCCGCATCTTCCTCCGAGATCCTTTCCGCAGGCATCAAGGATAACGGCGGCGGGCCGCTGGTGGGGGTCACCACCTACGGCAAGGGCATTATCCAGACCGTCGAACAACTTACGGACGGCTCCGGCATTAAGCTCACCATCCTGCAGTACTTCTCCCCGAACGGCAGCGTCATCCACAAGCAGGGCATCGAACCCGATTACGTGGTGGAGCTCACGGAAGACTGCTACGATGAAGAGGGCAACCTCGTGAACGACCTGCAGCTGCAGAAGGCGCTGGAACTGCTGAAATAGAAGACAGATATAGATAGTGCGGATGAGCATATGAGCAAAAAGATCGTAGCGGTCAACGCCAGTCCCCGGAAAGGCTGGAACACGGATACCATCGTAACGGAGATGGCAAAGGGTGCGGAGAGCGCCGGTGCCGTCGTGGAAAAGTTCGATTTGTTTAAATTGGAGAAGTACACCGGCTGCATTTCGTGCTTCGGCTGCAAGAAAGAAAAATTCAAGGGGCACTGCATCTGCCGGGACGGGCTGACCCCGGTATTGGACGCGATCCGGGAAGCGGACGGACTCATCATCGGGTCACCGAATTATCTTGGCGAACTGAGCGCGTCGTTCCGGGCGCTGTACGAGCGGCTCATCTTCCAGAACCTGACGTACAACATGGAGAATCCCTGCTGCAACGAGCGGCCCATTCCCGTTCTGCTGGTGATGACCAGCAACGCGCCGGAGGGCATGTATGCGCCGCTGCTGAACAACTATCAACAGACGCTCAGCCGTTTCGTCGGACCGACGCAGGTCTTCGTAAGCGGAGATACGCTGCAGCTGAAGGATTACAGCAAGACCGACTGGCCCTGGTCCTTGTTCGACCCGGCGGCCAAGCAGCAGCGCCACGATACCGTGTTCCCGCAGGAATGCCAAAAGGCCTTCGAACTGGGCGCGGAGATGGGCAGAGAATAGCAGGAAGAGAAAGGCAGGTAACCCTATGTCGTCAACAACGTCTGGCAGGACATCCGCATCGATACCTGCAACGTGGCGATCAAGGACGATGTGCTGATCACGAAATAAATGGAAACGAAAAGGGCGAAGCGGAAGCTTCGTCCTTTTTAGATGATGCAGTATAATGGAGATGTCAGCAAATCGGAATTTGGCGAGGAGAAAAAGAAAGCCATGAAAAAAGTGGGTTCGCTTGTTTTACTTTGCATTATAGTGTTCTGCTGCGGCTGCAGTGCAGATCGTCCAAACGGAACTGCGTCGGACACTCGTATGTATACGCTCGACTTGGTTCATCCGGTCAACGGCAGACAGGGCATATGCGTTGAGAATGACTGCTACTGGGTCAGCGGCTCAACAAGTTTGACGAAATATGATCAAGATTGGAACGTGATCACGGAGAACACAGATCCGTTCAAAGGGTATGAGCTGGAGGTCAATCATATCGGCGACATAGATGTGTATCAGAATGAGCTTTATCTTGGCGTAGAATACTTCTTAGACGGTGAAGGCAAAAACATTCAAGTTGCGGTCTATGACGGTGACACATTGGAGCTAAAAAGAGTGTTTCCATTCCGCTCGGATACCGGACAACTGGAATGCAGCGGAATCGCAGTGGATCCTGACACACAAACCGTCTATATGTCATCATGGATAGACGACGAATCCAGCAGTTACCTCTATATGTACGATCTAGGTACAGGCGCATATAAGGGGAAGCTGCAAATGAAGCCAGTACCGAAATGGATACAGGGCGTTGCTTATTATGAAGGCAGATTGTACGTGACCTGTGACGATGGCAATGCGGATGACGATGCCCCAGATCACATGTATCAAATTGAAATCAGCGAAGACCGGCAAACAGGCACGGTCGTGTTGGAGAAAACGTTTGACGACGTGAAAAGGCAGGGCGAAATTGAAGGGCTGACGTTTGATGGCGCACGTGCAGAACTTCTTTTGCTGTATAATCGCGGCGCAAGGATCATCGCAGGAATGCCAAGCGGGTTCTATGAAGGATACGATCATGAAATCCATGAGGTCTTCGTGTATAAAACAAAATAGTCAAACAAAT
>Ga0256404_1003580_pt1 | contig 31215 bp, 26 predicted proteins | sample RumenRJG_01DNA_FD_185990 | JGI IMG/M metagenome (GOLD analysis project Ga0256404, IMG submission 185990) | Bovine rumen microbial communities from Lethbridge, Alberta, Canada - RJG_01 | ecosystem: Host-associated > Mammals > Digestive system > Stomach > Rumen | place: Canada: Alberta | collected...
TGGGGACAAGTATAAGTATTCTGCCAATGTAGGAATGTATGATTTGGTAAATGCTCTTGAATGGGTTAAAAGCAATGCGGCTTCCTTCGGTGGCGACCCAGAAAACATAACGATATTTGGTCAGTCTGGTGGTGGAGGCAAGGTTCTTGCGCTCATGACTTCTTATTATGCCAAGGGACTTTACAATAAGGCTATTGTTGAGTCGGGAGCATCGGATGTACAGGGAGCGGTCTTTACCGAAGAAGAGGTAAGTAAATATCTTACTGAAAGAATACTAGAAGAGCTAAATATTAAGAAGAGTGATATAGAAGATATACAAAATGTAAGTAATGCAAACTTGCAAAAAGCATCAACTAAAGCATTAGAAGAGACTGCTATAAAATATAAGATTCCAGTTGAAGTTGGAAGTGGCTATGCATTAGAGTGGCAGCCTGTAGTAGATGGCGATTTTATTCCTACAAACCCTGTTGTTGGAGATACATTTGCCGCTGCAAGCATGGACATACCACTTCTAATTGGAAGTAATCTTGAAGAATGGGCAGAGTATGCCGGACAGACGCATGATGTTAATAGCAAGATTGAATCAGCATTTGAGAAGGCATACATTAATGAAGATGTAGATATTGCAGAGAATACAGATATTATTGTTAGGCAGCCTACTTTGAAATTGATGAAGCATAAAGCTGCTCAAGGTGGTGCTAATGTATATGGTTATGTGTTTACGTATCAGTCAGGAATTGCAGGGGCTTCTCATAATAGTGAGATACCGTATGTCTTCAGGAATGCATCTGATAATGACAAGCTTACTGACATAATGAGTGGGCTGTGGACTAGCTTCGCACGAACTGGAGTGCCATCATACAAGGGAGTAGAGAAGTGGGCGCCATACACTGTTAAGACTGGCGCAACCATGATACTTGACGAGAAGCCGTATCTTACATATAAGCATGATGAGAAGCTGCTTGATCTAATCAATCCAGGATATAAATACTAGAGTAGTTGATTAATAATAATTGACAAATAAGAGATGATTATGGCATATTTTATGTAGCAAAAAGAAAGGAAAGAGATAATAATGGATAAGAAAGCGCTATTTTTGGAAGTTAATCCCGTATTTGCAACTGCAAAGGGATGCTTGGGATTACTGATGAATACTGGAGTTAAAGGAGCCAAGGAGCTTGGAAGTAAGATTGATATGGGTGTTCCTCGTGCAACGGATACTCCACCAGAAATTATAAGAGCATATATGGTATCTAATGAGGCACGCTATTATATTGGTAATATTATGGCGGAAGAATCTGGCTGCGATACAATAGTTGACCTTCCATGTGGATATGTTCCAAGAGGACTAGCACTTACTGAATCGGGAAAGGAGTTCTACGGACTTGATTTGCCTGCTGTAATAGAAGAGCTAGAGCCAGCTATTCGCGAGATTGCAACAAGTGAACAGAATGACAAGATGCATTTTGAGGCAGTTGATGCTACTAATCTTGATTCTCTAAGAAATGCGCTTAAGGGCGCAAAGGGTAAAATATGTATTTTGACAGATGGACTCCTTGGATATTTTAATAATCCAGAGCTTGATTCTGTCTTGAATAACATCAGGGAACTATTGAAAGAACATGGTGGAGTATGGATTACTGCAGATAAATTCGGAACAGATCTCGGCGCTATAACTTATGTCGCTCTTACAGATTCAGATGGAGAGATTGTCAGACAAGCTATGAGAAGTGGTGGAACCAAGGTGGCTGATATTCCTATTAGTCATACCGTGATTCATGGAACAGTGTCTGAGGCAAAGAAGTATTTCAAGGAGCATGGATTCGAGATAGAAGAAGTCACTTATGCTAAGAAGCTACCACAGCTTACAAGCCTGAATGATAATTCCGATGATTTAGAAAAACTACGTAAGGCGTATGAGAGTATTATCATGTGGGTGATGACTGTAAAGGATGGCGAAGTTAAAAATACTGATGAAGGAAAAGAGTTCGATGTCCAATGGGAGAGAGATGGAAGTACTCTTGTGTGTAAGATTACAGGCAGATTAGATACTATTACAGGACCTGAGCTTTTGTCAGAGTATCGCGAACAGAATACAGATGGAGTTCAAGAGATTATTATGGATTTGGCGGATACAGAGTATATTTCGTCAGCTGGACTTCGTGTAATTAATATAATGTCTGAATCCCTTCCAGACCCTGATGAATTCCGCTTTAAGAATGTGACTGAGGATGTGATGGACATATTAGAGGTTACAGGCTTTGCCGATGTATATGAGATAATATAACGTAGAGTTTCGACGCAGATTATATTTTTAAGAAAGACATTAAGACATTTTCAATAAAAACCTTGACATAGTAACACATTTCTTATAATATAGACAAGGTACGTTCTGTGGACTGTCCGTGTCCGGCTTCGCAGAACCTTAAGAGATTACAATAGGAGGTGTATAGATTGGCTAACATTAAATCTGCTAAGAAGAGAGTATTAGTATCACAGACTAAGGCTGAGAGAAATAAAGCAATCAGATCTAAGGTTAAGACTTGTATTAAGAAAGTCGAGACAGCTGTAGAGAGCGGCGACAAGCAAGCTGCTAGCGAAGCATTAACAGTTGCTATCTCTGAGATTAACAAGGCTGCAAGCAAAGGTGTATATCACAAGAATAATGCAGCTAGAAAAGTATCTCGTCTAACACAAGCTGTTAACAAGATTGCCTAGTTCAATATATAAAAAATAATAAATCCCACTAACTACCGTCATGGTTAGTGGGATTTTTTGTGTTTATTTACTTGCGTATTTCATCATTAGCACTTCAACAGCTAGCTGGTCGTTGATTTTGCCGGTCTTAACATCGTGCTCAAGATTGCAGGCTTCTTCAAGAAGCTGATTCATCATTTCAATTGAGAAATTTCTTGTCATATTAAGTTCTTTGTTGATAACGAATTTTTTGTTAACAATATCCTTTCGGTACTTGAGTTCTTCATAGATTCTGTCTGGTGTGTAACCCTTTTCCCTTAAACCCTTAATTAGAAGACTGCGCCTGAATTGCCTCTGAATCATTGTAAGTATCTTCATTGGTGGTTCCTTAGCAGCAAGCAGGTCATGATACATATCAAGAACCTTCTTAGGGTTTTTCTCTGCAATACCGTTAATCATATCGAATATCTTAGATTGAAGCTGCTTGGTACATGCTCTATCAACATCCTCTAACGTAATAACATCAGAATTAGAAGTGTAGGTTACAAGCTTCTCAAATTCCTGCTCCATATTTTCCATATTGTTATCAGTACGAAGAAGGAATTCCTGATATGCCTCACGCTGCATTGATTTCTTCTCTGTCTTGAGCTTGCCTCCAATCCATTTTTGGAGTTCCGAGCCCTTTAGCATATCAAGTTCAATAATGACGCCATCCTTGCTAACTGTCTTATATGCTTTAGAACGCTTGTCAGTTGCTTCTTCTTCAAATATGAAAATGGTGCTTTCGCTCACATCATCAAGGTAGTCATTAAAATCAGTATTTGCTGATTTAAACCATCCACTGTTCTTAATATGAATAATTCTCTTATCTGCAAAGAAAGGCAAAGTAACAGCAGTACCTATTACTTCGCCACCCACAATAGAACCCCCCTCATAATAAGAGTAGTTCATAGACTCTTTATTCTCAACAACATTCTTAATAAGAAGGTTGGCATATTTAGTCTTAAGATAATCTTCTGTACCAATGAGAAGGTAGAAATTATGAAATTGTTTTGATTTGATGTCTTGTTCTATTTGATTCATATGGCATATTACCGGTCACAAGGGCTCCTCCCACAAATAGGTTCCTCCTTATGACAATATTTGTTGTATAAGACTTGTGTAAATGTGTTATAATCCTTTGTAGGCAGTTGGTAGGATGATAATCACCTCGTTGAGCCTTTGACAAGGAGGTGGTTATATGGTTACTTGGTACGATTTATTTACCTTTGTAATTATGTTGATTGCTATAATAACCTATGTTAGCAAGAAATAACCATCCTATTATTGGCGAGTAGGATGGTTATTACACTTTATTAACTATACTTGCCAGCGAGGTGGACTCATCACCTTGCCAACTGCCTTTGTACTATTATTATATCATACGGAGGCAAAATGTCAATTAATAAGCAATATATAAGGAATTTCTGCATAATCGCCCATATCGACCATGGCAAATCAACACTTGCAGATAGAATAATAGAGAAGACCGGACTGCTCACTGAGCGAGAAATGCAGTCTCAGGTCCTTGATAATATGGATTTAGAGAGGGAGCGTGGCATTACCATTAAGTCTCAAGCAGTTAGAATTGTATACAATGCCAAGGACGGCAATGAGTATATATTTAACCTGATTGATACCCCAGGTCATGTGGATTTTAATTATGAGGTATCAAGGTCACTTGCTGCTTGTGATGGTGCAATATTAGTTGTTGATGCAGCCCAGGGAGTAGAGGCACAGACTCTGGCAAATGTGTATCTTGCCCTAGACCATGACTTAGACGTTATTCCTGTAATCAATAAGATAGACCTTCCATCTGCCGACCCTAAGCGAGTAATAGATGAGATTGAAGATGTAATTGGTCTTGAGGCAGAGAGTGCGCCACAGATATCAGCGAAGACAGGACTTAATATAGAGGATGTGTTAGAGGCTATTGTAACGGATTTGCCAGCCCCAACAGGTGATAATAACAATCCACTTCAGGCTCTAATCTTCGATTCAATATATGACCCATATAAGGGCGTAATAGTATTCATAAGAGTAAAAGAAGGAGTAATAAGACCTAACGACCCTATTCGAATGATGGCTAGCAAGGCTGAATTCGATGTTGTAGAGGTTGGATATTTTGGGGCAGGACAGTTCGTGCCTTGTGAAGAGCTTACGGCTGGAATGGTAGGATATGTTACGGCTTCCATTAAGAATGTATCTGATACAAGAGTAGGTGATACAGTAACTAACAGGGATAATCCTTGCGCAGAACCTCTTCCAGGCTACAAGAAAGTCAACCCAATGGTTTACTGCGGATTGTATCCTGCAGATGGTGCCAAGTATCCTGATCTTAGAGATGCCTTAGAGAAGCTACAGCTTAATGATGCGGCACTTCAATATGAGCCAGAGACATCTATTGCATTAGGCTTTGGATTTAGATGTGGATTCTTAGGATTGCTTCATCTTGAGATTATTCAGGAGCGATTGGAGAGAGAATACAATCTTGATCTTGTTACAACGGCGCCTTCCGTTGTATATAGAGTGCATAAGACTGATGGGGAGATGATAGAGCTTACTAATCCATCAAATCTTCCTGACCCTTCTGAGATTGATTATATGGAAGAGCCAGTTGTTGCTGCAGAGATTATGGTAACCTCAGACTATATTGGAGCCATAATGGATTTGTGCCAGGAGAGGCGCGGCGAATATATCAGTATGGAGTATATGGAAGAGACCAGGGCGCTTCTTAAATACACTCTTCCTTTAAATGAGATAATATACGATTTCTTCGATGCATTGAAATCCCGTTCCCGTGGATACGCCAGCTTTGATTATGAGATGAAGGGATATGTGAAGTCTAACCTTGTTAAGCTTGATATCCTTATTAATAAGGAGCCAGTTGATGCTCTGTCATTTATCGTATTCGAAGGCACTGCCTATGAGCGTGGCCGTAAGATGTGTGAGAAGCTTAAGGGGGAGATTCCTCGTCACCTATTCGAGATACCAATTCAGGCAGCAATTGGTAATAAGGTTATTGCCAGAGAGACTGTTAAGGCTGTACGAAAAGATGTACTGGCTAAATGCTATGGTGGTGATATATCCCGTAAGAAGAAGCTGTTAGAAAAGCAGAAGGAAGGAAAGAAGAGAATGCGTCAGGTTGGTAACGTTGACATTCCACAGAGCGCATTTATGAGTGTGTTAAAGCTTGATGAAGACTAGAGATAAGGAAATAGAACTATATATTCATATTCCATTTTGTGTAAAGAAATGTGACTATTGTGATTTCTTGTCATTTCCATCAAATCCAGAAACAAGAGAGTATTATGTTAATGCTTTATGTTCTGAAATTGAGCTTAAAGCCAAAAAGCTATCGGACAGGAAAGTCACTTCTATATATATTGGCGGTGGCACACCAAGCACATTAGAGTCCAAGCTAATTATTAAGATAATGAACACTCTTGATAACACATTTTCCATATCAAGAGATGCCGAGGTTACAATTGAGTGTAATCCAGGAACGGTAAGCAAGGACAGTCTTTCTGTATATAAATCGTACGGAATTAACAGGCTAAGCATTGGGCTTCAATCGGCTAACGATGAGGAATTGAAGACTCTTGGCAGGATTCATGACTATGATAGCTTTGTAAGGACACTCGACTCATTAATGAAGGCGGGCTTTACTAATTACAATGTTGATATTATGTACGGCCTTCCAGGTCAAACGCTTGATTCCCTAAGTAAGACATTTAAAGCGGTTACTATGTTCAGGCCTAAGCATATTAGCGCGTATTCCCTAATTATAGAAGAGGGCACAGCATTTTATGATAGGTATAAGGATGATTATCTCAATCAGTGTCTGGCTAAGAAGACGAAGTATCTACCTGAGGAAAATGTGTTGTGTGAGATGACGGATTATGTCAATGCATTTCTTAAAGGAAGAGGCTACGAGCAGTACGAGGTGTCTAATTATGCCAAGGCAGGGTACGAGTGTCGTCACAACATTGGTTATTGGAAGAGGACACCTTATATTGGCTTTGGTCTGGGAGCAGCGTCTCTTTATGAAGAGGTAAGATACAAGAATATAACTAATCTGGATACGTATATTAAGAATTATTCCCTGGCTAACCCTGCTATAGAATATGAAGAACAGGAGACATTATCAGCTAAGGAAAGCATGTCGGAATTTATGATACTTGGACTTCGTATGAATGAGGGAGTAAGCTTTGATGATTTCTACAATGCATACAGAATGTCCCTTGCAAATGTGTATGGAAGCCAAATTGAAAGCCTCATAAATCAAGAATTACTTATTAATGATGGTAATCGAATCAAGCCAACTCGCAGAGGCTTAGAGTTACAAAATACGATTGCAAGAGAATTCATTGAGTAGCTACGTTGTGGCTTTGCTCATTGACTGTTCGAAATACTTATCTAATTCAATAAGAGTATTATTAATAAAATCTTTGGACTGGGCAAAGTCATTTTTGACCCACTTTTCAATGACGCCAATACATATACTTGCCCAGCAGGCAGATAGATAATCTAATCTGTCACTGCTAAAGTCAACACCCTTTTTGTTGGTTTGGATATAGCGAAATCCACCCTCAATCATGCTGGAGAATTTTTGCTTTAATTCTCCTGTATTGAAAGGGCTAAATATCATTTTGAAAATCTTAGGATTGTCTTCAATAAATCCAATTACTTCAGCGCCAAATTCATATGATGGATTCTCATGAAAATGTTGGATTAAAACCTCAAGCTGTGAGAATATATCTTCTACTAATACATCATATAGATTGTAAATGTCATAGTAATGCTTATAAAAAGTTACGCGATGAATATCAGCCTTGTCAGAGATTTCCTGTATGGTGATATGGCGTAATTCTTTTATTGTAAGAAGCTCGCATAGGGCTTCTTTTATTTGTCTTTGAGTCTTTAGCGATCTTCTATCAACTTTTTTATCTTCCATAGGTTTATGCTCCTTATGGCTTTGATGTTAACATATAAAATAGACTGCTTCAAGATAATAGTTAAGTTGATTTATAGATAATTGAGTCTGCATTTCGTAGTATGATTTCGTTTACATTTGCATAGGTATGTGTAAATTAGTATACAGGTTCCTTCAGATATGTAAAATAGACTACATCCTTGAAGACTATTGTATATATGCAATGAGAGACTACACTGTTATACTTAAAGTACAAAAGAATAGTAGCATTTAACGAAATATGATAACTAGTTTAACCTATTAATTTACAAACGGTTTCGTGATGCGAAAGGAGGTGAGCCTTATGAAAAAACTAAGGTATAAAGTAATAGCAATAATCCTTTCGATTGTATTTGTATTTTCTTTCGGAGTTCCTGTTCGCGCATCTTATAATGATGAACCTATCGACACAAAGGTAGTTACAGATGCTACAGTCTCAGCAGGAATTGCTGCTATAAGGTATTTTGCCCCAAGTGGAGCAGTTATTGCAACAGGACTACAGGTAATGCTTGATTCATTTGAGAAGGATGGACCATCGCTAACTGATATTTCTGGCCAGATTCATGATCTAAGAAATGATATCGCTTCTCAATTTGCAGAAGTTAAGAGTCAGATGACGGACTATAAGGAAGAGATTGAGAATAAGATTGTTGACCAGACAGTTATTGCTGGTAAGGGAACAGGATTTGATAAGCTCTTAACAGCTCTTCAGGGAACGGATTTGCAGATACAGGCTATTAATAATGACACCACAATTAATGATAATGAAAAAGCAGTAGAGATAGCTTCACTAATAGGTAAGAATACTGAGTGGGTTAAAACAAATAATCTGTATTTTCAATATCAGGACTTTATGAACACCCTTTCAGCATCAAGCTTTGCTTCTCAACAGGGCAAAGATTTGTACCAGGTGGTATATGATGATTGTACACTAGATTCAATGTTCTCTGGTGAAGCGCTTGATAAGTCAAGACCATATGTTGAAAGAGTTATACTCCTTGGGGAGTATGCTTATAGCATTAATGCTCAGTGCCTGAAAGCAGCTCAGACAGTTTCACAGTTTACACCAGAACAGATTGCATCACTTAATGATCAGGAACTATATAACTACAAAAATGTTGTATCACTTACAAGTGTAGTTAATTCTCAGATTAATGATATGTGCACTCATATGTATAGTATGATTAGAGAAGATAGTGTGGTTAATCATTTAGAGACTTATAACAATATGAATAGATTGCTATTCGTAAACTATGCAACTGAGAGCAAGAATTTAAGTAACACACTTAGAGTTGGTGATTTGGCTGAGGTTGGTGATTACGATCAATATAATGAAGTATATGATATTGTAAGCAACGATGGAATTCTAAAATACGATGAGTTAAATGCCCTTGTAACACATGTAAGAGAGAATTATCCAGGAATGACACTACGCGAGTATCTTAATAGCGTAGGCTTTAATACAGATAATCTTCCTCAGGATACATATATCGCTTTAGCAGAGGCTAACTGCTATCAGATGGATGCATTCCCTGATAGTGGAGGAATCGGATTTAAGTGTAGATATAATGTATCAAGCGTATCTATTGACGATCCTGACGTTACTGTAAAGGACCGTGACTTAGTTACAATGGTATCAAGAGCAACCGGTGCTTACTATCCTGAAAAGCTGACTGATGGATATGTAACTAATTTTACAGAAGCAAAGTAGTAGTGTTAGGTACGACAAATAATACATTTAAGAAACAAACAACGTGATAATAATTATATAAGGTCGGTGTTCCTAATTATTTAGGGATGTCGGCCTTTTTTTGCATTTTATAAAAGTTTACAAAAAGTTCACAAAATAATCCTTGACATTCTTCTTTAAGGGTGTTAAATTATGTCTAGACAGATGTTAGCACTCTAATAATTTGAGTGCTAACAGACAAAATGAAGGTGACTAAATGGAACAATTAGACGAAAGAAAAGAGATAATTCTCAATGCTATAATTCAGAATTATCTAGAGACAGGTGAACCGGTTGGTTCAAGAACAATTTCAAAGAGTTATCTTAATCTCTCATCTGCAACTATTAGAAATGAGATGGCTGACTTAGAGGAGCTTGGCTACATAGTTCAGCCACACACTTCGGCAGGAAGAATTCCTACTGACATGGGATATCGTTTCTATGTAGATCATCTGATGGCTGAGAAGGATAAAGAAGTCACACAGATGCAAGAGATAATGTTCGAGAAGACTGGCAAGATGGAGAAGCTTCTTAAGCAGGTTGTTAAGGTGCTAGCTAACAACACACAGTATGCAAGTATGATACTTGCTCCATCTGTTCAATCTAACAAGGTCAAATTCGTACAGATATCTAACGTGGATGATAATCATGTCCTATCTGTAGTTGTTATGGAAGGTAATCTTGTTAGGAACAGAGTAATCGAGGTTGACAAGCCACTTGATAATGAGACAATGCTTAAGCTTAACATGCTTCTTAATACTAATCTTAATGGATTAACAGTTAACGAGATTAACCTCTCACTCATTTCAAATATGAAGGAGCAGGCTGGTATTCATGAAGAGATTGTAGAGCAAGTGCTTCAGTCAGTTGCAGATACCATTAAGGAAGAGGAAGACTTAGAGGTATATACAAGTGGAGCAACGAACATATTTAAGTATCCTGAGCTTAGTGATTCTGAGAAGGCGAAGGATCTAATCAATGCTTTTGAGGAGAAGCAGCCACTTGCAGACTTTATTGCAGAGACTAATAGTGAATCAGACGAGACAGGAATTCAGGTATATATCGGTAATGATTCTTCAATTAAGACAATGAAGGATTGTTCAGTTGTTACAGCAACATACGAGCTTGGTGAGGGAGTCAAGGGTACAATAGGTATCATTGGACCGAAGAGAATGGATTATGAAAATGTACTTAATAATCTGAAGAATTTAAAGACTCAGCTTGAAAGTGTTGTTAAGTCGGAGGATGTTGTAGAACCCGGCAGTTAGAATTAATTAAGCTAAAGACATAGGTATAGTCCTATGATTTAGATAGAAAAATATAAGAAAGGATTATGTGAAATGTCTAATAAGACCAAGAAGAAATTAGATGAGAACTTCGATACAGAAGAAAGCAAGGAAGAAGCTAAAGAAGAATCTGAAGTAGAAGAAGCATCAGAGGACACAAAAAAGTCTGATGATTCGCAAGATAAAGAGGAAGCTGCCAAAGAAACTTCTGTAGAATCTGAAGAAGCAGAGTCTGAAGATAAGGAAGATTCTTCAGAGGATAAGAAATCATCTAAAAAAGATAAAAAGAATAAGGCGCAGGAAGTCATTGATGAATTAAATGACAAGGTTATGCGTCAGATGGCTGAGTTTGAGAATTTCAGAAAACGAAGCGATAAAGAAAAGACACAGATGTATGACATGGGAGCAAAAAGTATATTAGAGAAAATACTCCCAGTTGTAGATAACTTCGAGAGAGGTCTTGATGCAGCTGCTGATGGTGATTCATTTGCAGATGGAATGAAGATGATATATAAGCAGCTTATGACAAGTCTTGAAGAAGCAGGAGTTAAAGAAATTGAAGCCGAAGGCGAAGAATTCAATCCTGATTATCATAATGCGGTAATGCATGTAGAGGATGAAGAGCTTGGCGAGAATGTAGTTGTTGAAGTACTACAAAAAGGTTATATGTATAACGATACTGTTCTTCGTCATGCAATGGTTAAAGTAGCAAACTAACTATTATTGATATATTAAAAGATTTAAGGAGGAAAAAATCATGGGAAAGATTATAGGAATCGATTTAGGAACAACAAACAGCTGTGTAGCAGTTATGGAAGGTGGAAAGCCAACTGTTATTGCTAACCAGGAGGGTGCAAGAACAACACCTTCAATTGTAGCATTTACAAAGACAGGCGAGAGACTTATTGGTGAGCCTGCTAAGAGACAGGCAGTAACTAATGCTGAGAAGACAATCTCTTCTATCAAGAGAGATATGGGTACTAACAACGGTCGTAAGATTGATGACAAGAAGTATAGCCCACAGCAAATTTCTGCTATGATTCTTCAGAAGTTAAAGTCAGACGCAGAGGGATATCTTGGTGAGACTGTTAGTGAAGCAGTTATTACTGTTCCTGCTTACTTTAATGATGCACAGCGTCAGGCAACTAAGGATGCTGGTAAGATTGCAGGTCTTGATGTTAAGCGTATTATCAACGAGCCTACAGCTGCAGCACTTGCTTACGGCCTTGATAATGAAGGCGAGCAGAAGATTATGGTATACGACCTTGGTGGTGGTACATTTGATGTATCTATTATCGAGATTGGTGATGGTGTAATTGAAGTTCTTTCAACATCAGGTGATAACAGACTTGGTGGTGATGATTTTGACCAGAAGATTACAGACTGGATGCTTTCAGAATTCAAGAATGCAGAAGGCGTAGATCTATCAACTGATAAGATGGCACTTCAGAGATTAAAGGAAGCTGCTGAGAAGGCAAAGAAGGAATTATCTTCAGCAACAACAACTAATATTAACTTACCATTTATTACAGCAACAGCAGATGGTCCAAAGCATTTCGATATGAACCTTACTCGTGCTAAGTTCGATGAACTTACACATGACCTTGTAGAGAGAACAGCAGAGCCTGTTAATAACGCTCTTAAGGATGCAGGACTTAATGCTTCAGAATTATCTAAGGTATTACTTGTTGGTGGTTCTACAAGAATCCCAGCAGTACAGGATAAGGTTAAGGCTCTTACAGGACATGAGCCAAGCAAATCACTTAACCCTGATGAGTGTGTTGCACTTGGTGCTTCTATCCAGGGTGGTAAGCTTGCTGGTGATGCAGGTGCAGGTGAAGTACTTCTTCTTGATGTAACTCCACTTACACTTTCTATCGAGACAATGGGTGGTGTAGCTACTCCATTAATCGAGAGAAATACAACAATTCCTGCTAAGAAGTCACAGGTATTCTCAACAGCAGCAGATAATCAGACAGCCGTTGATATCAACGTTGTACAAGGTGAGAGAAAGTTTGCTAAGGACAATAAGTCACTTGGTCAGTTCAGACTTGATGGTATCCCACCAGCAATGAGAGGTGTACCACAGATTGAGGTTACATTCGATATTGATGCTAATGGTATTGTAAATGTATCAGCTAAGGACCTTGGTACTGGCAAGGAACAGCACATTACAATTACAGCTGGTTCTAATATGTCAGATGAAGATATTGAAGCTGCTATCAAGGAAGCCGCTGAATTCGAGGCTCAGGATAAGAAGAAGAAGGAAGCAATCGATACAAGAAACGATGCTGAAAGCTTCGCATTCCAGACTAAGAAGGCACTTGATGAAGTAGGTGATAAGCTTGATGCTACAGATAAGGATGCAGTAGAAGCAGACCTTAAGTCACTTCAGGATTTATTAGATCAGTATCAGACACCAGAAGAATTATCAGATTCTCAGGTTGGTGAGATTAAGGCAGCTCAGGAGAAGCTACAGGAATCAGCACAGAAGGTATTCGCTAAGATGTACGAAGGTGCTCAGGCAGCTGGTGCAGGTCCTGATATGGGACAGGCTGGTCCTGATATGGGACAGGCAGGTCCAGACATGGGACAGACAACTTCTGGAGCAGACGACGATGTAGTTGATGCTGACTTTAAGGAAGTCTAATATAATCAAGGGTGAGGCAAGGCCTCACCCTTAAGCTAGTATATAAGGAGTTAATAATGGCAGATTCAAAAAGGGACTATTATGAGGTCCTAGGAGTAAGTAAAAGCGCAAGCGAGAGTGAGATTAAGTCTGCATACAGAAAGCTTGCTAAGAAATATCATCCTGATGTTAATCCAGGAGACGCAGAGGCTGAGAAGAAATTCAAGGAAGCTTCAGAGGCTTATGCAGTCCTCTCAGATCCTGAAAAGAAGAGTAAGTACGACCAATATGGTCATGCCGCATTCGATGGTTCTATGGGTGGCCCTGGTATGGACTTCTCAAGTATGGATTTCTCAGATATATTTGGCGATATATTCGGCGACCTGTTCGGTGGATTTGGATTCGGCGGCGGCAGAGGTCGTTCTAACGGTCCTATGAAGGGTCAGAATATAAGAACATCCCTTGTCATTACATTTGAAGAAGCGGCATTTGGTTGCGAGAAGGAGATTGAGCTTGTTCTTAAGGACCCATGCCCTACATGTAACGGTAGTGGCGCTAAGCCAGGAACTTCTAAGAGTACATGTACGAAATGTAATGGTAAAGGTAAGGTTATGATGACACAGCAGACTCTCTTTGGAGTTATGCAAAATGTCACAACATGTCCTGACTGTAATGGCTCTGGTGAGATTATCAAGGAGAAATGTAGCGCTTGTAGTGGTACTGGTTATGTGTCTTCTAAGAAGAGAATTCAGGTATCTATTCCAGCAGGTATTGACAATGGACAAAGCGTAAGAATTAGAGACAAGGGTGAGCCTGGAATCAATGGTGGACCTAGAGGTGATTTGCTTGTTGAAGTAAGAGTTAAGCCTCATCCAATATTCCAGAGACACGATTATGATATATTCTCTAATGCTCCTATATCATTTGCACAGGCAACACTTGGTGGCGAGGTGGTAATTGATACTTTAGATGGCAAGGTTATATATGAGGTTAAGGCAGGAACACAGACTGACACAAGAATTCGACTGAAGGGCAAGGGTGTGCCATCACTTCGTAACAAGGGAGTAAGAGGAGACCACTATGTGACATTAATCGTACAGACTCCTACAGGCCTTAATTCAGAAGCCAAGGAGCTTCTTCGTCAATTCGATGAGAAGACAGGTAATACATTAAAGCCTGGGGGGACGCAGGTGAAGCAGGAAAAGAAGAAAAAAGGCTTCATGGGCAAAATAAAAGATGTAGTTGATGATTTATAAAAATAAAGCGACTGTTGCACAATCTGCTGACAGTCGCTTTTTATTTATTGTATTTCTGTTTTTGAACACAATATTATGGTATTATAAGAATATACTACTGTAATAGGGAGGTTGTTATGCAGCTATTTAATAAGAAATGTGTCATGAAGAGAATTGTTAGTGGAGTACTTAGCGTGGCTCTTCTTACTACATCTGTATTTACTGTATCTAGTGCGAAGGACCTTAACAATAGTGCTAAGACGGGTACATATCATTATAACCTGTATGAAGGCGCTAACAAGCAGGGAACTGATACATTCGAATATGATGATGCTTATTTTATGAAATCATCCTATGATGTAGATGCACATCTTGTTACATTGTCTGCTCAGGCAACCTTGGCATCAAGAAATAAATGGGGTGACAAGGAAGATAAATATGAGCAGGACCCTTCTAATGGTTCTGAAAATGTTGAGAACTTTCTTAAGGAAGCAGGATTTAGCAATGTTGAATCTAATGAGTGGTATCATCATGAAATGCTTGATAATTCAATGGGTGTTGCCTTAGGCTACAGAGAGATTGAAGAAAATGGCAAGAAGTATACTTTGCTAGCCATTATTCCTCGAAGTGGAGGATACAGGCAAGAGTGGGCAGGCAATGCAAATGTTGGTACGGGAGCAGTTCATCAAGGCTTTTTTGAGGCCCGTGATGAGGTGTTAAGATTCACGAAGCAATACCTTAGCAAGAATAAGATAGATGGTAATCTTAAGGTATGGATTGCAGGATTTAGTAGAGGTGGAGCTGTATCTAATGCTTTAGGTGGTTTCTTTGCAGATGGTGGTTCAAAATATTTTGGTGAAAATGTAACTGTTGAACCAACTAACATATATTGTTACACATTTGCAACACCAAGAACTATTACAAGCGGTGCAACTAAGAGTAGAACATTAAGCGTTTCAGCAGCTCGTGGTGGCACATATCAATACGATACACCAGGTGAGGCATATACAAGTTCTGCTCAGGGAAATGTTAATCCATCAGATCCTGTTTACAGTGGAATACATAATTATCCATTTGCATATGATTATGTAACTTATCTGCCGTTAGACCAATGGGGATATACCTATTATGGTAAGGTATGTACTTATGAAGGCGCTACAGAAGAGCAGATGATAGTGAAGTTAAAAGAACTAGATACGTATGCGTATAATGAATATGCGAAAAAAGCACCATCATATTTTCACGAAAAAGTATTTGATGTTGCTGCATTAGATATTAAGGATAAGGAAGGTGGCTTAAGTGGAGAAAAAGGTCTTATTGCTTTTCTTAACGAGAAGATAAATACAGGTCTTCAATATTTTTCTACAACTACGAAATTTGTTAATGAAGGATATCAGGAAGCCTTTGCTGCTATGATGGGTATGAATTCTATGGCACAGGATTTGCTTAATAATTATGATGGAGTTGCATCAAAATTAACGCAGCCAATATTGTTTAGTTATCTTGCTTATGCCTCTGAGAAGCTTGTTGAGGAGGGAGTGGCCCTTGACGAAGATGATGCTGCCGCTATTGCAATAGAGCAGATTATTGAATACGCAACTGGAGAATCGATTGATATGGATTCTTATACAGTTGATGAGTTCATTGAGACTTTAGGTAATTTCGTCTATGATAACGAGAAGGACAAGGGAATACAGGAGCTTGAGAAGTATATTGATAAGGCAGTGCCATCTTCATACGCAAGTATTGCCAAGAATATATTAGGTGTGTTCTATCCAGGCTCTGCTGAACAGGGCTTTGACGTTAGTAAGATTCCTCTTGGCAAGATAGCAATTGAGTTCCTAAAAGCCTGCGCTAAGGGCGCTGTCCCAACATCTGCGGCATACAGTACTGAATCAAATAGAACGCCAGAAGGTGCAAGACAATTCCTGTATACTCTTACAAGCATGATGAGCTTTCTAAGTTCTGATATGGATAAGATTAATAAAGCAATTGACAAGGGAAATGGTCAGTTTGAAGGTTTTGTTACAGCTGTTCTTTATCTTATGAAAAAGTATACTCCTGAGACAGGGGGGACTCAGTATTATGACAGATTAGCGGATGCGGCTGATGGAGAATTCAAGAGAGCCTTTACTCAGATTGATGCTGACTTAGCTAAGAAGATTGATACAGAGGGCTTGTACAATGAAGATTTTAAGAAGATGCTTCATAGCAAGTTCGAGGCAATGAATAGTCATGTGACTGAGATTAGAGAGCTGCTGATGGAATTGCTCTTTACACATAATGGACCATTTAACACAGAGTACAATATCAATAGTATAGCTACATTTGCTGGCAATGCGAGTATAATTACAATGCCACATTGTCAGGAGTTATGCGTTAGTTATGGTAAGGCAATGCCTATAGGAGTGACGGGTATTAGTGTATCACCAACATCAACAGAAATGTTGGTAGGAGATAGTACGACGCTTCAGGTTACCATAACTCCTGAGGACGCTTCTAGTAAAGATGTTATATTTACCAGCAGCAATAATTCTGTTGCTACAGTAAGTAGCACAGGATTAGTTTCAGGTGTTGGTGATGGAAATGCTGTAATTACAGTTAAGACTTCTGATGGTAAACTCTCAGCTAAATGTGAAGTTAAGGTTAGTAAAATCAATCCTACTGTAACACCACCTGATGCTAATGAGAGAATAACATATACAGGTGACCCTATGGAATTGTCCAATACGGGTAATACAGATGGTGGCACATTGTATTATGGCCTGGGAACTGAAGACAACGAACCAACAGAATGGAGTACATCAGTACCTAAAGCTACTGAGCCAGGGGAATATTATGTATGGTACAAGGTAGTAGGTGATAATAAATACAATGATGTGAAGCCAACTTATGTTGGAGAATCTTCTCTGATTGTTAAGGAATCTGGTAATGTAATCTCCGTTGACCCTGTAAAAGACATAGCTCTTGTTAAAGATTCTGTGTTAGGGGAAAATGTTGAAATACCATTACATAGAATTCTTGCGGGTGACTTATACCGTGTATATGACCCTATAAGAGGTGAACACCTATATACTATGGATGTAGGCGAAGTAATATATCTTGAAATGCATGGATGGAGATATGAAAGTGATTCTGACACATATGTAGTTGACGCCTCGCAGGAATATGCGGTTCCTGTATATAGATTATATAATCCATATGGCGGAGGTACACACTTCTATACAGAAAATGCTGGCGAAGCAAAATATCTAAGTTCAATTGGCTGGAATTACGAGGGAATATCACATTATGTGTACAAGATGGAGTCTACAGAAGGGATTCCTGTATATAGACTATATAATCCATATAGTCCAGCTGCAGAGCATTTATGGACAATAAATGAAGGCGAAGCATTCTATTTAGTGTCTATTGGATGGTTATTCGAAGGAGCATGCTGCAAGATAGAAGAACAGATATAATCTATTATTTAAGATAAATAACAAGGTGGTGCATATCATATGATATGTACCACCTTTTATAATATGCCTTAAATTGTAATTAGAAGCTTCCTGTACTGTGGCTTCCTGAGCTTCCGCCACCACCACTTGAAGAATTGTTCTTAGGCTTAGCGGTCTTCGTTACATGGCTATATAGGAATCTGTCGCTTTGTGAAGTGATGTTAAGAGAACCTTCTCTTACATAATCAGCAGCGTTAGATTTCATTGCAACACTCTTAAGCTGTGACTTGATAATGAAGCAGATAATAACTGCTAATATAATGCCTATAACAAGAGAGATGAGGATTCTTGTTCCCCAAGGGAAGGAAGCTTTGCTTCTTCCTCCATCTTCGTCAATAGCCCCAGCAATTGTGGCTGTTTTGTCAGCGAATTTTGTAAATGCTTTAGCATAGTTGCCATTGGTTAAGTCACTTGTTACATATTCCCTGATTTCATCCTTGGCAGCATCATTAAGATTACGCTTGCTTCCAGGATTATATGTTCCCACATCAACCTTTCTAGAAGATATGTCAACAGTGAGAGTTACACAGAAATTAGTCTGTGATTTGTTCTCCACATTTGTAGCATAATAATTATCGGCATAGGATCTAATAGCACTTTCTGAAAGACCTTGGTTAGTAGTAATAACAACTATATTACAATTGCTTTTTGAAGAATCTACTTCTAATGTCTCTAGCACTTGCTGTGGTTCATTGCCTTTAAGTAGTCCAGCCTTGTCATCTAGTAGCATTGAGCCACTTGTTGTATTTGCTGTTGCAGCTGGAGCATTATTAGCTGTTTCTGCGGCACATACTGGAATTGAAAATGTCAATGTGAGTAATGCGACCATAGCAAGTATGATTGATTTTCTAATTGATTTTCTCATCTTAATATACACCTCCTTAATAGAATAAATACTGCAGTAATAATGCAATAGCAGATAAACCAACACTTAGGATTCCAAGTGTTCCCCAGAATTTGCCCCAGTCAGTTGGAAGATTACCTACGAATTTACCTGTCTGACCATTCATAGCAAACAGATAATGCTCATCCTTGTATGTAGTATTAAGAATCCATACAGGGTACATAGCGTAGTGCGTCTTGCCGTTGTATGTCTTAATATTACTATTCTCTACATCTACAGTAGTATAGCCTGTAACAGTTGAACGAAATGCTTCTTCTGTAGAAACCTTGACTCTTTCGTTAGCTCTGTTGATACTTTGCTTATCGTCAACATCATATCTGTCAGCTAAGTATCCAGCCATATATGCTGTCTGGAATTCCTTGGCACCACCTTCGAAGTCGAAAGGCTCAATTGATTCCATCAAATCATCAGGCATCTGTGAAGAGCCATCAACAGGAATTCTGTCGAAGCCAAGCTTACCAGCACGATATACGCTATAATAGCTTGTCTCAGTATAATCATAATTACTATCAGACCAGTGGCGAACAGTAGTAGCCTTGTAATTAACCTGTCCATCTACATCGGTATCGAATAACCAGAAAGGTACGTAGATACCTTTTACTTCGTCAATATGATTCTGGTCTTTGAATATCTTAGGCAGGAAGAATTTTTTAAGTAAATGATTGTTAAGACCTTCCTTAGCTGCTTTCTTATCATGCTTAAATGGTATAATGAAGTCAGGCTTCAAGTCGCCTGCAAATGAGCCCTTGATAACAACAGGGTTATCGCAGTATGGGCAGCTGGTTGCACCTGTAGTCTCATCACCTACAATTTCACCACCGCAGGACTGACATACATAGACTTTCATGTTCTGTGTCTCTTCTTCAGACCATTTTTCACCCTGTGCACCGTCCCATTTGAATTCATCGTCGGCATTTACACTTTTAAGCTCTTCGTCAAGAGCCTTTAAATCATCCATTTCGAATTCGCAATCACAAAACGGACACTTCATCTTTTGAATGCCTGAATCGAAGTTTAATGCACCACCACAATTGGGACATTTATATTCGTTTAAATCAGCCATATTATTCTCCTTTCATGTAAAATACTATGGTCGTGGGGAACCACAGTTGCTACAGAATTTACCAGTGTTGGATGTGCCACATTGGCAAGTCCAAGAAGTAGAAGCTTCAGGCTTCTTAGAGCCACAGTTAGGGCAGAAGTTGCCAGTAACCTGTGTGCCACATTGACAAGTCCATGCGCCTTGAGGCTCAGGCTTCTTAGAACCACAGTTAGGGCAGAAGTTGCCAGTAACCTGTGTGCCACATTGACATGTCCAGGCATTTCCAGCAGGAGCAGCTTGTTGTTGCTGCATCTGTTGTTGCTGTTGCATCTGCTGATTCTGCTGATTCATGGCATATAGATTAGCAGTGTTAGCAGTATTCATCTGATTAGCATTCATTGCCATTCCCATTCCAACAAATCCGTTCATGGCACCGCCTTCGTTAGAAGCAGCGGCTTTCATAGCATCAGCACCAGCAATAGCACCAAGACCTGCGCCCATACCTGGGTCTGAGAATGCACGAGAACGTTGAGCCTGCTTGATGTATTCTGCATCTTCATCAGGAAGTGATACAGAACCAATAGCAATACTGATAATCTCAAGACCACGCTTCTCAAGCCAATCGTCCTTTAATGCCTCATTAACTGCATCCTTTAATTCTTTGTTGTGAGATACAATCTGATTAGGCCTAATCTCTAAGTTAGATAGCGCACCGAAAGCTGGTTGAAGTGCATCGATGAACTCTGTCTTAAGTTGAGATTCAATCTCTTCACGTCTGTATTCTTCAGATACATTTCCACATACATTAGTATAGAAACGAATTGGATCAACAATTTTATATGAATATACACCTGAACATCTAACTGATGTATCAAGGTCAAGATTAACCTTAGAATCGAGCACTCTGAATGGAATAGGGTTAGGTGTACCGAATTTGTTATCCATTAATTCCTTAGTGTTGAAGTAATAGATTCTCTGGTCCTTGCCAGTATCTCCACCATAAGTGAATCTCTTACCCATTATCTTGAATGTCTCGATGATGCTGTCACCAAGGTCACCAGAGAAGATAGTAGGCTCTGTAGATGAGTCAAATGTGAATTCACCAGGCTCTGCACAGATTTCAACAACCTTACCCTGCTCAACGATAATCATACATTGTCCATCGGCTACAGCAATTCCTGAACCATTAGAAATAATATTGTCATTTCCCTTAGTGTTAGAAGATCTGCCAGAGGTTCTCTTCTGACCTTTGACAACCATTACTTCTTTGTCCATTGCATCACAATAGAAGAATTCTTTCCACTGATCTGCCAAAGTTCCGCCTGCTGCACCCATAGCAGCTTTAATTAATCCCATATTTTTTTCTCCTTTCGAACATATAATATAATAAATATTATAAGATATTTGAGACTTATTTTCTATATATTTTTGTGTCACAATATACAATAATAATATGTTATAATAAGACGGATTATGTGTTTGCACTTCATGATAAGGAGAAATGTTGAGTGGAAAAGCCTGTTGTAGAAGAACCTCAACCGACGTCAATTAGCCATACTATAGTAATAGATCCAGGGCACCAGACAAAGGATTCTAAGGAAACTGAACCGGTAGGTCCAGGTGCCAGCGAAAGGAAGCAGAAGGATACAAGCGGTACAACAGGTGTTGCAACCGGGCTTAGGGAATATGAGTTGACATTGCAGGTATCTAATAAACTTAAAGAAGAGTTAGAGAAGCGTGGGTATAATGTTATTCTTACAAGAACAAAGAATGAAGGCGAAATAAGTTGTATAGAAAGAGCAGAGATTGCGAATAACGCAAATGCTGATGTGTTTATTAGAATACATGCTAATAGTGATGAAGATTCAAGCGTAAGTGGTGCAATGACAATTTGCCAGACATCGTCTAATCCCTATAATTCCAATATATATGCCGAGAGTAAGAGATTATCTGTAGATGTTCTTGATGAATATGTTAGTGCAACCGGTGCAATAAGAGAACGTGTATGGGAGACTGATTCTATGACTGGTAATAATTGGAGTAAGGTTCCTGTTACATTAATTGAAATGGGGTATATGTCTAATCCTAACGAAGATAGACTTATGGCTAGCGATGAATATCAGGTAAAGATAATAAATGGAATTGCTAATGGAATAGATAGATTTATATCGGGAAATTAAGATTAATTATGAATTATATTAAATACACTATTAATACGAAAACTACAGCTTGTGATGATATATGTTATGAACTTACTAGCCTTGGCTTAAGTGCGCTGGAGATAGAGGATAATCTGCCTGTACATGATGAGATACAAGGCAAAGACTACGAAGAATTACAGCCTGATATGCCGATAGATGACGGGCTTTGTAAGATTATATTCTACTTGGAAACAAAAGATGATAATCTTATTAATAAGGTGAAGTCGGTTATAGAAGATATAGGTAGCTATTCTGATATTGGAGAAGGTACTATTAAGGAAGAAGTCTTAGAAGATGAAGACTATCTTAACAAATGGAAAGAATATTTCCATGCTTTTGAGGTGGGAGACTTACTTATAAAGCCAACATGGGAACAAGTAGATACGCCTGTGGGAGTAGATAAATGTATATCAATTGACCCTGGTACAACATTTGGAACAGGGGCCCACGAGACTACAAAGCTATGTATTGAAGGGATACAGAAGCTTCTGAAGAAAGGTGATAGCGTATTAGACTTAGGCTTTGGAAGTGGAATTCTGTCAATGGTTGCATTATTATATGGTGCTGGCCATATATCAGGAACTGACATTGACCCTAACTGTGTTGATGCAGCGTGTTCTAATTTCAAGGTCAATAATCTTGACACTAAGAAAGCAACATTTTACATAGGTGACCTTGCTAGTGATAAGACACTTCAGAAAATGGTTGGATACGAGTGTTACGATATTATTGTTGCTAATATCTTAGCTGATATTCTAATCGATATGTCAGAGGCTATGTACAATGCGCTCAAAAAGGGCGGGATGGTCATTACATCTGGAATCATTGACTTTAAGGAGAATGCTGTTAAGGACGCACTCGTTGAAGCGGGATTTAAGGTTACTGAGACTAACCATCTTGGAGAATGGGTTAATATTACAGCGGTTAAGGAATAATTATGCAACAGATATTTATTGATAATAACCAGATAGAAGATAATATGATTAAGGTTAATGGCAGTGATGCTAATCATCTTGTTAAGGCCTGCAGAATCAAAACAGGCGAGAAGATAAGAGTTAGTACTAGCGCAGAGGAAAGCTATCTGTGTGAGGTGGCAAGTGTTGATAATGATGAGCTTACACTTAAGGTGATTGATGATTTGCTAACAACAGAGCTTCCTTGTAAGATAAGTCTGTATCAGGCCGTGCCTAAAGGGGATCGGATGGAGTCAATAATTGAGAAATGTACTGAGCTTGGTGTCTCATCCATAATTCCTGTTGAAATGAAGCGCTGCGTCGTTAAGCTTGATGATAAGAAGAAGGCAAAGAAAGTTGACAGGTATGAGAGAATTGCAGAGGCTTCAGCAATGCAGTCAAAGCGTTCGTGTATTCCATTTATCTGTGATTTCATGACCTTTGATGAGGCTGTTAAGGAGTCGACTTCGCCTGATATTTTGCGGCTAGTGCCTTATGAGAATAAGAATGGTATGGAAGCTACTGCAAATGCTCTTAAGAAGCTATCGGATTATAAAGAGGTGGCAATATTCATAGGACCAGAAGGTGGCTTCGCCCCTGAAGAGATAGAAGCGCTTAATGAAAGTGAAATCATTTCACTAGGAAAGCGCATACTAAGAACAGATACGGCAGCCATAACTACTGTAGCTATGGTGATGTTGGGTATAGAACAATTAGAATAGGACTATATTATGTTATGTTATTTTGATAATTCAGCAACAACTAAATGTGCACCTTTAGTTTCGGAGAAGATGAACGAAGTAATGAACGAGCATTACGGCAACCCGTCATCTCTTCATAACGTAGGTTTTGATTCAGAGAAGATGCTAAGTGAAGCTAGAAGCATTATTGCTAAGTCTCTCAAAGCAGATGAGAAGGAGATTATATTCACATCTGGTGGTACAGAGTCTAACAATATGGCGTTGCTTGGTTCGGCCATGGCTAACAAACGTGCAGGCAGGCACATTATCACTTCCTCTATCGAGCATGCCTCTGTTAATGCACCATTAAAGATGCTTGAGGAGCTAGATTATGAGATTACATATTTGCCATGTGACAATAATGGGACAGTATCAATAAGTGAGTTAGAGAATAATATAAGAGACGACACGATTCTTGTATCTATTATGCATGTTAATAATGAGATTGGTGCTGTTCAGCCTATTGAAGATATTGGAAGGATTATTAAGAAGCATAACTCTAATTGCTTATTCCATGTTGATGCAATTCAGTCCTTCGGCAAGTATGCTATTAATCCGAAGAATATGAATATTGACCTTCTGTCTGTTAGTGGCCACAAGATTCATGGCCCTAAGGGAAGTGGATTTCTATATATTAAGCAGGGCACTAAGATTAAGCCTATTATATACGGTGGTGGTCAGGAGAGAGGACTTCGCTCCGGTACTGAAAATGTGTATTCTCAGTGCGGACTTGGCGTGGCAGTATCTCTAATGTGTGATAATATGGAAGAAAATGTTAAGAAGCTTCGCACATTAAAAGAACATTTTGTAGGAAGAGTAAAGGATATGGATTTTGCGACCATCAACGGTCTGACTAACGAGCAAAGCGCCCCTAATATTGTAAGTGTAAGCATCAAGGATGTAAGGGCTGAGGTTGTTCTTCACAGCTTAGAAGAGAAGGAAATCTATGTATCTGCTGGTTCGGCCTGCTCATCTAATAAGCCTGCTATCAGCAAAACCCTACAGGCGATTAATGTACCTAAAGAAATGCTTGATAAGACAGTTCGATTTAGCTTTAGCATTTACAATACCATAGAAGAAATTGACTACGCATGTGATGTGTTAGAAGATATTATACCTAAGTTAATGAAATACACCAGGAGATAATTGATTAAGGAGAATGATATGTTAACGAGTGCATTTGTTATAAAATATGCAGAGATTGGAATTAAGGGTAAGAATAGATATGTGTTCGAGGACGCCTTGGTTCGCCGCATCAAGGAGACTCTTGAAAATGTGGATGGAGAATTCCAGGTCTATAAAGAACAGGGAAGAGTATTTATCACTGTTGATGGAGATTATGACTATGACGAAGCAATAAATCGTCTGACTAAAGTATTTGGAATTACAGGAATCTGCCCTGCTGTAATTACAGAAGATGAGGGCTTTGATAAGCTAGCAGAGCAGATTGTTAAGTATATTGATGAAGAGTTTGAGGATAAGAATTTCACATTCAAGGTTAAGGCAAGAAGAGCAAGGAAGGATTATCCTATTGATTCCATGGAGATTAACGCATCCCTTGGTGAGAAGCTTCTTGATGCATTCCCTGAATTGAAGGTGGATGTTCATAATCCTGAGGTTATGATTCATGTTGAGATTAGAGAGAGCATCAACTTCTATTGCAAGGAAATCGAGGGACCAATGGGTATGCCTGTTGGAACTGCTGGTAAAGCAATGCTTCTTCTGTCAGGTGGAATTGATTCACCTGTTGCCGGATACATGATTGCAAAGCGTGGCGTGCAGCTTGAAGCAACTTATTTTCATGCGCCACCTTATACCTCGGAGCGCGCCAAGCAGAAGGTGGTTGACCTTGCAAAATATGTGGCCAAGTACGCTGGTCCAATTAAGCTTCATATTGTTAATTTTACTGATATACAGCTGGCTATATATGAGAAATGTCCTCATGAAGAGTTAACAATTATTATGAGGCGATATATGATGATGATTGCTGAGCATTTTGCAAAGCAAGACGACTGCCTAGGCCTGATAACTGGTGAGAGTATAGGTCAGGTTGCCAGTCAGACAATGCAGTCTCTCCTAACAACTAATGAAGTATGTACTCTTCCTGTATATAGACCACTTATAGGATTCGACAAGCAGGAGATTATAAGGGTGTCCGAAAAAATAGACACCTATGAGACTTCAATACAGCCATACGAGGATTGCTGTACCATATTCGTGGCTAAGCATCCGGTAACAAAGCCTAAGCTTGACAGAATCAAGAAATCAGAAAAAAGGCTTGAAGACGATATAGACAGGCTGCTTGAAGAGGCTTATAACAGCACAGAGGTTATTATTGTCAAAGGTGATGACTAATGATAGCGACAGCCAATATTAGATTGCACAAAAATAGCACAGGCAAAAACCTGTGCTAATTAGTGTTATTATTCATTTCAGATTAGATTGTATATGGCTCTAAAGCTTGAAGAATCGCATCTACATCTTTTTCTGAATGGATTGCTAACTCAATTGGCTTAGATAAATCTAATGAGAAAATACCCATAATTGATTTTGCATCAATAACATATCTGCCTGATACAAGATCAAAGTCAGTGTCAAATGTAGCAATTGTATTAACAAATGCTTTTACTTTGTCAATTGAATTTAGAGAAATTTGTATTTTTGTCATTTTCGAAACCTCCCACATTTTTTATAATATATACTATCTATTATCCTAAATGTTATTTGAACAAAAGTCAATAAGTAAGGAGAAAAACACTTAATGAAAAGTGCGGCATTTCATAATCTTGGATGTAAAGTTAATACTTATGAACTTGAGGCTGTCATAGATTTGCTAAAAAATGACGGATATTCAATTGTTGAGTTCGAAAGCAAAGCTGATGTGTATATAATTAACACCTGTTCTGTTACCAACATCGCTGACCACAAATCAAGGCAAATGATTAATCGTGCAAGGCGTAGAAATCCTGATGCTATAGTTGTTGCGATGGGCTGTTTTGTGCAGGGCCTTACTGATGCAGACAAGGATAAGATTAACGCCGATATTTATATTGGCAACAATAGGAAGAACAATATTGTAGATGATATTGAAAGCTTCATTGAATCAAAAGAGAAGCTATCCGATTGCGAAGATATCAACAATAGTAAGGTTGGCTTTGAGGATATGACTCTTGAAAATGTGTCTTCAAGAACAAGAGCATTTATCAAGATTCAGGACGGCTGTAACCAGTTTTGCACATACTGTATCATTCCATTTGCAAGAGGAAGAGTGCGCTCACGAAGTGTTAAGAGTGTGGTGGAGGAAATCAGGAATCTGTCCAAGCGAGGCTGCAAGGAATTCGTACTAACAGGAATTCATGTATCTTCATATCATGTAAACGAGGATGATAAGGATTATTATCTTATTGACTTAATTGAAGCAATTAATGATATCAAGGGAGTAGAACGAATTAGGTTAAGTTCTCTTGAGCCAGGCATTATTACAGAGGATTTTGTTAAGCGTCTAGTCAAAGTAGATAAGATTTGCCCACATTTTCATCTGTCCTTGCAGAGCGGCTGTGACGATGTGCTAAGTAGGATGAATAGGAAGTATACGACTTCTGAATACTATGACAAATGTGTACTCCTAAGGGAGTATTTCCATAATCCTGCCATTACCACTGATGTTATAGTGGGTTTTCCCCAGGAGACAGAGGAGGAATTCGCTACAACATATGATTTCTTAGATAAAGTTCATTTTGCTGCAATGCACATTTTCAAGTACAGTAGGCGTAAAGGAACTAAGGCTGATAAGATGTCAGGGCAGGTAGATGAGGCGCTCAAGTCATCACGAAGCAGCAAGCTACTTGAATTAAATAAAAAAATGTCGATAGAATATATGGAAAGCTATATTGGTGGGGAAGTTACTGCTCTTATGGAAGAAAGCATCTTAATCGACAATGAGAAATACTATCGCGGCTATTCTAAAGAATATATTATGGTTTGTGTTAAATGTGATGATGATTTGTCCAACAAGATTATTAAAGGACGGGGAGCAAGTATTCAGAATAACTTACTATTGGTTGAAAAAATATAGCATTTGATATAAAATAAACATTAAGTAAATTGGGTTTTTATAAGAGAAGGAAGAAAACTATGCAAGATTTAGGCAACACACAATTTTTTAGAATCAAGAATGAACCTCAGGTATCTGTTAAGGATATTATCAAAGAGGTGTATGAGGCATTATCTGAGAAGGGATATAATCCTGTTAATCAGATAGTGGGTTATATTATGTCTGGTGACCCAACATTTATCACTAGCCATAAGAATGCCAGAAGCCTTATTATGAAGGTTGAGAAGGATGAATTAGTTGAAGAATTACTTAGAGAGTATATTAATTCAGAGGCTTGGAATCAATAATGAATGATAACAAACGATATCTAGGATTAGATTTCGGAAGTAAGACAGTAGGGGTTGCTATTAGTGACCCTTTACTTATGAGTGCAAGTGGGCTTGAGATTATTAGAAGAGACAGGGAAAGTAAAATTCGAAAAACCTTGTCTAGGATTGATGAAATAATTAAAGAATATGATGTTGACGAGATTGTTCTTGGCCTTCCAATGAATATGGATGATACTGAGGGAGAGCGTTGCCGTAAGACTAGAGAATTTGGCGAGAATCTTGAGCGGAGGACAGGACTTAAGGTCAATTATTTTGATGAGAGGCTTTCTAGCTTTGAAGCTCATGAGATATTAGATGAATGTGGCATTAAGTCAATAAATCACAAAGAATTCGTTGATGAAGTCGCTGCCATGGTCATCCTGCAAGGCTTTCTTGAAGAGAAGTATGGCAAATAAGTTGGTAACTAATCTAGAAAATATCTTCTAAGCGATTTTCTTTATGAGCGTGAAGATACTTTCTAGATTAGCTAATAATAGGAGACTAATATTTTGGATAAAATAACTTTCTACGATACAGACAGTAATGAAGAAGTCGAATTATTTGTAATTGAACAGACAACTCTTAAAGAAAAGAAGTATCTACTCGTATCAGAGGATGATTCTGACGAGTCAGAAGCTTATATCTTTAAGGAAGTGTCTGATGATGATAACGAGTTAACGTATGTTCCAGTTGAAGAGGACGATGAGTACGAAGCCTTGATTAAGGTGTTCTCTGAACTTTTGGAAGATACAGATTTAGTGTAATGGAGGTATAAATTGTCAGAAAACGGAAAATTAAAAATCATTCCTCTGGGAGGTTTAGAGGCAATTGGAATGAATATTACTGCCTTCGAGTATGATGACAGTATTATCGTTGTGGATTGTGGTCTTGCATTTCCAGAGACAGATATGTTAGGGGTAGACCTTGTAATTCCTGATATCACTTATCTTCAGGAGAATGAAGATAAGATTAAAGGATTCTTCATAACTCATGGTCACGAAGACCATATAGGCGCCATTCCTTATGTCTTTAAGGAGATTAATGCGCCTATTTATGCAACAATGCTTACAATAGGTCTTATTGATAATAAGCTTCGCGAGCATAATCTTATGTCCCAGGTAAAGCGTAAGGTCGTAAAATACGGGCAGCATATTAATGCTGGCTGTTTTCGTGTTGAATTTATTAAGACAAATCACAGTATTCAGGATGCAGCTGCATTTGCAATTTATTCACCAGCAGGAGTAGTTGTTCATACTGGAGACTTTAAGGTGGATTATACACCTGTATATGGTGATGCTATTGATTTAACCAGATTCGCAGAGCTTGGCAAGAAGGGTGTACTTGCAATGATGGCAGATAGTACTAATGCAGAGCGACCTGGCTTTACCCCTTCTGAGAAGACTGTTGGTAAGACATTTGATGAATTGTTCGAGAATCATAAGTCTACAAGAATAATTATTGCTACATTTGCGTCAAATGTTGACAGGGTGCAGCAAATCATTAATTCTGCTCACAAATTCGGAAGGAAGGTAGTGGTAGAAGGCCGAAGTATGGTCAACATTATTGCTACGGCTTCAGAGCTTGGATATCTTAAAGTACCTGAATATACGCTAGTTGATATAGACCAGCTTAAGAATTATTCTGACGAGCAGACCTGTCTTATAACAACAGGAAGTCAGGGAGAATCAATGGCTGCCTTGTCAAGAATGGCCAATGGTACTCATAGAAAGGTATCTATTAAGCCTAACGATACTATAATATTCTCTTCTCATCCAATTCCTGGTAATGAGAAGGCGGTATCTAAGGTTATTAATGAGCTTTCAAGACGTGGTGCTGAGGTTGTTATTCAGGATGCCCATGTATCTGGACATGCCTGTCAGGAAGAGCTTAAGCTTATATATTCTCTTGTTAATCCTAAGTATGTAATACCAGTTCATGGAGAGTATAAGCATCTTAAGGCCCACGCAAGAATTGCAACAACTCTTGGATATAAGTCTGATGATATATTCATATTATCATCTGGAGATGTATTAGAATTAGACGATGAAGGTGCCAAGGTGACTGACCATGTTCATACAGGTGCAATAATGGTTGATGGACTTGGTGTTGGTGACGTAGGTAATATTGTATTACATGACAGACAGCGTCTGTCTGAGGACGGAATAATTATTGTGGTTCTTACACTTGAGAGCGGAAGTGCCCAGGTTCTGGCTGGACCTGATATTGTATCCCGTGGATTTGTATATGTAAAAGGTGCAGAAGACCTTATGGAATCTGCAAGAGACGTCCTTAACGATACAATGGACAAATGTATGTCACAAAACGTTACTGACTGGAATAGAATCAAGGCTCGTATTAAGGATGCACTTGGTGACTTCGTATGGAAAGAGACTAAGAGACGTCCTATGATAATGCCAATTATTATGGAAGTATAGTGACATTATGGTAGATAATGACAGATTGAGTGTATATCTTAATTCCATAGAGAAGTGTAATGGTAAGCTTCTTGATACAATAGAAGCAGAAGCAATCGATACCTTTGTTCCAATCATTCGTAAGGATATGCAATATCTAATGCGAACCCTGCTTGCAATGAATAAGCCTAAGCGAGTATTAGAGGTTGGGACTGCCATTGGTTTTTCTGCAATCTTAATGGCATATAATACAAGTGATGATTGTTCTATAACAACTATAGAGAATTACGAGAAGCGAATCCCTATTGCAAGAGAGAATTTTAACAGGGCTGGTGTGGCTGATAGAGTTACCTTATTAGAGGGTGACGCCAAAGACATACTTCCTACTCTCACAGGAGTATATGATTTTGTGTTTATGGATGCGGCTAAGGGGCAGTATATTAACTTTTG
>Ga0256404_1003581_pt1 | contig 31212 bp, 16 predicted proteins | sample RumenRJG_01DNA_FD_185990 | JGI IMG/M metagenome (GOLD analysis project Ga0256404, IMG submission 185990) | Bovine rumen microbial communities from Lethbridge, Alberta, Canada - RJG_01 | ecosystem: Host-associated > Mammals > Digestive system > Stomach > Rumen | place: Canada: Alberta | collected...
ATTTCTTCATGTATGCTGTATTTGCAGTAAATGATACTTTTGTTGGAATTTGTGAAGATTGGAACCACAAAGCTGCTAAGGAAAGTGTAAGTGAAATTTTAGTAAGTACAAATTCTGATGAAGAGTTAAGCTTATATGATGCTGTTAGAGTAAAAGCGTATGCTTTTAACTGGAAAGAAGGTCTACCAGCAACAATTGTATATGTCTTCTTAATTTACTTATTAATAAGATTTTCATTTATATACTTTAAAAGGTATTTAACAATTTATATATTGGCATTAACATCCTCATTTATGGGAGTTAAATATGCGATAGACCGCTTGATGGGTAAAAAGACAAACTCATTAAACAAATGGTTTAAAGATTTTGCATTTAATGTTCTACTACAAACAGTACATGCATTGATATATTCATTATTTATGGCTGTAGCTATTTCGGTATCTGAAAAGAGTGTTGGAGGAGCATTAATAGCATTAGTAATTCTAAACTTTATGTTACAAGCTGACAAATTAGTTATAAAAATATTTGGTTTAGACAAAGCTGGTTCACTTGCCGGTGTAAATCAACCTGAAAAATTTAGTGATGTATTTAGAAAATTTTTACCAATTTGGACAATTTCAAGTGGTATGTACAAGCTAGGAAAGAACAGCATAATGGGCGATCAAGGATTTTTCAGAAGAAAAATAGACTTTGTGTTTGCACATAATGCTGAAAGCGCAAAAGATGCAAATAAAATATGGGAAAATAGAAAATATAATTTGATTGGTGGAGCCGCTAATATTGTTGATAAGCCATTTGAATTCTTACGAAATAGAAAACATGTTGGTGCAGCATTCCAAGCAATAGACAAACATTTACCAATAAGACATTTAAAAATGCTATCAGCAGATTTAAGTACAGATACTAAAAAGCAATATTACAAAGATATTAAAGGATACTTAAAACAAGAAACAAAAAGATTTACAAGAAATTTAGGAACAGTAAAAGATTTCACATTAGGAACTGCAGGTACAATAGCATCACTTGGTATGATGGTTGCAAATCCTTTATCTGGTGCAGGTATGTTGATAGCATCTAGAGGAACAATTAGTAAGCATAAATCCTTGAACAGAACTCAAATGAAAATGGATAGATATAAAGGAACAAAGAGAAAAGCTAAAGATATAAAGAATAATTCAAGAGATGATTATAAAGCAGCATTAAATGGCTATGTAGCTCGTGAAATGGGATATCAGGAAGAGTATAATAGATTATTAGATGACTATGCTAACTCAACTCCTGGATCAGCAGATAGACAAAATATAGAAGACAAAATAAGGGAGTTACGTAAAGCAAGAAGAAAAGAAAGAGCAAAAGATTTACATAGATTACAAGAAGCAGATGAAAACTTAGCAGAAGCAAAAATTGAGTATGGAAATGCTAAACATGAAAGAAATGCAAGAACAATCATGGGTAAACCGGTAGAAAAAGGCTCAAGATTTGTTGAAAAAATATCTGGATTAAAAGGAAAAGAAAATATGGCAATGAGTGAGTCAAGAGCTTCATTTGATACTAGAGATTCAGCTAAGAAAATGGCTAAGAAACTTGACGATATGGAAAAAGCTGCTAAAATTGAAGTTGAATTAAGAAAATTAACAGCAGACTTCAAAAATGAAATTAAAAATATTGAAGTTGATGGTAAGAAGATATCTGAAGAAGAAGCAAATAAATTGTTTGAAAATTATATGTCTCAAACTGTGAAAGAAGCTTCTAACTTAAGTGTTAAAGCAAGCTATATTACAAGCGCAATTAATGAATATCTACATGAGAAAAAATCAGACAAAATTGAACCAAAAGATATTGATAGCGTTATAGATAAAGTACAAGAAGGCTTAAATAGATCTGGAAAGACAACAAGAATTTCAGATAATGCAAAAGAAATGATTAAAAATGAAATGGAAAAACAAATGATTAATGAAGGTAAAGGTCTTGGATTTGAAGATAAAGTTGCGTCAGAAATCATTAGAAAAGTCCTTGGAAAACAAGGAGCTATGGATAATACTAAGAAATCTAAGGTTAATGCTAGTGTTGCAGCTAAGCAAAAAGAATTATTAAATAAACTTGTTCAAATACATACATATAATGATGTTGGAACAATTAAGCATAAATCTTCATTAGTAAGCATTACGAAAGTAATAAAAGATGCAAAGAAAAAGAAAGTAGGTGGAAAATAGAATGACAAAACGAATAGTAAAAATATCTTTAATAACCATATTTTTAATCATTTGTATGGCATGTTTCAGATTCTCGTATGCTGCGGCTTGGGATGACATTTTTTCAGGTCTTGCAGAAGGCATAGTAGGACTTCTAGCACTTGGAATTCAACAACTTGCAGTACTTTTATTTGGAGCAATTAATCTGCTAACAGGAGCAATTACTGGAGCAGCAACTGATGGTAGTGGTACAGTAGCAACTATGGGAGATGTAGTATTTAACAGATGTGCATTAACATCAGCAAATTTCTTTAATGAAGTTTGGGTTGGAAATATTCAATATGGTACTGTAATGACAGGTTTAGTTGAAAACATTAGTAAATATTATGTAATTGTACGAAATCTTTCAATTGCAATGCTATTAGGAATTTTGTTATATGTTGGAATACGTATGGCAATATCTACAGTAGCATCAGATGAAGCAAAATACAAAAAAATGCTTATGGACTGGGCCATAAGTTTAGTATTGGTATTTGTTTTACATATTATTATTATAATTACATTTTATATAAATAATCAGTTAGTTGATATATTAGCTCAATTTGATCCACACAGTAGTTGGGATATGACAGAATTATTAGCGCAAGCAATGGTTCCTGGTGCAGGAATTGACGAATTAATAGTTTATGGTGCGTTCTCTATAGCAAATCTTGCGTTTGTACTTACATATATAAGACGTACAATAGTTTTGGGATTTTTAATAGTAATTTCACCACTAATTACTATAACATATGCAATTGATAAAATGGGCGATGGAAAGTCACAAGCTTTGAATACATGGCTTAAAGAATTTGTATTTACTGTAATTATTCAACCATTTCACTGTATTATTTATATAGTATTTTATGGCTCAACAGTAAAAGCCGTTCAAGGTTTTGGATTAAATACAGAACGTGATTTGGGATTAATGATTTTTGCTGCAGCAAGTGCATTCTTTATGCTAAAAGCTGAAGGAATTGTTAAGAAAATATTTGGAATTCAACCAAGTGGAATTGGTGATGCTATAGGAACAGGTGCTATGGCATTAACAGCAGCAACAGGTATATTTGGAAAAAATAAAGGTAAAAAAATAGACCAAAGCAAAGGTAAAATGCCTAAAATGAAAAATAACATTGATAAAAAAGATGAAAAAAATGGAGATAATACTGATGCTGCGGCAGAAGGAAATGCTAAAGATGGTGGAGTAAATTCTAGAGGAGGACAAACAGGTAATACAACGGGAGATGCATCAGGAAATACATCAGGAAATAACAACTCTGACGGTAATAATAGTGGTGATGGAACATCATCAGATGACGTAGCAGCTGCTGCAAGTGCTGCAACTGCTGCAAGTAGTGCAAATGGAAATGCTTCTGGAGGTACTTCAGCTGTTGGAAATGATAGCAATAAGAAATCAAGCAGTATTGCAGAAAAATTTAAGAAAGGTGGAATGTTATTCCTTGGAGGAGAAAAACATTTCAAACGTAATGGTGGCTTAGAAGGATATATGAGACGTAAAATTTCTGGAGCAGCAACATTAGCTGGTGTAATTGCCGGTGCTTCAGTTGGTGATGTGAAAACTGCTGTTTCTGTTGGTACAGCTGCAGGTTCTGTTGCTTCAAACAAATATGATAATCTTCAGTATAGAATTACTGAATCAAAACTTAAAGCAAATCAAAAGGCATTTGCAGGAGCATATAAAGATTTTGAACGTGCTTATAGAGCAGAGATGGAAGCAAAAGGTGAAGAAGTTGACGATAGTAAAATTATGAGTGCAGCAAAACATATTTATGATGGTGGAGGACAAAACTTAACATCAGAATATGAAAGAGATTTCTATGAACAAATGGATCAATTATCAACATCAGCTGAAATAATGGGATATAAGAATGGTTACGATTACATAAAAGATACAATGAGAAATGTTCAAAATGATGTAGTTAGACCAAATAGCAAGTATGTACCTAAGTACTATAATAGAAAATCAGATAATGGAACAACTGGAAATACATCAGGAAATAATTAATGGAGACGAAATTTAATTATAATACATAGTAAAAAAGTCTCCCAAAGGCTTAAATGAAAGGAAGGTGAGTAATAAATGGATGATGAAGAGACAAATCTACAAGAGACAATTGAAAACGATATGAAAAATCGTGACAAAGGTCCAGTAGAAAGAAAAATCAGAAAAGAAGCAAAAAAACAAGCTAGACAAGCTGCACAAAAAGCAAAAAAGAAAATGAGAAGTACTCTTTTTAAAAGAGTTGGTTTTAGTTCTTTTATAGGATTTTTCCCATTGTTCATAATTGTTTTTATGATTGTAGGTATAGTTTCATTTATTACTACAATGCCTGGCTTAGTTCAAGAACAGATTTTGAATAAATTGCTTAGTTTTAAAGGAAGTCTAAATTATACTTTAAATGGTTCAGACTACTATTTAACAGAGTTAGCAAGAGATGAAGGAAAGACTAGCCAAAAAGAAATTTTACTTTATTTAGATGACATGGGTATTGATCCTGTTGGATTTGGATTCGCTGCTTTTTATACAAGAAGTGCTGATTCTGATGGTGATGGAATTGATGAGGTGTCATATGAGCCAAACGTTGAGATTGGTGAAATAAAGAAAGTTGGTGGATTCTTTGAAGCAATTGATTATAACACAGAAAAAGCCAAAGAACGTTTAAGAGAAGATTTATTGCTAAAATATGTAATATCAAACGAGAGAACATATTTAGTACATGATTTAGATAAAATAGGTAATGGAAATTTACCAGATGGAGTAGAACATTTAATAGAATGGCTTGGAAAACTTAATTTACAAGGAATGATAGAAACTCATATTGAAGGTATCGATGATTCCGAGATAAGCGTAGATAGAGAGAACAAACAAATGGTTATTACTTCAAAAAATTGGGGGTTTTTAAGCGTAACAAACCAAGAGGCGAGGTACAATCTTGAATCATGGGCTGGAAGATATGGAATGCCTTTGGAATTTTTATTAGCAATTCATCTTGGTACAATGACTTCAGACATAACAGATGAGATGTTATCTAATGATAATCTACAAACAACAATGTATGTTGCATCTGAAAAAGGTGACTATGATGTTGATTATGAGATTACATATAAAGGACATGACCTTCCAATAAAAAGGGGTAAAATAGATGGAGCAGCAAATTATACTTTAGTAGATCTTATTGGCGAAGATAAAGTATATGTTAAACCAGACGGAACATATGGAATTAATCTAACTGCTGAAGATTTAGAAGGTAAGGTAAGTATAGCGAGTTTATACTGGTGGGAACAGAGTTTACGTACATTTAATTTACGACAAGATATAAGTGCAAATTTTATCAATAATTCAGCGTACGATGCTAAAAATGCGTTGTTAGGTGATGATGTATTTAGAGTGTTGTATAGATTACAAGCTGATAATTATGGAGACGCTTGTAATTGGCAGTTTACAAGTTATTATGGACCTGCGGAACAGTTACAAGACGGTAAATATAGTATGAGTTATTGGGATCCTGGTTATAAGGATAACGATGGAAATGAAATAGATTTATATAACGATGCATCTGTTACAGTGGATTCAGATGTGGATGGAAGCAGGTTATATGAAATAGATTGGACAAGTGGAGTTGACGATATTGTTTTTTATGATCATGAGGATCCGGGAATTTACGCAGGTTATGGATCTGGAACAGATTCACAAAACGTATTTCATACAGGTATAATACATGGATTGAACTATTATTTAAATGGACATGAAATGGAAGTAAAAAACGAATATGTAAAAGTTGGAATAACTTGTGTCTTAAGTCAGCTTGATTCTTTTATGCATAGATGGCAAGTTGAAAAGATGACATCGGAGGAATTTCAATTTAAATTATATGGTATTCATACATATGATATTCCAGTAGATAAATATGCTGATGATTATTTTCTGGGAGAATTACAAAGATCAGATCGTGGTGATAACCCACAATTATATCTAATGCTTACAGACGAGTGGGTTGAATTCTGGGAGTCAAATCCTGATCCAACGGCAGAACAAATACATGCTGAGTTAGAGAGTATTATAAATAGAATTAATGCTAGTTTTGAAACAATAGACAATAGAGATCAACATATTCAAGAAATATTAGATGATATTTTTGAAAAAATTGGTTTAAGTAATTTATTAACTATTGATGATGTTGATATCATATATCATGCCCTAGAAAACAACAGTGATGATTTCGAATTTGTTTTACCAAGAATAACAAAAGTAATGAAACACTGGTACAAAGACGTAGTATTTGAAGATGGTTCTTACTCAGTATATGACCCAATTAGTGAGTTAAGATTTCCACTTACATTAGAAAATGAAAATCCGGACTTAGAAGTAAATGCAGTATTAACGCATAAAAAAGGTGATGGACCATATAAACAAGTGTCACAACCATGGGTAGTAAAAGGAGATATTGTAACAGTTGATGGTGAAGTGGTAAAAGGTTCAACTGCTGAAGATATATTAAAAATAACAGACGATAATGATTCGTCTTATCATATCGGAGATGGTTACCGTACAACTAAAAAATTATTCACACAGGGTCAATATTATACATATGATGGTTCTGCTGAAACGGCAAAATCTATATGGTACAGTAAGGAATTAGAAAAATTAGATGGCTCAAGTAATAAATTCGCCAAAGCGTACGTTCAAAATGGTAGAATTATTTTATCATGGGTGTATGATGGTTCTAGTGCACCAAGTGATTTTGGTGGAGCATATAATAGTGGAAACTCATGGAATACATCTATGCAGAATATTGATGACAGTCGTGCAAATGAAGAAATATGTAAACCGGCAAATGCTGTAAAAGTGGCAGATGATGGAAGCTGGTCAGTATTTTTAAGTATGGCCTCAATTAATACTAAGACAGATTTACCTGTAAACCTATACTATATTGTTGCTAATGATGACATGGGCTATGTATCAGCAGCAGATAACGTTGATGAATCAAGAAAATCAGTTGAAAGAATAAATGCATTATTAGAAGCAATGGGAGTTGTAACAATAAGAAAACCAGTAAGTTTTGATAATACAACAGTAACAGGAGATGTAACAACATTAACAGCATTTGGCTTACTAGAAGGAATGCATACAGAATCTGCTGAGTATATCTATAGAGATTTTAAAGAATTTTTAATTGAGCTTGGATATTATACAAAAGCTGAGTTTGATTTAATTGAAACAAATGTATTGAAGTGGTTCATTCCAGAATATAAACCAGCTAAATATGAAAATAGAGTAAGTTGGAATCAAGCTAAAGATGAAGACAGATTAAAGTATGGAGCAATGCTTTATCCAACAGAAATTGACAGTGATGGAAAAGTAATTAATGATGGTTTTGAAGCTGATTTAGATGTTATTGCACCAGGAAATTGTAGAGTATTGGAAAAAACAGCTACACATATTAAGATTGAATTCGATGGTATTTCACAACCAGAAATTGGAGCATTAGATAAATATACAATGATAATTGAGGGAATAGATGTAACAAATGATCCAATAAATGTAATACCTGAAGGTAGTGTAGATCCTGTTCAAAAAACAATATCAGAAATCGTTGGAAAAAATTATATTGTGCCTGCTGAAGAAGTAATAGGAAAAACAGGTACAAGCCCAATTCAAGTTGTTCTTAAGAATAGAATAGATGGATATGTAAATGACATTGAAGATTATATGTCTCCTGAGGTTGAATCAAAAGGAACTTTAACTGCTCAAAAATATCAGTTCACTGAAGATGAAATTATTTTATTAGCATATATAATTAACCATGAATGTAAACCTGAAGCTGGAGCAAAATGGCAACGTCCTGAAACATCAAAGGCATATACTTCATCAGACGAAATGGCTATGGAATATGCAAAAGCCGTAGGGTACGTTTTAGTAAATAGAGCATTGAACAATTTTGGCGGATATGGTACAACAATTGAACAGCAAAGTACGGCTCCAAATCAATATGATGGTTCTTTCAGAATTGATTACGCTTTAGCACATAAAGATGAAATTTCAGCAGGTTCTTTAGAAGCTGCAAGATTTTGTGCTAAATATGCATGTAGCGCAGTTGTAAATCCAGCTGGTGAAGAAATGACAGAAGATGTTATAGGGGAATCAGCATGGACTTTTGGACACAAAATATTCTGGTGGTTAGATGTTAATGAAAATGGAAAACAAGATTCTTATGAAGGAATTAGTGATCCTCCATGGCCATATGATAACTACTTAACATATTCACATTAAAAAGTAGGTGGTTGATTTGAATAAAAGAAAAATAGTTATATTAATTTTAACTTTACTTATTATTATAAATGTTTTATGCTTAATACTATTAATTAACAAAAAGACAAAGACAATTGATGAAGGAAGAATGATGAGTTCAATTTCAGAAGAGTATGTTCAAGCAAAAAGCCTTAATGTAAAAAATCCATCAAATATATCTTCTATGGATTTAGGAGGAATATCTGATGTGGATGTTTTACATTACACTAATGAATATATTACCGAATTTTTACCTAACATATATGAACAAATAAATAATAATACAAGTTTTACACAAGAATACTTTAATAGAAAAAAGGCAACAATACACAGATATTCAAATATTTATAAATATTCTGATTTTATAGATTTAACTAAAACTATGAAAGAATGTGGAATTAATTTTGATAATTATAAAGCTGTTGAATTTATAAGCAGTACGCATTCAGATGAAAAAGTTATTATCAAGTGTGAAATTACATACGAAGGAGAAGAAAAAATTAATTTACAGCTTGTATATGTTGGTAATGAAATAAGTGAAACAAAGTTAGAAAATTAATAAATTTATGGGAAGGTGAGGAGATTAATATAATATGGTTAGAAATGTGAATAAAAAAGCGGATAAAAAGCTTTTAATACTTATGTTAGTTGTAATAGTTTTAATAATAATAAATCTAATACTATTTACTAAAAAGTCTCTTCAACCTAAACATGAAGAAAATAATAATCAAACAGAGATAGGTGTTGAAGAAGAAAAAAAATCTGAAGAAGTAGTAGTACCTAAAACAGAAGAAGACGTTATAAAAATGTTGTCGGGCTATAAAGAGAGAGATAGAATGGAATATTATTGCGGACAATATTTTAAACATATTGAAAAAAAAGAATATGAGGCAGCTTACAATCTACTTTATGATGATTTTAAACAAAATTATTTTTCAACTATAGATGAATTTAAAGATTATATTGAAAAAACATACCCTCATGAATTTGCTTTAGACTATGATGATATAACCAGACAAGGCGATATATATGTTTTAAGGTTAAAAATATTAGATGTACTAGGAAGTAGAGAAAATGAAAAAATACAAAGAATTGTTATAAGAGAAAATAATTATAATGATTTTGTTATTTCATTCCAAGTAATATAGGGGAGGTAATGACATAATGTTTACAAACTTAAGAGTAAAAATAAATGAATTTGTTAAAGGACATAAAAAACAAGTCATTATTACCTGTTTGGTTTTGTGGTTAATTATATTTATAATTAATCAAATATTAAAAAATCAACGACCTAAATTACCTGAACCTTCAACAACATATAAACCACATACATCTGTAGTTAATATAGACCATGGCGAAGAAAGTACACCAGAAGAATATGAGGAAAAAATTGAAAATTTAGTAGACAAGTATTTTAATTATTGTAATAATGGTGAATATGAAAATGCTTATAATATGATAACAAAAGAATGTAGAGATAAGTTATATCCAACTCTTGATCAGTTTAAATCATATGTTGATTTTGTATTTGAAGGAAAAAAGAAAATTTATAATATTCAAAATTATTCAATATACGAAAATAAATACATATATTCAATAAGAATCTTAGATGATATTTTAGCTAATGGAACAACAGATGGTTACTCATATTATGAAGAAAAGCTTGTTTTAATTGAAGAAAATGGTGAATTTAAGCTATCAATTGGACAATATATAGGAGAAGAAAAACCAAATAAATATGTTGAAGATGAAAATATGATAGTTGAAATTACTAATAAATCTGTGGATTATGAAACAGAAACATATACAATAAAAGTTACAAATAAAACTGATAAATATATTGTAATTGCTGATAATACTCAAAATGACGAAATGATTTTAGATGTAAGTGGAGAAACTAGACATCCTATCAATACAGCGATTGTAAGATTTTATGCTAAACCAAATTCAACAGCAACTTTTAATGTTAAATTTAATAAATTTTATGATAATGGACTTAAATCAAATAGTATAGGATTAAATGCAATACGTATTCTAAACGAGTATGATTATAAACAAGGAACTACACAAGAGAATTTAGATAACGCAGTTAGATTATACGGTATTAAAATTGATTTATAAAAGCATAAAGAAAGACGAATGTGAACGTGGTAATGAAATAAGAAATTACCACGTTCATATTCGTCTATTGCAATTATCAGATTTTCCTCTTGTAATTTCCAACAAAAGATGATATATTATAGGAAAATAATTTACGGAGGTACGAAAAACATGAGTAGAGGTAGAAGATATGATGGCGAACAAAAACTTAATTTGAAAAAAGTTTTCGCAGTTGTAGCTGTTATTTTAATAATTGTTTTAGCAATACTAGGTATAAAGAAAATACTTAAATCAGATAAAAATACTATTGTAAGCAAAAATATAGAATTACACTATTATACTTTATTCAAAAACGGAAATTGGGGAGTAATTAATTCAAGTGGGGAAACAATTATAGAACCAGCAAATGGAGAAATGATTGAAATTCCAGATAAGTCAAAACCAGTGTTTATATGTACATATGATGTAAATACTGTTGATGATTCATTTAAAACTAAAGCAATAAATGAAAAGAATCAAGAAATTTTCACAAATTATGATAACATATTTACATTACAAAACTATGATGAAAACAATAAAATGTGGTATGAGTCAAATGTTTTAAAAGTTCAAAAAGACGGTAAATACGGTTTAATAAATCTAGATGGAACAGAAATTTTACCTTGTGAATATGATAGCATTACAACAATGAAAGGTGTAAAAAATAGTTTAATAGTAAAGAAAGATACTAACACTGGAATCGTAAATGCAAGTGGTAAAATTATAGTACCAGTTCAATATCTATCAATTGAAGCAATTAATAAAAATGCTGATAATGGATATATTGTAAAAAACAATGAATCAAAATTCGGTGTTATAAAATCAAATGGTGATATAGCTTTAGAAGTTAAATTTGAAGCCGTTGAAAACATTATAGATGGAAACAGATATCTTGTAAAAGAAAGTGGAAAATGGAAACTTATTGCAGAAGATGGTACTTCATATTTAGATGGTAAAGTTGATAACGTTATTAGCATGAATAATGGTGATGTAATTGCAAAACAAAATGGAAAATATGGTGTATTAAATATTCAAACAGACTTAAAAATTCCTTTTGAATATGATGAGCTAACATACTTATTTGACGACAAATATGTTGCTAAAAAAGATAATAAATATGGAATAATTAATACAAATAATGAAACAGTTGTAGAGTATAAATATAGTGAAATTATCTACAATAAGCAAGTAGAATATGTAAAAGGAAAAAATGCTGATAATACATATGATTACATGACTAAAAACCTTTCTGTAAAATTTACAGCTGGCGAAGAGACAGTATTAAATGGATTTATCTGCATTAAAAATGGTTCAGATATCAAATATTATAATAACAAATTAGAAGAAAAATCTAATAAAGATGTATACACAGCCAATACTTTGTTTATTATTAAAGAGAATGGTAAATATGGATTTGTAGATAAAGATGGTAAGGTTGTGGTAGAAGCAAACTATGAAGATGCTAGGGAACAAAACGATTATGGATATGTAGCTGTTAAAAAAGATGGAAAATGGGGTTCATTAGATCAATTTGGTAAAGTTGTAATTGAACCAACATATACCATAAAAGATGAAAATAATGTTGATTTTATTGGAAGATGGCACGCATGTGCTGATAAAAATGCAAATTATTATACAGATTTAGATGACGAATAATATATAAAATCCTAGGTAATCCCTAGGATTTTTTATTATTCGTAATTTTTTTGTAAAATGAAAAATAAATGTAATATAACTTTGTAATCCAGTAAATCCGTAAGTATATCGACTGATTTAATAAAATTTTACTACTTGATTTAAATTTTTATAAAATAATATAATATTTTCTGTGTAATTACAAAAGAGTAGGTTTAAAATTTTTTTTAAAAAGGAGGTATAATTATGAACGAGATCAAATCTATTAAGAAAATGGCGATTAAGTTAGGCATAGTTGTAATATGCTTATTTACCGTGTTGTTTTTTAGTAAAGGTGTCGAAGCTAGATGGGTTGAGTATGATGTTTTTGACCATAATGATGTTCAATACAAATACTTAATTAATGAGACTATGTATTCATCTGGAAATACAAAAGTTGAATTGGTTGATATCAACTATAAATATCAAGTTACATATAGCGGAGAAATATCCATTACGGTAAAAGATTCTGATGTTAGTCAATTTAGCGTTGGTAAAACTTTCCAGAGTAGAAATAGTGTAAACACTAATGATGTTCGTGTATGTAAAATAAACAAAATCACGAAAACTGGTAAAGCTTCTGGTCAAACTACTTTAAAAATAAACGCAAGTTTGTGGAAAGTAAGTGACTGGGTAGCTGAGAACTACAATTTTACTGACAAATATATGGCTAATTTCATGTATAGTCCTGTTGGAAATGTATATACTGCTGCAACATTGAATTTATATCCAAATAACAATAATAAAAGCATTGACTATACTCATGATTATGTAAGAAGAAAATATAAAATAACAACACCTGTATATAGAACTGAGAAAAAATGGGTAGCTGATAATGATTCATCATCTGGCTCATCATCAAGTTCATCATCAAGTTCATCATCAAGTTCATCATCAAGTTCTTCATCAAGTTCATCATCAAGTTCTTCATCATCAAGTTCATCATCGTCATCAGGTTCATCATCAAGTTCTTCTTCAACAACTCAACCAGAAGTAGTTGATAGAAGTGACTTAACGGATAATGCTAGAAAGCTTTATATACGTAACCTATACAAGAGAGTATTAGGTAGAGAGCCTTCAAACAATGAAATTTCAGGACATTTTAAAAATTCATCTCAAAAAGAGGCATTAGACATAATTTTTTCAACAGAATCTAAAAATAGAAATAATATTAATGGCATGACGAATGCACAATTTGTAGAGGCATGTTATCAGTATATTTTAGGTAGAACTGCTGATAGTTCAGGTAAAACAACCTGGACAAATTATTTAGCAAATGGAAATTCAAGAGAAAATCTTGTAAAACAATTAGTTTCATCTGCTGAATTTAAAAAGAATAATAATATAGCAACAACAACAATTACATTAAATAAAAATACATGTACTGCTGTTTATAATGTATTAAAAGGCAGCAAATCAATTATTAAACCTACAGACACAACTATGTTAATGTACACAAAAGATGTAAATGGTGTTACATCATTAAAATTAGATGGTAAAAATATCACTGATTTGAGTGGTTTAGCAACATTTAAAAATTTAAAGGTATTATCACTTACAACAAACAGTGTAAGCGATTTAACTAAAATTTCTAAATTAACAAATCTAGAAGAGTTATATTTAAGTAAAAACTCTATCAGTTCGTTAAAAGGAATTGAATCTTTAACAAAATTAAAGAAATTACACTTGAATGATAATAAATTAACAAACTTATCAGGTGTAGAAAAATTAACTGCATTAAAAGAATTACAAGCAAATAATAACAATATTTCAAGCATTCCTGTATTAACAGGTCTTAATGTTTATAGCGTTAGAGGTACAAATTACAAAACAGTAATCTTTAATGATAAGGTTTTAGCTGAAAAAATCCAAAAAGAATTTGGTATTTCAAATATAATTGAATGTAACGGAAAATATGTTTTATTTATGGAAGTTGCGAAACTTAAAGCTAAAACATCAATTAATCTTTCTTCAACAAGAAGAAATCCTGGTACAATCACTGATATTACTGGTTTGGAGGAAATTGAAGGTTTAACAAGTATTGATTTATCAAATAATAAAATTGGTGATTTTTCAAAATTAAGTGGATTAAAGAGTTTAACAACATTAAATATTAAAAGCAATGGATTAACAAAATTAGATTCTTTAAAAACAGTTAAACAATTGAAAAACTTAAATGCTTCTAACAATGCTATTACAAGTATTGCAGGAATTAAGAACTTAACTGAATTACAAGTGTTAGACTTATCAAACAATAAAATTGCAAATAATCTTCAAGAAATAAGTAGTTTAACAAAACTTACTTCAGTTTCACTTATAAATAACGCAATTACAAATGTTAGTGGTTTAGCTAATTTAAAAGCTACAGGTCTAGATTTAAGCAAAAACGGTATAGCTGACATTTCACCTGTTAAAGGTATTGCTAATTTAAGTATAAATAACAATAATGTTATTATAACTGTAAGTGGTACACAAGTTGATATTCCTGCTGTTTTGAAAAATGTTATTAACAGTTATGGAGTTAGTAAATTAGAGTTTACTGGATGTAGTATTAAGAATAATAAACTTGTTTTTGATAGCGGAATAATTTTAGCGCAAGTTAGAATTAAAGCTGGTGATTTAACTGGTACTATGGTAACAGTTCAAACTGAAAATATTGCAAGTTTAGGAAAAACTGGATCTGCATCTGATACAACTGAACCAGTTTGCCAAGTTGAATATGACAATTCAAATATTAAAAATAAAATTGTTAAAGTAACTGTTTGGGCAAACGAAGAGATTGATGCATTTAATGCTTATGATTATGCAAGAGTTGTTAAGAAAGAATCAAATGGTAATAAAAAATATGGTGTAGTATTTTATTTCACAGAAAATACAAATACTACTGTAATTGTAAAGGATTTATCAAACAACTTATCAAGTGTTAATGTAAAAATCGATAATATTAAATAATTGAATATATTAAAATGGATGGCTATAAGAATTATAGCTATCCATTTTTCTATTTCGTTATATGGAAAATTTGGTTAATTTTGACTTACTTTTTAAAATATGGTATAATATAAGTGTACCTTGAAAAAGGCAAATATAATTTTATTATGGAGGCGTTAATATGAAAAAACGTACATCAATGTTAACAGCAATGGTTATCATCCTCATGGCAGTATTTGCTTGTGTAGGTTTCAAGATGACCACAGACAAAAACAATGGCAAAGACACAGCAACATCCACGGTAGAAAACACAAACAAAAACGTAATGCCCTCAGAAGCAGCAAAGTTGGCAATTAACAAGTCAGTAGGAAATGTAAATTTCGTCGATGATTATTCTATAATCAAGAAGAACCCAGACAATTCTAAGTATATCGATATTGACGTAGTAACATGTATACTCGCTCAAGACGATACTTCTAATTTCTGGAACGTTTGGCGGGTTACAGAAGATGTTCCTGAAAACATCTGCATAGGTTTCCTTTTTGATGATGATCAGGATGTTGTATGGGCAACACCATGTAACAGAGATTTTATCAATCAGGACACTTTAAGAATGCAGCTTGATTTCACATCAGATGATTTCCACAGCAATGAAAACTATTATGACGGAAGTTTCGCATGGACCTACAACAATTGCGCATCATGTGTTTCTGAGAAAGAGGCTAGCTCTGTTTGGGCTTACGACAAGTCCAGCAATGCATGCAGCCTTGTATGGAGTAACAATCTGCCATATGATGACCTTCACTAAGTCTTATGTATAAGACAAACAAAACACTTCAGTAATAATTTTTACTGAAGTGTTTTTCTTTTTTGGAAAAATTTGACCACATTTTTTTTTAGTGTTATAATATTAATATACAATTACCTTGAAAAAGGAATATTTTATTTATGGAGGAAGTTCTTATGAAACGCGAAATCAGTAAAATCAGAAACAACAACAAGGGCAACATTTTGACAATTTTAGCAGTTATTGCTATTATTGTCGGACTAAGCGTTATAGGTATCCGGTTAATGAAACCTCCGGCTAAGTCGGTGGAACAACTTGGCACGGAAGAGGATAAAGATTTAACCGAAAACCTTATCAGTAGGGAAAAGGCACTGGAAACCATTAACAAATCAATTGGATATGCAGATGTAATTGAAGATTATGCAATTTTAAACGGTAAAGACAACGAAGTTGTAAAACCGATGCTTGCTGAAGCAAATGATCGTACATACGTTGTATGGCAAGTTGACGAAAAAGTTAACAACGATATTTTAATTGGATTCTTATTTGACGAAGATTCAAAGGTTGTGTGGTCTGAGTCAAGCAGACATAATTTCTGGAATCCAAAAACAGCAAAAATTAATTTAAATTACACAGATAAAGCATATCAAAGCGATTTGAATTACAAAGATGGAGCATTTTCATACAGCAAAAGAAATATAGCAACTGCTATTCTGGGTCCTGAACAGGGTGAAAATGTTACCTCGATATGGGCATATGACGTAAAGAATGATACTCTGTCACTTGTATGGTACAATACCATATATATGGCAAAAGGCAAAGCATATTAAGCCTTAACAAAACACCGTAGTAAATAATTTTACTACGGTGCTTTTGTGTTCTTTAATAGAAACTTGATTATTAAACATTTTTTTCTCTAAAGGTAAAAGCCTTTACGGGCACAAAGAAAACATTTAATCTAAAAGAAAAAAGAAATAAAAATGATAAGAAAATGTAATAAAACAATTATATTTGTATATCCGTAGAAAAAGTCAACTTATTAAAAAAAATCATGGTTGACTTTTTTTTTATAAAATTTAAAATGGAAAGGTATATTTTAGAAATGGAGGAAGTATAATGAATACAAAAATTACAAAAGTTAAGAAATTAAGTATTGCCTTATGCTTAATTTTCATGATTCAAAGTTTAGTTCTATTGTTCACACAATCTGGAACTGTTAAGGCAAGTCAAGAGACAGGAGGGGGATATCTCCTTAGATATTATTATCCTTGTAATGGTGGATATAGGAATCAAGAGATACCACCAGACGTAGAATTATTAAGATGTATTTCAAAAGAATGGACGTATTGGATTGTTCTTGCTGAAAAAAATGTTAGAGTAAGTGTAACAGATGATGAACTTCCAGCTTTTCAGGAAGGAGTTGAATTACCATGTAAGCCTAAAGAAGGTTCTGCAAAATGTAGGATAGAATCTGTTAGAAAATCTAAGAGTAAAGATAGTGACGGTAGATGGACATTATATTTAGATTTGAAAGGATGGTTTCATACAGGTTGGGTAGATTATGATGCTTATGATAGTTCTAAAAAAAGTTATAAAGGTTATTTATATATACCTATTGGTTATAAAGGTATGTCAGTAAGAATTAGTTGGGGTGAAATTCACGAGCAGCGCGAAACACATTTATATGGATTCAAAAAACCTGTAAGTGGAGCCTTAGTAGACCACTCAGACATGCTTAATGATTCAAAAAGATATACATTTATAAAAAGATTATATTTAAGAGCATTACATAGAGGTGCAAGTGAAGAAGATCTTAAAGCACATTTTAATAAAACAACATTACAAGAAGCAATTGATATAATGTTATCTCAAGAAGCAAAACAAAAAAATGATTTAAGTACAAATGAAAAATTTGTTACTTATTGCTATGATGTATTGTTAGGAAGACAACCAGATGCAGGGGGAAAAGCTGCTTGGACAAATGCGTTAAATAATGGAACATCTAGATCATCTGTTATTAATTCATTTATTCATTCATCAGAGTTTAGAAATATGTATAATTAATAATTAAAAAAATCAACAACGCAAAAGGCAAAAAGAATTAGGGTAATCTAGAAATTTTAGGTTACTCATTCTTTTTGCTTCTTTTGTTAATCTCGCCAAACAGCGCGCATTGTACTACATTTTAATATATTAATCCCCGAAGCGACCGTTTTCGACAAGTTTTTACCTACACTTCGAAGGATTTTCAACATTTAGAGCCGTCCCCGTTGCTGATTTTAAAAACGTCCAACGCATTTTTATAAGTAGAATCAGCAATAACTTCAACATCAACTCCTTTAAACTTGGCAATTTTCTCAGCAATATAGCGAACATTTCTTGAATCGTTACGACTGCCTCTAACTGGCTCTGGAGCCAAATAAGGACTATCTGTTTCAATTAGCATACGGTCTAGGGGCACCATTTTTACTATTTCTTCAGCGTTTTTAGAGTTTTTAAATGTAACTGGACCTGCAAATGAGATATAAAATCCTAATTTTAAAGCTTCTTTAACAAGTTCTACATTAAGTGGACAACAATGAAAAACGCCTGGTTTAGTTGTAGGACATATATTCTTTAAAATATCCAAAGTATCCATTACAGCTTCTCTTGTGTGAATTACAATTGGTAAATTAAGCTTATTTGCAAGTTCGATTTGTTTAATAAAAACCTTTTTTTGTAAATCTTTATTTAGCTTGTTCCAGTGATAGTCTAAACCAATTTCACCTATTGCAACTACTTTATCATTTTGTGCAATTTTTTCAATTTCAGATAATTGTTTATCCACAATTTTTAAACTATTTGTGAATAATTCTTCGATTTCTTCAGCTGTTTTACCGTTCTATATTTTCATCTTCAATTTCTCCAGGAATATCATTTGGAGAGATTCCTGAAATTGTGTAGATGAACTCGTAATTTTGGGCTATTTCAAGAGCTTTTATTGATGATTCTAAACTATAGCCGGCACAAATAAACTTTGTAACCCCGGAATTATAAATTTGTTTTATAATTTCGTCTCTATCATTTTCAAATTTTTCATCATTATAATGAGCGTGGTTATCGAATAATTCCATTTACAATACCTCCAATTTTATTACAGTATTTGCAATTGCTATTTCACCGATATGTGAAATGCTAACATCAATTTCATATTTTTCTTCAAGCTTGTTAGCAATATTGCCATAGAAATTTACGAAGGGTCTTCCATTTACGTCATTTAAAATTTCAATATCTTTCCATTCAATATCAAATTTGCTATCTAAGCACTCAGAAACAGCTTTAAATATAGCTTCCTTTGCTGCAAATCTTCCGGCATATGATTGATATTTCTGTACTTTTTTAGACTCACAATAATCTATTTCTTTCTTAGTATATATTCTATTTAAAAATACATCTCCAAATTTTATAATATTTTCTTTAATACGAGACACTTCAATAACATCAATTCCTGTTTTAATAATCATTTAATTTAAATCCTTGTACTTTTATTTTGGCGTTTAATTAGGTCAAGCCAATAAACCTATAATTTATACTGTATTATATAATATTTTTCAAAGAAAATCAATAAGTTAGGGGACTGTAAGACTGATTGATTTCTATGATTGATTATGATATAATAAGTCAAAAATAAAAAAAGGATGTGTAACTATGGAGAATGCATTGATTGATATAATTGATGAAATAATAGATATGTTAGAAGATGATAAGTATGAATCATATATGTATGAAGATAATAAATTTCATATAATAGATAAATATAATAATATAGATTTTCAAGCTAAATTAGGAAATAATAACTACTATTTTAAGGACAATATTAGTGGATTGTCTTTTATAAAAACAAAGAAATATCTTAATGATAACACAACTATTCAACAATTATTTATTGAAGAAAATGATAAAAAGTGTTTTTATTCATTTTTGGAGAGGAATGGATATGTTAGCTTGGTAAGGGCTATTAGAATTGAAGGAAATGATTCTCTAGTTTGTAACAATTTTAACGTTTTAAATCATACTTGGGAAGAAATTAAAAAGTATGCTGACGGCTGTTTTGAGGATATAAGTGATATGGAAGATGTTAAATCTATTGAATTTACACCGGACGATGATTTTTTAACTGAAATTGCAGAGGATGAAGATGAATTCAGTAGAAAAGAGCTTTATTTTGATGCCGATGAAAATGAAGATGACCAATATGAAAGTGAACAATTAGAAGAAAATGAAATGTATGGATTATCTGATTTATTTGAAAAAAACACAATTAATGATTATGAAACATATATTACAAGAAAACAAGAATGCGAAGAAAATGATGAAAAGTATAATCAAAAAGAAGATAGATTACCAATTGGAGGTTTTTCAGAGGCAATTGAAGAGTATTATGCTAATTATCAGTTGGTGATAAATGGTAGAGAAATAGATGGACAAGCAAAATGTAGAATTATTGGGGATTGTGAAGCAGCAGTTGATGAAAAAAGCTATGATTCAGGCTCTTTTGATCAGGCGGCAATTAATTTAAGAGTCGTATTAAACTCTATACAAAAGGAAATAAATTCTAATGTAAATGATGATTATGAAAAATAAAAAAAATATAAAAAATATATTCCAATAAAAAAATTTTAATGATATAATACAAATCAAAGAAATACTTTTTTAGCCAAAGATGTAGAATTAATTGTAATATTTTTGTAATAATTCGAGTTAGACAAGCATATAATAAAGTATGGTAAATTTGACAGATTGTTACAAATATGTTATAATAGAAAATGTCTTAGTTAAAGGAGGGACAAATATCTTATGAAAAAAGATGATAAGGCTTCGATATCCTTGAAAAAGGTTATATCCGTAAGTATCGCTTTATTACTATTTATGGGAATAAGCGTTATGGCCGTAAATTCAAAAGTAAATAATGTTAAAATTATCCTTTCTGATGGTTATGAAATGGAAGTTTTAACAACAAAAGAGAAAGTTTCAGATATATTAAATGATAATCATATTATATTATTACCAAATGAAGAAGTAATACCAGGATTAGACAGTAATATATCAGATAACAAGACAATAAGAATAACAACTGATAAAGATTTAGCTGTAAAAGTTACAGAAACAGTTGTTAAATCAGCTGATATTACAGCTCAAGATTTATTAGCAAAAAACTATGATAATATAGTTGAAAAGTTAGTTGTAGAAGAAAGTACTATTCCATTTGAAACAGAAACAAAAGATGTTTCAACAGGAAATGGTGATAAAAAAGAAGTTGTTACACGAAAAGGTGTAGACGGAATTAAGAAAACAACTTACAAAGTAAAATATCAAAATGAAACAGAAATCTCAAAAACAGAAGTTTCTACTGAAATAACAAAAGAACCTGTTACTAAAAAAGTAGAAATTAGAGATAATCAAGTAGTTTCAAGAGCTACAGTTGATAGAGTGTCTGCAGAACCTGCAGCAGAAACAGCAGCAAATGCAGCAGCTAGTGGAAACTCATTAGCAGCAAGAGCAGCAGGAATGACACCACAAATTGTTAACTTAAATGCATCAGCATATACTGCATCTACATGTGATAAAGCTCCAGGTTCACCAGGATATGGTGTTACAGCATCAGGAGCATATGCAACAGCATGGTGTACAGTAGCAGCTGGTAGAGGTTACCCTTTAGGAACTATAATTTATATTCCATATTTTGCAAACATGCCAAACGGTGGATGGTTCGTAGTTCAAGATAGAGGTGGAGCCATAGCTAACAACAAATTAGACATTTATATGAATACTTATAATGAATGTATTCAATTCGGTAGAAGAAATTTACAATGTTATGTTTATGTACCGTAATTAAATAGAATGTTCTAAAATAACGAAGATTAAGACAAATTAGACTGTTCAATTATTGAACAGTCTTTTTAATTTTCGTCGAAATACATCCATATTTTTGTAAAAATTTGGCAAAAATAAAAAAATATGGTATAATATATGTATAGGTGTTAAATACACCATTCCGAACAATTACAATTTAATAAAGGAGGAATCACTATGATGACACGGTTTCGGAAAAGAGTAATGGCAATGGCTATGAGTTTTCTTATGATTATCTCATGTGCTATGACAGGAGTTTGTGGAGCTATTGAGGCAGTAGCTGCTGCAACATCAAATGAAGTTGCGGAGCCTGTATGGGGTGATGCAAACGACAACGGTACACCTGCTGAAACAGCAGACGTTGTTCTGATTATGCAGTCCATCTGTAATCCAGATAATTACGGATTAGGTCAGAAGGACGGACTAACGACTCGTGGTGCAAAGAATGCTGATGTTTACTGTAATGGCGACGGTATAACAGCGATGGATGCACTTGCTATTCAGAAGTACCAGCTTGGAATAATTTCAGAGCTGCCTGAATCATACAAGGAGCAGAAGCCGATTACCACGACATCTACGACAACAACAAGCACAACCACGACAACAAGCACAACCACCACAACAACAAGCACAACCACCACAACAACAAGCACAACCACCACGACAACAAGCACAACCACCACGACAACAAGCACAACCACCACGACAACAAGCACAACAACTACCACAAGCAAGCCAACAACAAGTACAACAAGCTCAACAACAACGAAACCTACAACAACAAGTACAACAAGTACAACAACAACCACCACGACAACAACAACGACAACAACAACAACAACGACAACAACGACGACAACCACAACAACGACAACAACGACGACAACAACCACAACGACAACCACAACAACGACCACCACAACAACGACCACCACAACAACGACAACCACAACGACAACAACGACAACGACGACAACAAGCACAACCACCACATCGACGACAACCACCACGAGCACAGACACAACAACAACCACCACATCTGGTTGGAGTGCTCCAAGTAGAGAAAGTCTGACTCATGATGGAGAGCAGATTAGTGATGATACTTACAATGTACTTATCAACACTGCTAAGCTCTTTAATATTGATCGTTATGAGATAGTTTGGTCGTACAAGCCGATTCAGTATGCATATGTTGATCCAGGAGCATTCTATTGTATGCGTGAAGGTCTGGCATATGGATATGGATGCCAGTTAATACCAAGTGAGGATATTTCCGAGGTATGTACTGGAATGAAGAAGCTTAAGAGATCGGAGTACACATCTCAGTATGAAAATATACTGTGGAGACCGCTCGTAGCAGATGACAACAAAGAAAATGTGGTAGCTGCATTTGATGTAACAAATTCAGCCTACAAAAACGACACTGTTGTGATAGCTGCTATTGACGACCAGGTTATAAGAAGTACAATTAACATTAACGGTGAACTCTCAAGCAATGACGTGTATGACTTATATGGAGATAATATTGATAATCCGTTCAACCATATGAATTGGTACCTTGTGCCAATAGATGAAGGCGGAAATCAAATCTTTTCTCTTGGAAAGGAATTTGATACATCTGTAATAGCAACAACTGAAATAGAGTATTGGTTTGATAATTCAGATTTAACGTCTGGAGGAGCACCAATTTCTCGACACTCATTTGAAGGATTCATTGAGTGTGCAAGAGCATTAGGTTGGAAAGATTTCACTATAAAATATAATGAAGTTGATTCTGAACCAGTATATTACAGCTATGTAAATAATGGCATGATTACTGCAACTACCTTTAAAGGAGGAGCAGTACAGATAATTCATGCAGCAGAACTTCCAAATGTGGTTGACTTAGAAACTATATGTCTTAGACAGGCATATGGTGATGAGGAATTAGCACAGGTTTACTACAAGGAATTTCTTAGAGAAGACATTTATCCGTATTATTATGTTGTATTACCTCAGTTTGATTCAAGAGATTTAACAGGTAATGACTTTTATTTATGGTCGACAGGAGACCATCACAGAGGCTATTACGTGATTCCTCTTGACAGCGACGGAAACGAAATTATGAAACCAATGGATTCATAATTTTATAAGAAAAAAATCCAACTCTTAATTGAGTTGGATTTTTTGTTTATTCAATATTACAAATATATTACTTTTTTAGTATCATTGATATCCGTAGGCTACAAAACAATCCAGGAACCAAATTGTTACAAATTGAACATACAAATATAATATAAATGTAATAATTCTAAAACATTGATTTCCCTAGAAAACGTTTTTTTTTGAAATATATTTGTTATGGTTATTTTTAAAATAATCATTATAATAAAGACAACAAAAATAAATATTTCAGGAGGAAATACAATGAAAAATCTAGGAGAAAAAGTATTCAAAAAAATAGCTGCAATTATCTTAATTTTATCAATGATAATTTCATATTTACCTTTATCAGTTTTTGCACAAACTGAATCTGATGAAGAAGAAATTGATTTAGATAATTTTCAATTAATTGCAAGATGGAAAAGTGGAAATGAGGTGGAAACAAATGCAACAGCAACACTTGAATATGGTGTAGTATTTAATGGTGTGCAAACAGGATTTAGTAATGTAAAGCTTTATATTGAAACAGATAAAGTTGATAATATAAGAGATTATATTAAAACACCAAATTCTACACAGGGAAATGGATATGCTATGGTTAATTATGGAAAAGTAGATACAGGTACTTCTGTATCTGGAGAAGCAAGTGTTAGCTTTGGTAATCCAGAGGAATTGATGGATAGAACAGTTACGGTAAGAGTAACAGGTGTGTATACAGACAAAAGAAGTAATGATCAAGTTCCTTTTTCATATAGTAAAAAGTTGAAAGCTGTTGTTACACCTTTAACAAAAAGTAATATATTTAGTGCTAGGTTTTATTGGCAGTATGCACCACATGTTAACAAAACAGAAGAACAGTTAAGTGATAACCGAGGATGGTATACTACGCAAGTAGAAGCTGTATTTCCATTAGATATAAATGTGGGGAGATACACTCAAAAAGCTGATTTACAAATAACATTTAGTAGTAAACTAGGTGCAAGAAAACTTTTAGAAAATGAATATACAGTTGATTGGGATGGTTTAGATACAGTTTTTTTTGGTACTCCAACCAAAACAGTAAATCCTAATGGTTCTATAACATATACTTTTAGTAAAGGTGAAGATGCAGATGTACTTAATAAGGATAATACCTTCTATACTGGGTTTAATGGAATTAGAGGGGCTTATGCTGTTAAATTCAAAGTTCCAACACCTAACACAAACCCTGAAGTATCAGAAAATCCAGATAAATATTTTGATTGTGAATTTGAAGCCAAATTAGATACAACAGGTTTTTCTGTGGTAAAAGAATATGGGAAAGAAGAAGTGGTAACAAAAGAAAATTATTCAAGAACTATATATGATAGTGAAACAGCATCATTAGTGCATTATACACCAAGAACACATTCATGGCGTTCATATAAATATGAATCAGCATATATTGGAAATTCAAGTTGTATTACAGATACAGTTTTAGAAAAACTAAAAAATGATGGAAAAATCACATTAAGTACATCTATATTTTTGGATTCACAAGCTAATGGAGATAAAGAATATCAGTATGGAAAAATAAATGTAAGCGCTCCAGTATTAGTTTATATCGATGAGGATGGTAGAACACAGAGAAAAACATTAAATGAAAATCAAATAAAAGTAGAACATATTACGTCTGATACAGATTTAAATAGTGATTTTATTAATGGAGATGAAACAATACAATTTAATTCAGTAAATTCCGCAATACCAACAAATAATGTGAATATTTTCTCGATAGGTTTAAACGATTTTTTATTTAATTATTATAGAAGGTATAGTATAACATATACATTAAATTATGCAAATTTAGGATTAACTGATTATGAATTCAACAATATTCAATCTATTGGATTTTCAGCTGATACTACGGGACAATGGATTTATGGAGTTGGATCTAATAGCATTAAAAGAGCTCCAGTTTATGTAAAAAACGAATTTTCTGATATGACTTTTTCTAGTTATTTAGCTACATCTTATGATAAATTAAATAAAACTGAATATGATGTTATGACTTTGTATATGAATCCTCTTGATGAATATTATGAAGATGATGATTATGATAATGTTTACGAAAAAAATATTGTTGTAAATGAAAATCCTGTTTTTTATGTTGAATTACCTTCAGTATATAAATTTAGTAATTTTGATGTAATGTTAAATGGAGGAAACAATTTAAGTATTAATGAAGATGAGTTGGATATTATAAAAAAATCAGGTGTTCAATATTTAGTAATTCCTTGTATTGGAACATATAATAGCGAAATAGATGGAAGTGTAAGTATTACAATTCACTTTAAAAGGACCTTAGTTGATCCAACAAATACTGTTTATACAATACATGCATATATGATAACAGATAATGAAAATTACTATGGAAATAGAGGAATTGTTTCAAATAATTATGAATTTGCAAGTGGTGAAGATATACCAGATACAATTTATATGCAAAGTAATAGATTCCGTGTTGCAGGTGCAAGTGAATTAAAAGCATTTACATGTATTATAGATGATGGAAAAGAATATCAGCCAAATTTGGCAGAAAGTCCTAGCCAAAAAGAAAATCCTGTAATTATTGATTATAATAAAAGCAAGCTTGAACTTAGATCAAAAGTTAATTCTGTTGGAGATACTTTAACAAATATTGAAATACTTACAAGATTACCTTTTGCTAATAATACATATATAGAGAATACAAGTGAACAATTGATAGAAGCTGATTATGTGTTACCAGATGAATTTATTGACAAATATGATGGAAAATTAAAAGGAGTAGTTAAAGGTGAAGTTGTTTCTCAAAATTCTTTTTCTGATATTACTATAAAAGGTGTTTATTGTGAAACTAGTCCAGGAACAACAAGAGAATTAGATACAAATAAATATAAAATTTATTATACAACAGAAGAAAATGCTACTTTTGATTCAACAAGTTTTGTGTTATGGGATGGAGTTACTGATTTATCAACAGCAAAAAATATAAAAATAGTGTTAGAAGACGAAAATGGTGAACACTATAATTTAAAATCAGGTCAAAATTTATATGTTGACTATGAAATAACAATGCCAGATACAAAAGGAATGATAGCATCAACAACAGGAGTAAAATATAACAGAGTTTCAATGGGAAATACAGAAGAATTGAATTCACGAGCAGCTTATGCAATAAATGGTGTAACAACAGGAACTTTAAAAGTACAAAAGAAATTTGAAAATTATCCAGTAGGAACTGCACCAGAAGGTGGAAGTTTAGAAAACATTGAATTTAAACTTCAATATTATGATGAAACAACTGGTCAAAGAGAGTTTTTAAAAGATTCAAGCAATAATGATATAACAGCAACAACAAATGCGCAAGGAATTGCAACATTTGATAACATACCAGCTGGAGATTATTATTTATATGAAACAACAACATTTACAAATTATGATGGAATAGGCAAAATTGAATTGGTTACAATAGGCTCAGCTGAATATGTTGAATATACAACTGTAAACCCAATAAAACGTGGAAGAATTATTGTGAATAAAAAGTGGGAAGACACTAATGACAATCAAGGAAAAGTCAAATTTAAATTAACTAGAGTAAATGGAGCAAATGAAGAATTCTATTTCTCAACTAGAACAGTAGAAACAGATGATAATGGAACAGCTATTTTTGAGAATGTTCCTTATGGAAATTATAAAGTAACAGAAGTATCTGAAGTTAATGGATGGACACCAGAACAAGAAAGTATAGATGTTGCATTATCTGCAGCAGAAGTAAGTGCTGATTTTAATAATATTAGAAGCAGAGGAATTTTACAAATTGTAAAATCTGTTCCAAATGGTGAAAGTGTTGATGGATTAACATTCCATGTTAGTGGACGTGGTGTGTTAGCATACACAAATAAAGATGGAAATAATGTAACAACAAATAGTGATTACACAATTAAAATTGGCGATACATATCCAGAAAATGTTACTGTTGTTAAATCTGCAGATAACACTTCAGCAACAATTACAATTTCAAATGTATTTATGGGATTATATTCTATTGAAGAAGTTGATATCCCTACATTAGGTGATACTGGAATTGAAAAATATGTTTCAGCTAGAGGTGAAGCTTTAATTGATAAAAACGATTTAGTTAACGCTGTAACTGTTAATTTGTCAAACAGATATAAAACAGGATATTTAGTAATAAATAAAACAGCTAAACTAAAAGAAGGAACAAATTATTCAGATATAGGTGATTTATCTGGATTTAAAGTTCATGTAACAGGTACATCATATTATGGAAATGATGTAGATACTATGATTCAATTAGATGAAAATGGAACTGGTTTTACAAGACTTGAAATAGGTGAATATACTGTTTCAGAGGTTCCAGTTGATGGATACACAGCATATTATGGAACAGATAGTAATGCAAGCACAGAACCTGTTAGAATTACAATACAAAATAACAAAGATGTTACACAAAACTTATACAATGAACACACAGGTGTTGGTTATGTAAGAGTAGAGAAAAAATTAGAAACAGTAACAGATGCTGAAAAGGTAAAAAATGCAGGAATCAAATTTGCTGTAGTTGGACAAAATGTTGCAGGTGGAAGAGTAAATGAAATAATAGAAATTAATCAAATTGATGAAACAAAAAATGTAGCATATGGTGTTTCTGGACCAATATCAGTAGGTGGAGAATATGAACTACAAGAAATTGAAAGCACTGTACCTGAGTTTTATGAAGGTATGACTCCAGAACCAATAGAAATAACAACAGAAAATACTCTAGTAAAACCACTAACAAAAGCAGTAACAAATGCAAGAGGTAGAGGAGACTTAGAAATTGTAACAACAACTAATCCAGAAGGTGGACCATTAAAAGGAATAACATATAAAGTAACAGAAGTAGAATTAGGAGCAAATGGAACATATACAAAAGTAGGAACAACTAAAGAAGTTGAAGGAAGCAATGAAGACTTTAATGCAAGTTTTGCAGAGCTAGAGAACATATATGCCGGATATTATTTAGTAGAGCAAGATAAGATTCCAGCAGGATGGGTAAAAGATGTAAGTCAAATAGTAGAAGTACCTTTAGGAAATACTGGATATGCAAACTTTGAAATTACCGAAAAGAAAAAATTAAGAGAAAACAAAGTAACAATAAATAAAGTAATATTAAATCAAGCAGGAGAAGTAGCAACAAATGAAGAAATTGAAGCAGCAGAATTAGATAGAAATGAAAGCTTTGAAATGAAAATAACAAATGTAAATACACAAGAAGAATATTATGTATTTACATCAGCAGCAAATCCAGGAGTAATCCAAGGATTAGATGCTGGAACATATAAAGTAGAAGAAGTAACAAAGCCAAAATATATAACAGAAGGATATTATAAAACAGTAGAAGTTGAAAATCCTGTTCAAGGATTAGAACCATTACAAGCAATAGAAAAAATAAATGCAACAGAAGGTTCATATTTATTTGAAATAACAGAAAGTGGAAACAAAGTAGAGGATGTAACTTTAACTGTAAAAAATAAAATTGATATGAGTTATGGATTTGGTGGACAAACACATATTGATAACTATAGCAAAGAAAATGCAGAAGAAGAGACTGTAACATTTGTAACAAAAGCAGTTATTTATGTAGTTGATGAAAATGCAAATGCAATTTCAGGTGTTAAATTTAATTTAATCAATTCTGATGGAAATAAAGTAACATTAAATAATAACACAGAATTTGAAGTGGCTAATAAGAAATTAATTGCCAAAGGATTGCCAGCTGGAACTTATACTTTAAAATGTACAGCTGTACCAGAGGGATACTTGGTACCAGATGATGAAAAAGTAGTGGTTTACAGTGATGCAACACAAGTAGCAAGAGTAGAAATTCAAAAGAATATACCACGTGGAGGCTTAACACTTTCAACAACCTATAAAACAGATAATGGAACAACAAAATATCTACCTCGTTCTAAGTATAAAGTAGTAGATAAGGATACAGGAGAATTAGTAAAATTCGTAAGAACAGCAACAGGAGATTATAAGAAATCTAACTTAGAGGATGCTTCACCTGTAATAGTATTAAAAGCAGGAACTGTTGAAGTTGAAGGAATTGAAACAGGAGATTATGAAGTAGGTATTGTTGATGTAACAAAAGGTTATGGAATTCAAAAATTAACAGTTGAAGATGTAACAGTTGAGCAAAACATTAATAAAGATGTTAATGTAGAAGTTATAAGTAATAGCATTGTAAAAGTTGATGCAGGACGATCTACTAGTATGTATTTAACAGAAAGTGGAGAATTGTATGTAAATGGATATGGATATAATGGAGAATTCGGTGATGGAAATTCATCATCAGTATATTCATCACAATTCAAAAAGATTGAATTCCCAATTTCAAATGTTAAAATTACAAAATTTGTTCAGGATTATTGTGGAACATTAGCAATTGATTCTGAAGGAAGAATTTGGACATGGGGTCAAAATTCTTCTGGTAGATTATTAACAAGCAGTAGTAACTATTCTCCAACATGTGTAACAGAATTAGGTGTATTATATGATGAATATTATAATGAAGGTACAAGATTTGTTGATGTTCAAGCAAATGCCGGTACATCATTGTTATTAGATAACAAGGGTAGAGTTTGGGCAGCTGGAAATTATACTGGTGATGGAGACAGTAATTATGACACCGTTAAATTAATTGATACATTTGAAAATATTAAAGTAAAAAAATTGGCAAAATTAAGAAGTGATCAGTCTTCTACTAACTTAGGTGTAATAGATTCATTAGGAAGAGTTTGGATGTGGGGATCAAATGGATCTGCAATTGGTACAACAAGTGCATCATATACATATTCTCCAATTTGTATATCTAACGTTTCTGACGTGAACCAGTCAGCGCCACTTGAAAATGTTATAATTGAAGATTTATTTATAACTTATAATTTTGCAATGGCTGTTGATTCAGATGGAAGTGTATGGCTATGGGGTTCATCTGGACCAGTACAAGCATTAAATCAAATTCCAAGAAAGCTTGATTCTTCATTATTTGGAGGAGCTAAAGTAAAAGCAATTAATGGAGGATATAATTCATCAAC
>Ga0256404_1003582_pt1 | contig 31209 bp, 29 predicted proteins | sample RumenRJG_01DNA_FD_185990 | JGI IMG/M metagenome (GOLD analysis project Ga0256404, IMG submission 185990) | Bovine rumen microbial communities from Lethbridge, Alberta, Canada - RJG_01 | ecosystem: Host-associated > Mammals > Digestive system > Stomach > Rumen | place: Canada: Alberta | collected...
CTGATTTGACTTCCATAATCAGAATGCCGAACTGCGGATGAAAAATAGTGAAATCACATTCACCCCAGATCACAGTATTCTTTTCGTTAAGGTTGTTCCATCGAACAGAATGAAATACTACATAATCAGAGGGTAATTTTTTCTTTAAAGCTTCAAAAACCTGCTTTTCTCCAAAGCTTCCATGATCATCAGATAAAGTATTCGGTATCATCCGAGCCATAAATCATGTCCTCCTCTTAGAATAATTTTGCAAATGAAGCTGCTTTGATATCATCAATTTTCACAGATGTCCATCCCGGGATTTCAATAGGCAATTTATCTTTATCAAAAATCATAATTTTTTTATCCTTCCAAATTAGCAATGCTTCTGATTTCAGATTAGCTTCCGTGCTATCAATCGGACAGAAAGAGCCTGTCGGAACTGGAATCTTATAATAATCGAAATCTTCAAATCGCATCTTTTCTTCATCAGGCACAATCAATTTGATGATGTCATTCCATTCACTATATGAATTCGGATACATATCATCAAATTTTAAGCATGCCTCACTAAGTGAATCTTTAGATGGCTCCTCAGTCACTGCTTCAAACTCTTCATCTCCCATCAAAGTCATATTTCCTCTAAACATCTCTAGGAAATTAAAGGCTTCATGACGGTCCAATAGATCATGAACAGCCTGATTGTAATAATCCCTCAGACAATTATAACAGGAGGGTGTACAACTGCATCCCTTTGTAATTGATATTGCTTTATTTACTACGCGCTGGAAAACTTCACCATCATCTGTTACCAGTCTTCTTACGTGACCAGCACCACCGGCTACCGCATCGTAAAGTACTATTGAAAATACCATTCCATGCTCATACCTTACCTTATGAAGGCATCCTTTGATATCTGTTCTTTCAATATCAAGCTCTTCAGACATTGCTCTAAGTAGTGCATACATTACCGAAAGCATAGTCGCTTGGTTTTTTGCTCTTGATGTTCCGAAAATCAGCTGTACAACATCCGTCTTAAATGCATGGCATAAATCACGCTTCAAAAGCTTTCCATTGCATTCCTTTCCCCAGGGTGCTATATGCTTTTTCTCATATACACCCGCGAAAGGATTAAAATCCTTATCTTTACTTCCGCTGATAGTACTAACCGCATAGCCACAGCGTTGACATACATAAAAGTGATCCTTACATACAACCATCAAGGAATCGTTGGTAGATGTTTCCATCTGTATTTTCTGTGTTCCGTTAATGAGAAAGGTCTTCTTCATCATTACCTGACGCTGTGGGTCACCGATATAGAAATCTTCACTCTTAAAGGAACGATCCGGCTTTCTTAAAGGAACCTCCTTAACCTTTGATTCTGCTACAAAGCCTTTTCTAGGCTCAATGGCTTTACTCCAACTTGCACGTTCAATAGTTGCTCCACATGAAATACACTTTTCGCCATCCTTAGACGGTTCTATTTTTCGATAATTCCAGGTTTTGCAAGAAGGGTTCTTGCACTGCGCAATATATACCTCTTCCCAATCCTGTCCTGTTGTTTGAGGAAGCTTTCTAATGTATCTACTGGTATAAAGCTTTCCATCGGCAACAACCTGCGCATCCGGTGCATACTCTGCTATTGCAAGCTGAAGATCCCGAACCATTTGAAGTTTGTTTTCTGCCGTAGTATTCATTCCTTGATAAAGCTCTACTGTATCGACAGGAAAACCATATTTAGGAAGAACATTATTTCTTACAAGAAATTCTATCAGTTCATTGCGTCCATGCTTATCCTCTTTGCTGCGACGATAGTCCATTAATTCACGCTCATATTTGGCAGCCAACTGGATTTCATTCTTTCTTTTGAGACGAGCACATTCTGCTTTATACCAATTTACAGTATTGCGAAAATCCTCTACAGCAATCTTTAATATACCATCTTCTCCAATAAGTCTTTGTATCCAGGACCAATCGTTAATTCCCATAAAGCCATGCAGGTCTTCAGGGATAGAACGCTTAAGAATATAAAGTAATTCCTCCGGCTTTGTATTAAGATACTCTACGAATCTTTCGTATCCATCCTGATTTAGGAGTACATCCGCATTATTTGAATTATAAACATCTTCATAGTGACTGAAGAAATTACTTAGAGCAACTGCAAAAATATGACGAAGAACAACCTTTTCATTCGATATGGAAAAAAGCGGCACGCCAATTTTTCCGGATATCATACGTTCCGGAGCATTAAAATAAGTGAAGTCATGTGATCCAAGCTTTGCGTAAGTCAAAGCATAAGCGGCTGAATGGATGCTTCTACCTGCTCGGCCTGCACGCTGAACATAGTTTGCAGGGGATGGCGGCATATTCCTCAAATAAACCGTTTCGAGATCACCTACATCTACTCCCATTTCAAAGGTTGTCGAGCAACTTAGAGCATTTAACTGCTTCTTTACAAACATCTCCTGATATTCTTGTTGCTCCTTTCTCCCTAGCTGTGCTGTATGCTCTCTGATATGAAGCGGATGCATCTGAGAAGAAGCATAAAGACTGGCAAAATGGTTACCCTCGATTAAAGACTCATGCGTTATCTTTCTGAGCTTTCCTCCACATTTTATGGAGATGCATTTGCCCTGACAGTTGGTCATAGTGACCTTTCCACATTTTTGACATACATAAACAGGCAGGTTCTCAGTTCCTGCTTTAACAAGAAACTGCTTCGTGGAAATATAATACTCGGTATCCTTATCAAGAGTCAGAAACCCTCCACGAACCAGAACGTTATCCCAAAAATCCGATAATAGCTCGACGGCTTCCTCCTCGTTAATGCCAAGCACAGCCATTGTCCGCTCTAAACGCCCATTATGAAAATATGTTCCATTATCACGTTTTCTAGGAACCCATCCGCTTAAATAGTTCAATTTATGATCCGGATCATACAATTTACATTTAATAAACCTCCTAGGGGCAGCTGTATAATAAATGTATTCTCTTTCATCATCAGTTAGACTTGCCCCTTCGGCCTCGAGAGCTCCATTATTTACCAAATCCATCACCAACAGCTGAAATAATGCCGTAACATCCTCTAGTGGTCTTTTGTATTTTTCAGCCACAAGCTGCATAATCTCAGGATTTAACCCTTTATATGAAAAGTCAAGCAAGCCAAGCGATGCAAGACTAGTTCCACGTCTTGCACCAACCATTTCATTTAAAACTGCTATCCAGGCTTGTCTTCTACTAGTGGCAGTAAGATTCTCTGAACCAGTATCGCCAGGCTCTGCAAAGGTTCTGTTGGAATCAAAATATGATGTTAATTCATTTACAAGTGTAGATATTTCCCACGGATGCTGATCAATGTTTTCCTTATTCGCTTCAATTACATGCCAAATTCCACGTCTTCTTAAAAATTCCTGATAGAATTTTGTCATGTAGCACGCAAAAAATGCCGCTTCACTACGGCTATCAGAGAAGGATAGGAATTGACGTGTTCTTTTAATCCTTTCGACTGTTGATTTTGGAACTATGGCTGAAGCAAAAAGTCCGCCTGATACCTTTTTAGATTCCTTTTGACTTTTTAACACTGTCTCCATCTCAGGGAGCTGTTCAAACAGCTCTGTTCCCAAAACCGCGGTTGCTGCATCATAACCGACGTAAAACATCTTGAGGTGTCCGGAATTACAGCTCGGACATCGGTGCTCTTCTCTAGCTCCTTTTATTTCTGCCTTTCGGATTTTTATTAGATTTACAGCTCCGTGTCCACAATTGAACTCTGACCTTTGACTCTCATGCAAAATTTTTCCACACTTTGCGCAAATCAAATAATCATTTTTGCCTATACCATCCTCCGGTTCCGGCTCATCATCCTCCATTTCTTCCCACTGATCATCTTGTTCCTTAAGTAGAAACATTTCCTTGTCGTCATCCCATTGATTATTTGAGAATTCGAGAAATCCATGTTCTTCCTTACCAACAATTCCTATACGTCCACAATCATTACAAAGTACAGCTTCAAACATTCTGTATTCAGAATCAGCTGTGTATTTAGATCTACTTAAGGAAAGGCTCTTTCTTTGCCCCAGGGATATATATGCACCCTCGAGAGCTCTGATAAACATATGATATCTTGCCTTAACCAAAGAGGTTTTATTCTTCTCCGCCCGTGAAGCTACACTGATTAGATTTACTACATCCTCTTCTGTTACTTGCTCAAAGCTGCACATTCTTTCTGCTATTTCATGTACAGTCATCGGCTTGGTTACACATTCCCTTAATTCTTTATAAAGACTCGATGAAAGGCATACATCAAAAAGAATTTCTGAGTCTGTTTCATTTCTGTCATACAACACATGATATTTATCCAAAATTTCATTTAAAGCCGCCTTTGGATCTGCAAGCTCCTTAAAAAGTCCCACCGGATACTGTATAATCTGCTTGGGGAATTCTGGCATCACAGTTTTTGAGCGGATAATATCGTCCTCAAAGAAAGGGGCATCACAAAGGGTACTCGCAAAAGTCACAATATCATGATCGGATTCCTTGCCTCCCAGAGTAGCACTGGTAAGAATATGGCAAATATTCTTTGAGTCGCTAATTCTTGCCTTTACCCTTCTTAAAAGAAGTGAGGTTTCTATGCCTGTTGCTCCTCGATATATATGTGCTTCATCGAGTACCAGAAACTTCAACTTAGCTCCCGAAAATACCCTATCATCATTAGGTCGAAGCATCATATATTCCAGCATTGCATAGTTTGTCACCAAAATATGTGGAGGTCGCGATTGCATCGTTTTTCTTGAAATTACTTCATTTTGTAAAGGCTTTAATGCATGTCCATTTGTATCCTTAAATATTTTCCCGTATTCAGCAGCTCCTGCCTCATCATCCTGCTGCGTGCTGCTATTGTAAACGCCAAATGTGATATCCGGATAATTTCTCAAAATTTTCCGAAGACGCTTCATCTGATCATTTGCTAGGGCATTCATGGGATAAATTAATATTGCCCTTACACCGTCATCGAGAGATCCCTCTTCCTTTTCCTTTAAAAGATGATTAATGATAGGCAGAATAAAGCATTCTGTTTTACCTGAGCCTGTACCTGTAGTAACAACCAGATTATGTCCTTCATTGACCTTCCGAATGGCCTTTTCCTGATGCCTGTACAAATTACGCTGTAGCTTGACTTCCTTCTCACTCTCTTTGCAGTCTGACTCCAGCTCTCTAAAGAGCGGAGAAAGCTGGCCCTCTTCAATAAGGGCTTCAATATTCTTTCCAGCCTCAAATGAATCACTTATATCAAGATACGGACCCTTGGAGACAATATTCTTTTTGTTCAGTTCATCTGCAAATTGCTTTGCATATTCCTGATCCGCAATATGAAAGCTTGTTGAAATATAGCTGATAAACTCTTCCTTAATGTTATCTGATGCTTCGATAGGATTAAACATTATTAGATCCTTTCCTTCTCGTATGTATATAGGTCAGCAAGATAAATATCCTTTTGATTCCATACAGGCTCAATATCTGTCACGGCATAATAATTCTGCATCATATTTCTATTAAGATATCTATGATAATAAAGCCCGTCACCATCTTGATTTGTTATGCTTATAGTCGATTCATTAAGAAAAATAATCTTTACTGGGTTAACTTTATATAATTGTCTTCCATTATCACCAGTGACATCGCTAAAAGAAAAATCATAACGTTCATATCCAGGCCCAACATAGTACATTATTCCTTGATAAATTGGGCATCTTCTTTCTTCGCTTGAAACCTCATGCATGCCTAAATATTCTATTTGATCAATGAATGTATTATCAATTTTAATGCGTCTTAGTATTCCATCCTCTTCAAATGTTATACTCTTGATCCTAATCTTATAACCAATAAATCGGAAATCATTTGCATCTCCTAAGGTCAATTTTCCTTCATCTAGAACCTTTTCCTCCGCCTTGAAAATACTCCTGGATATTTTAACAATTTGATAATCATATTTCCCCAAAGCCAAATCCGAACCAATTTCTATTTTTTCATTCGTGATACTTAATGGTATATCAACGGTTCTATCATGGCTGAAAAGACGTAGTAACATTTTCTCGTTTGTATTTCCAAGAAAACCACCACCCATATTCCAAAATAAAGAACCATCATGATAACTGAATGCAGGCTCCAGTTGAAATCTTTCTTTTGCTGTAAGCTTACCAATGATATACCTGCCCCTATAGCCCCTATATTCAACGAGGAGGGTTATGTCAATCCACTTATCTTCTTCTGATGCGCTTAAAGCCATTACAGCATTTCCGTAATCAAAACAGCCTTTTCCGTCATTGACTACATCTAAATTGCCAAGCTGTAAAAATACGTTGCAGTTATCTGGTGCAGAAATTAATATTTTTTCATCTTGCTCTATATCTTTAATCCATTTCTTGATATTAGGATTCCATAAACGTCCTTCCTTTTCGCGAGCTTCGATTCTTGGAGGTTTTATTTCTAGCTCACCGCCGGCAATAGAGTACTGAATATGTTCGTCCTGCATTTCAAAGCTTAGTATTTCGTCTCCAAAGCCACTACTTATCCGCAGAAAGGCATTTTGATACTCTTTCTCATCAAAATAATATGGCTTATCAAACCGTATTTTTAATTCATTGATCAGTTTGAACGTAGACTTTGCTACAAGCAAATTCTTTGCAATATCTACCAGCTGAAATTCACATATGTCATCTTCATCAAATTCCATCGGAACTTGATATAAATATTTGTCATTACGGTTTTCTATAAGTAAAGAGTCTAATGATATTCTATGCTGATTAAGAATAATTTGATATCTTTGCGAATTTATTGGTTCACTTGCTAAGAGCAGAATATTTTCCGGTTTAGTCAGCACTTTATAATGTTGTCCATTTTGTAAAAATTGAAGTGTACTGTCATATGATGGATAAATGATTCTGATACGACTTGTATCACTCATATCATCATTATCATATGCAAAGATCTTCTCACTTGATTTAATCGTAAAGCCTTTTTGCAGCGTAATATAATATGCCTTACACCACAGATTATCTTCGATCAGATTAAAATCTGTTGATGTAAAGTCCACCGATGTATTTTGTGGAATAATTAAAACATAGGAGTCTCTTTTTAGTTTTTCTATATCAATCTCGGATTTCTTTGAGAAGAATAGGCAATCACGATACAATGATTGGCAGGAATCGTAAATTATTTCTTCATCACATAAAATTTGAATTCTTATTTGAAAGGTTCCATCTCCATTTCTTACACAGATCCCAAGGTCAAGATCAAAGCCAATCAAGGTTTTTCCTAGTTCATTTCCGTAATAGCTTATTACTTTTTCTAGTGCTAATGTTTCTCCCGTATATACCTTTATACTTGCTTTTTCAAAATCAGATGATTTCACTCTGATGTCAGGGAAACTTATAACCGGTACATTGTTTACAAGATTATATTTCGGATATATTCTTGAATAATCTATTGCAACATTCCTTACAGCCGTATGCCCCTCTCGAACCCTGGCATCTCGGGCATTTTGAAGTCTTCCCTCCATCCATTCATCGCACAGTACATCGACATAATACTTTGCAGGTTTATTGGATGAATTGATGATTCCATCTATCCTTCGAATCATTCTAGAGAGAAGATGAACGGCATAACTGTTCCGGTATATGATGAGCTTTCTTATGCCCTCTTGGAAAAGATACACTTTATTACTAATTTCTAGATTGTCTTCTTCTGCTGCATCTCCAGGAATCAACTTATTTCTAAGTGCTGATACCATTCTCGGTATAATTGGATCATTTTTTATATAGGTCCATTCCATGTTTGTCTTGTAGAAATCAAACAGGAAATCATAGAGATACATCCATGAGCGTTTTGGTGCTAAGGCATGAATTACAATGGTAGATTTATATTGCGATCCGGATTTTGTTTCAAAGAACCATCTTCTATTTTCCTTAATGGCTTTAGAAATACAAGTACATAGGATGCTTCTTACCTGCTCCTTATCATCTCTATAGCCAAACTGAGCTGTGATATAACGCCAAAAGCCAGACTCGTCTCCGTGATCCCATTCCTTTGCATACGTTATTACGGCAAGCGTAATTTGCATTGTCATCTCTTTATCAAATGGAATCGAGCTATCGCGAAGGAGTTTATCAATGTACCCCTTTGTGATCTTGAAAAGCTTGATTTTCTGATCATCAGGCAATATTTCATTACCGATCAAAGCATTTTTTGAGTATATTTTCCATATATATCCTCTGGAATATGCATCATGCTTTTGCATATCAAGTTCAACCGATTTATCGCTCTCACTCATGCTCTTCATTCCCCGCTCAACTACAAATAGCTCATTAATCAATATGATATACCGTTAAAAGTGCTCACAAACTCAGAAGCGAATAAATTGAACTTCCTATGGCAGTTTGAACTTATCCTCGCATTTATCTTCTTGAATCTTGTATTTTTCTCTTGCAAGATCAATTTCTTTTTGAATTGTAGTAAAAATCGCCTCTACCTGTTCCGACGTATATGTATAATTGGATTTGTTGGAACAATTTCCAAGAAGCCGAACCATATCTATTATCTTTTGTGTTCTTGCAGTTGCTACCTTTTCAAACCTTTCTTTTTTATCAACCATCGCTGTACCTCATAGAAATAATCAACAGTTAATAAAACAATAATCCTTCTGTTATCTTCTGTCAATATTTTGGCTTTTTATTCTACATTTTAAAAATATTGCAAAGTTATAACATTTTATTTTTTTACTACAACACCCTATAAAAGCTGAATGACATGTATTTTAAGCATCTATATTCACTCTATAAATCGCAGCTCTTTCATTCCTCTCACAGTCTCTTTTAATCTATAGTTTTCGAACGTTAGGAGTCGTTACCTCATAATCAGCTTCTCCATTTTTGAGTTTCTTAAAGTCCACTTTTAAAAAATCTTTCCCAAAGATTTTCACTCCATCGCTTCCACAAACACATCCCGTATGAAATGTACCGGTCCAAACCATATAGGAAACATAATTTAGTCTTCCATCTCTATGGATTGCCATAATATCGCCTATATGACTACTATCGAAAGGAACGTTATTTTCCATGCTTCTGCCCTCATCAGGAAAGGCATCCTTTAATTCATCAGCAAAAGCTTCTCTCAGCTCTTTATTTTGTCCTATGTATACCCAAAGACATTCATAATTCTCTAATAAACCCTTTATTGTTGTCATACATTCAATCTCCTTAACAAATTTTGTCAGATCACCTTCGTAATGTACATTACTTTACTCAAAAATCGCTGTCATCTCCTCCAAAAAGATCATCGCTGCTATCGGAATCGTCGCTATCTTCATATTCATTGTCGGAGAAATCATCGTCATCTGTGTCATCGTAATCAAGATCATCGCTATCATAGGAACAGTCTTCGCGCTCGTCCTCATCCAGATCATCGTCCGACTCGTCTTCATCATAGAAATCGTCGTCCTGGTCTTCTTCCTCATCCTCCTCTTCGGTATCTTTACCATTATAGTCATTACTGTTTTGATTTCCGTTCAGGATGCTATCCCGTACGTAGAAGCCATATGCCCGCTCGCCTGCATCGATCTTGCCGTCATGGTTCAGGTCGTTGAAGCCGAAATCAAATAAGTCTCTCATAATGTTTCCTTCCTGTGCATCTAGCACTTCATCGTTTATCTTCAGTTGTGCTTAATGGTTCCAATCCGTGATCGTACAGCGCCTGATCAATGTCTAAAACATCGTAATATCCATTCTCAATAAAGAACTTGATTACAAGATCTCTCCGGCTGCTCCTTGACAGCGCATATCCTGCTCTTGATAAAAAGTCTTTTGTTTCATCGAGATTAAGATGCAGTGCAAGTGCCAATACTATGGCTGTTTCTTTCTTCGGCTGATAGTCTTTATTGCTGATGATCTTACTGAACAGCTGCCTTCTGATGTTGGCTCGTTTATAGATTTCTACATTTGTGATGTTCCTTTCCGCTGCAAGCCGGATCAGGCGCTCGGAAAATGTCTCATCGACTTCCTTCATCACATCCGTAAGGCTTCGTGAAAGCAGATCTTCGTCGAAGCATTCATCTGCCGCATCTATTACGGCCTCTTCCTTTTCCAGAGAACAAATCTCCTGCTTCTCTTCTCGAAGATCTGCACGTTTTACAGAAAAAACATCACGCGTCTTCCTAAGAGTCCTCTTCGTAGTACTTTTGGCTTTACTTCCGAGTGATGGTACAGATAAATTGCCAAAGCTCTCAATCGGTTCGATATAATACTTCTTGATATATTCTTCGATTGCTGGATAGAAGCTTTTGACACTGATACGATTCGAATCCTTCTCTGAATTGTCGTTAACATTCTTGGTTACGTCCTGATCCAGGTCTGCCATGTTCTTATCCTCACTTTTTACTTCTTATGTCTCTTAAGATAATCCCGTGCGATGTTTACTTCTTATGCCTCTTAATATAATCCCGCTCGATATCTTCTTTCCAGTCTTCCGGAATGTCCGCACATTCAGCATCACATGCTCTAAAGCAAGAAACTGCTTCATTCAACGCGCGATAGTTGGTCTTAGTGCCTATCTCATCGTTTTCGTAATTCACCGCATGTTCCTTGCGGATGCCGAACCTTCCAGCGGTCTCGATTGCATCGATATTCGCACCGAGGAACAGGAACTGCCAATGATCTTTCTCCTGTTTCTGTTCGACCATCTGCTTCACCTTCGTGAAATCGTATCTGCCGGAAGCATTCTCCATACCATCTGTCGTAATCACGAAAAGTGTTTTCTCTGGGCAATCCTCTTCACGGATGTACTTGTGCACGTTTCCAATGTGATGAATGGCACCGCCGATCGCATCAAGAAGTGCTGTGCACCCGCCGACGAAATATTCGTTTTCCGTCATCCGTGGCACATCCCGGATCGGTACTCTGTCATACAGGACCTTTGACTCATCATCAAAGAGTACTGTCGATACAAGTGCCTCGCCATCTTCCTTCTTCTGCTTCTCGATCAAAGAATTGAAACCGCCGATCGTATCCTTCTCGAGACCATTCATCGATCCGCTTCTGTCAAGAATAAATACAAGCTCTGTTAATCCCTTTTTCATTTTGCTTTCCTCCTGCTGAAAAGAATTGTTTTCTTTGTTTCTGAGGTAAGCATACTGAATTTAAGAGCTTTAAAGGTATCCTGGCAGGAGACATTTATCAGTCATCGCGGTCGTATTCGTAATCGTCCATCGCTGCTTCATCTACTACATTAGAATTCTCAAAATTCGTTATCGTCTTCCCAAATGTTATCATCGCTGTCTGAATCGTCGTCCTCATAGTCATCGTCATTGAAGGGATCGTCTTCGTCGATATCATCATGATCAAGATCATCACAGTCGTCCTCATCCTGGTCATCATCTGACGAATCGGTATCATCAAAGTCGTTATCCTCCTCATCATCTTCTTCATATTCTCCGACAAGTTCGTCATCGTCATCATCATCACCTTTGCCGTTTCCGCGCATCATATCGTTCAGCACGGAAAAACCGAAGGCACGCTCACCGGCGTCAATCTTACCGTCTCGGTTCAAGTCGTTAAATCCGAAATCAAAAAGGTCTCTCATGTTTGTTTCCTCCTCGTTATGAAAGGTTATTGTGGTCAATTGCTACTTGGATTATGTTGTTTGCTTCTCTTGAATAGGTATCCTTCCAAGAGACATTTATCAGTAATCGTTGTCGTATTCGTAATCATCCATCGCGGCTTCATAGGCTTCGTCGTAATCATCGTAATCGCCGCTGTCAAAATAATCTTCTAAATTGTCTTCTGCATAATCCTCGGCGTCATTATAGCCTTCATATTCATCCGCATAGCTGTGATGAGATGAACTGCTGCTGTAAGAGCGTGAACAAGAATAGCTATTGTACGAAGAGTAAACATTAGACGAGGATATGGTTTCGGGTTCAGATTTGGCATGGTAGGTATATACCCTGGAAGACGTTGTTTCTGGGATGGTTTCAACTGTTCGTGGTTTGAAGGCTTCTTCACTCTGTCTGGTACTCGAAAATTCAGATACTTTTCTTGTCTGATTCCTGGAAATGGCCACGATTCCTATGAAACATATAATCGTCAGTGCTCCTGCGATGCCAAGCCATCGATTATCACTTGCGTGATTCTGTTTACGGTTTTTCCAGGCATTCGCGATGCCTTTTAATATCCAACTGCAGATGACATCCACTGCAAATACGAACAATGCCAAGCATAGAATAACAAAGATTACCATTTTTCTACCTCGCCTCTCTATGATTTTCTTCAAGTTTCCGATTGTTTTATTACCTACAGTTTAGCCCCGTCAGGATGAAGGATAAACTGCTGTAGCTGCGGATTAGAGGGTTCTATTCATCCTTTTGAAAAGGAATAGATAGTTTTCTCCGATGATTCTATGATACGCTTTTCATGTACAAAAAAATGAGCCGATGATATCATGCATCATCAGCTCATATTGTGCTGTTCAGTTTCTATTAATATTAAATTTACGCAACCCCTATAAACGAACGTCAATTCACATCTGTTTTAATTCTTCATCTACTGTAGGGAAAGGAATAATATTTTTGGGTTCATGCTGTCTTGCATTCCACATAGTAAGCTTCATCTGCATATTCATCCAACTCTCTGCTGAAGTGTTTGTTGCCTCAGCAATTCTAATCGCCATTTCCGGACTAAGTGCAGACTTTTCGTTTACAAATTCTGACAGTGTCTTTCTTGTAACTCCTAATTTTTTTGCAGCATCCGTTATGGTCATATTTAAAGGCTTCATAACATCTTCTAGAAAAACATTTCCCGGATGTGTAGGCTTCCTTGTCATCATTTTTCCTCCTCTCAATGATAATCCTGATAATCAACCAAATAGGCATCTTGCCCTTCAAAATAAAAAGTCATCCGCCAATTACCGTTAACTGTAACTGACCACATATCTTTCTTATCACCTACTAATTGGTGAAGTCGATATCCGGGAAGGTTCATATCCTCCGGTGCTATACTGGCATCTAAACGATCCAACATTCTTCCAAGCTTATTTGCATGCTCAGGTTGAATTCCCTTTTTGGATCCAGTTTTATAAAATTCTTCCAAACCTTTATGCTTAAATGATTTTATCATATATGAATTGTATCCCGCAACGTTACGCGTGTCAAGAAACCATGCTCTACATTTTTATAAAAGATATCCTTGCTCGATCGCAGCTATTAACCATGCCTTTTTCGCATCTTCAGCATTTGTAACAGCCTCATCCAAAGTTTCGCCCGTAGAGAGGCATCCCGGAAGATCCGGAAATGAAACGACATATCCACCTTCATCAGGATCCGGTGCTAATTCCATTCGATACGGAAGTGAAAGATACTCATTCAGTGTCTTCATGATTTGCCTCCTCACTTTCTATGACATCCTTGACCATCTGAACATAAACCTTTTTTATAGGTTCATGCTTCGGAATAGTAATCGCATTATAGATGGTGTCGTATATGGTGTCAATTGATTTGTGATTCACCGAACCGAATCACCTCATCAGGATTTCCGTCCATTGAAAATTTCTCAACAAAATTTCTGCCTTTTGGAGAAAGACTATCTATAAGGTCCCTCTGAGTTACTTCCCCAAACGTATGAACATCGATGATCTTGAATCTCTTCCCAAGATCAAACATAACCCACTTTCCCATATCACCAGGTGTTTTGAAGCCATATATCTTCACTGTTCTCGAAAGTCCTGTTTTATCAATCAATCTGATAATTCGACCAACCATTGTATTCTCCTTCCTATACCTTATCCTGTTAGCCATGTATATTTCCGAGATCTTCATCATTCTACGATCTTCGCAATTTTGTTCTCAATTCCAGCGAATACCGGCAATCCGGTTTCTGTGTGAACAATCGCATATACAAAAGGTCTTGTAAGTTTGACATTCTTATGCTCCAATACCCCAGGAGTACAGCCCACAAAACCCGAAAATGTCACAGCCGCAGCCTTCGTGCCATGTCTGCTCACTTCGATCTTCGCCTTATGCGAGATCTCACCGACATTTAAGGCTGATGTAGACATTGGCGAGAAATCGGCATGATCCGTGAATACCGTCTGCAAGCCTTTGTTCTCACAATAGTCATTCATCTTCTCATCGAAGTCTGCGGTAAACTCAGGCATCGTGACATTGACAATGTAGCCACGCGTACGGCTTAGGTAGAGTCCGGACAGATTCATCTGCTCCAGTGCCTTATGGAGGTATTGGCGGCCGAATTTCTTTGGCAGCAATGCCATCAGGGCATACTTCCCGCCTTTATAGGGCTTGACCATCCCTGTGAAGAAGGCATCCCGGATCGCATCCCGGAACGATTTCCTGAGGCAGACAGCATTGGCCGAATGCAGAATAGCCGGATCTGTCACGGCTTTCCTTAAAGTATTGCCGATGATGCTATATTACTTCAAACGGATGGAAAGAAAATGTATATGAATATGCATTTCATTTGCATATTCTGTCGATGCAAGTGACATCAGATATTCATTAATGCATCATTTTGTGAGTCCGATGCTACAATCCCGGTGTAAGCCTGAAGGAGGTATTGGAACATTTCGGAATATAAAAAAAGGCGTTAGCACTGTATAGTGTCAACGTCCTCTTTTTATGATAGATATTATTTCTTTCTCTTGATACCGAGAACCTTCTCAGCATCATAGCCTTCCTTCTTCAAAGCATCCTTTAGCATGAAGATCGCTGATTCGTCCCATTTACCATAAACTGTAACCTTTGAGATTGCGTCATCGAAGTCTGCCATTTCTTCCTTCGTAAACTTGATCTTTGGAACGTCCATATTCGCTCTCAGGAATTCTTCCTTCATAGCACCTGCGATCGGAACAATCACGTCATCCTGATATAGAAGCCATGCAAGTGCAGCCTGTGCATACGAACAGTTCTTTGCCTTGGACACCTTGTCAAGAACTTCAAGGATTGGCTGATTCTTCTTGATTGACTCATCCGAGAAACGATCTGAAAAGCGCTTGGCATCATCTCCGGTAAAGGTCATACCTGGCTTGATCATACCGGTCAGGAAGCCTGCCGCAAGAGGCATAAACGGTGTATAGCCTACACCAAGCTCGTGGCAAGCCTCAATGACACCATTCTGAAGATCGCTTCTTTCCATCAGAGACATCTCATTCTGCACAACACCAAGCGGTGTGACTGCATTCGCTCTCCGAATCTGGTCCGCATCCACACGAGACATACCCCATGTCCGGATCTTACCCTTCTTGATGAATTCACCCATATAGCCGGCAACCTCTTCCAAAGGCACATCATCCGTTACACGATGCATCATGTACACATCTACATAATCCGTATCCAGTCTGTCCAAAGAAGCATCAAGTCTTGCTTCAATCTGCTCCTTGACAGTACCTTTTGACGGATCTGTAACCGGAAGGATCTCCGGATTATACTTAGTAATAATCGTTACCTCGTTACGGATCGGCTTAAGTGCTTCTCCAACGAGAATCTCATTTAATCCGTCTGCATAAGCATCTGCTGTATCATAGAGTGTGCAGCCAAGCTCATGTGCGAGACGCATCAGTCTGATGCTCTCTTCCTTCTTTGGCGGTGTTCCATGACCATGGGAATAATCCATGCATCCAAGTCCCATTTCACCGACTTCCAGAGGTCCTAATTTTCTTTCGTTCATTTGTATCACCGTTCCTTTCAAGATTTAACTGTTACTTGAATTTAATCATATTGCTTTGACTTTTTCAGCGCCGAACCTTAATATTAATAGTGGCGATATTTAGTATTTTGAGAATTTAATAACAAAAAGGTCTTTGAAATGATCGTAACTTTTGATGAAGAAATACTTGATGCTATGGACAAACTCGGCAGGAATTTTCCCCACTTGAAATGGGACTTTAGTCCGGATAAACGCTTAGGTACAAGCGATCTGGTTTCTCACTTCCTTGGTGATCAACATGAGGATGTCATGGTGAATCTTTTTAAGGGGAAATCTCTAAGTGAAGATTTTCACCGACAGGATTTCTTTTTTCTCCATTTTGCTTTCCACGGTGAGTATGAAACACGCAATGAAAAGAACAACCGGAGTATCCTTGTGCATGAGGGAGATTGTTATATCGGGCAGCCATACAGCGGATACGCGGCAAAGGTCGCTTCGAAAAAAGATACGATCATTATCGGTATATTGATCCGGCAGGAAGCATTTCTAAAAGAATTTCTGAGTAACTTTTCTTCTGATACAACAATGCTTACATTTTTCCTCGAACCGGAAAAGAATAAATTTTCTGATGAGTTTCTTCACTTCCCGATTCCAAAGGAATCTCTCATCTGGCGTCTTCTTGGCATCCTGATACTGGAATATGCAAGAAAAACATCCGATACACAGAAGATCATAAAACCTCTGGTCGCTTCACTTTGCATGGCAGTCTCTTCTGAATATACACAACTGAAGCTTCCGAAAAAGCTCTCACTCGCGGAATCAATTGAGGCTTACATTGATTCGAACTCTGATACAGCCACCCTATCTTCTACGGCTTCACATTTTGGATATCACCCTGTGTATATATCAAAGCTGCTACCGGAGAGGACGGGATTGACTTTTTCTCAGCTTTTGACAAGATCTCGTATGAATCGAGCGGAGATTCTTCTTTCACGAACTGATTTTTCGATTGAAGTCATCGCTTCTATGCTTGGATATGGCAACAACAGTAATTTCTATAAAGCCTACAAAAAGTATTACGGACATTCACCGAGAAAAAAAGACATGAAAAAGACAGGAAATTCCTTATAGTATTAGGTTTGTTAGAAATACTCATTATTTGCTTATGGTCTTTTATAATATGACGTGTTATTAGTAGAAATTCACATATAGTTTCGACGCACATTGAGGGATATCCAGTAAAGACAGAATTACAGGTCTCATGATACACTGAAAGCAACTAGACACGTCCATACGCAATCACAGAAAGGTGGTCCGCATGAATGATCCTGTTACCCGCGACACTCAGCTCTCTTCATTGAAAGCTCTCATAGAGAATATCGATAATACAATCTCCTTCGAAAAATCGCTGCATAAGACTGCGCCGAAGCGGAAGACTTCACCGCTCCGGTATATCTTCACGATTGCCTTCGGAATCACCGTCCTGCTGACAGCATTGTCCTTTGTGCGATATCTACGGACCGGCACCTTCGGGACCGATGACTATATTAAGTCCACGATCATGACGACATTCGCGGATTTCTTCGTATTGATTGCCTACGATATCCACCAGACAATGCTGAACAATCAGAACACAGTCGATGTCTTCCAATGGGCGGAACAGCACCAGAAGGAGCTGCAGGAAGCCGGTGCCATGGAGCAGCGATCCAAGGACCTGTTGCAGGGACTCGGTTTAACCGGCACAGAATCGCCGAAAGCACTCAAGAAGGCCTACCAGATGATGCTTCGCGAACCCAACGTGAGCATGAAGGAGGCATTGCAACATTTCGGATGTTAGCGCCGGGCAAAAAGGGCCAATCTAGAGTCGGGTAAAAAGGGCCAAATCCGGTCGGAATAAAAGGGCCAAAGTAAAAAAGGTTATTCCGTTTTTGTTTAATGCTCCTATACTTAATGTTGCTGATGCATCAAAGTCATAGGAGGAATATGAGCAAAGATGAACGAAATAACCTACAAGAAATAATAACACAGGCCATTGAAGAGATGAAGAAGGAAAAAGGCGGTCATCTCACCAACGACGAGATAAATCTCGCAGAACTTCAGCGTAGGACGCATATTTCCCGCAAGAAGCTTCGTCACCTCAAGGCAAATGGTTTCGTAGTCAAGCCAAACGGACATACCGGGGTTTGCAAGCAGAACACGGTGCTCTCGGGTTTCACCGGCGTTGTTGACGATTTTCTACGGAACGCCGTGACCAACAGCAACACGATATACTCTAAACTGGTAAGTTTAGGATACGGTGGAAGCAAAACGCAGCTCAAGCACTATATCTTCTTCCATAAGGATCTGGTGCCAGCCAAGCGGGAAATAATCGCCAGGCAGGGCAGCCGTGGACGGCGATATAAGACCGAACCTGGAGAATGTTTCCAGATGGACTGGGGCTTTATCAAGGTTGATAACGGCTCAACCGGCACATACCGGGCAGCCTGTTTTGCCATGATCTGCCATCACTGTGGAAAACGCTATGTTGAGTTCTTCCCGGATGCCAAGCAGGAGAACCTGTTCATTGGTATGATCCATGCTTTTCAGTCTATGGGTGTCCCAAAATATGTACTGACGGACAACATGAAGAGTGTAGTCAACGGCAGGGATGCTGAAGGCCACCCGCTGTGGAACCATGATTACGCAGATTTCATGAAGGCAGTCGGCTTCTCAACAAAACTCTGCAAAGCACGGCATCCATTTACCAAGGGTGCGGTGGAACGGCTCGTCCGTTTTGTAAAGGAATCATTCGTGACCGGCAGGACCTTCGCAAACATCACGGATCTGAATTACGAGGCAATACGCTGGTGCAATGAGCAGGATAGTGTTTATCATCAGTGTGTTGACTGCATTCCGAATGACGAACATAGGGATCATTGCAGTCTGGTGACAAGAGAGATGGTAATGACTAATGAGATCAGCTATTATCTCTGCCCTGCCAGGAAGATCACTTTCGATGGCTTTGTGAGCTATGAAGGCAGACGCTTCGGTGTTCCTTACCGGTACACAAAGCGCATCTGCAGAGTAAGACGAGACGGTTTCAAACTTTACATTTATGCGGATGACCTCTCGAGCCTTCTTACGACGCATGATGTTACCTGGAGCAGAGCTGACAGTACATGCCGCGATCAGTATGCCTTTTCTCAGCCGGAGGAATTTCCGACGATGCCGGTCACGGTACACATGACACAGACTCCGGCTCCAGAGCCTGACCATGCGTTCGACCGCTTTAACTTCGATCCGGAGGTGTCTGACAATGGCTGATGAAGACTACCTTGGGATGATCAACAAAGCTACGGCGTCGCTGAAGCTGGATGTCACCGAAGCAGAAATGGCTAACGAAGCGATCAAGTTCAGTTTTTCGGCGGATCAGATGAAAGCCATCGCGGAGATCTTCACGGATCTTGCTGATAAAAAGCATGAGAATGCGATCAATACGCTGCTCCGGCTCAGTAGGCTGCCGATGAAGGTGCCAAAGACCTTTGAGAATTATGATTTCTCGCTGATTCACGGAAAGAATGCAGACAGACTCAAGAACCTGTCTGCGCTTACCGAAGTGCATGCAGGGAGAAACATCATCTTCATTGGTCCGCCCGGCGTCGGAAAGACCCATCTGGCGGAAGCCTATGGCAATTCCTGCTGTAAGCAAGGAATGAAGACCTACTTTCTGAAAGCAAGCGAGCTGAATGATAAGTTTTCAAATGCCCGAAAATTTGGCCGTGAAGCGAGCGTGATCAATGGTCTAGTAAAGCCTACCTGCCTTATCATCGACGAAATCGGGCGGTGTGTATTCGACGAGGAGAACACTCGGATGTTTTTCGATATGATCGACCGGAGGTATGCGAAGGAAGGCCCGCAGACCATGATCTTTACAAGTAACATGCAGCCATCGAAGTGGAGCGATTTCTTCAGTAATAACGACGCTCTGCTTTCTGCTCTGGACCGGCTGTGCGATGATGCAGTGATCTTCAATCTCAAAGGCCAGAGCTACCGAGGTAAGAAGTGTGAAAACCTGGTCGCAGAGGCCGGTGTCACAGTGAAGTAACCAACAAAACTTTCTAAAAAGACTTGATGCATTGGCCTTTTTAATCCGACTCATTTGTGGCCCCTTTAACCCGGCTTAAAATGGCCCATTTAGCCCGGCTCTAACAAGATTCATGATCTCCGTCGCATAGTCCGCATCCGGACCCGATGCCAGCTCATCGACGATCTCCGCACTCGCCCCGCCGAGCACATGATCCGTCTCCACCGTAATGAACTTCCGCCCGAACCCGGCAATGCCTTTCACGATCTTCTCCCGGAGCTCACTGTCGCAGTTCACGCCCTTCAGCAACACATCCATCATTGAGAATGCAAGCGAATTCCCCATATCGAACTGTGAGAACTGCCAGGTATTGAACCACACCGGCCAGATGCTGTCCGCCATCTTCGCCCGCATCATGTTCATCATGCTCGTCTTGCCGCTGCCCCAGTCGCCCTGAATGGACACGGTCATCGGCGTATCGCAGGTCTCGATGAACTGACAAAGCGCATCGACATATACTTCTACATGAAAAAGATCCTCCGTAATGCTCGCGACCGGCTTATCCGGATATCCCACATGCTTCATCAGTCCCCGCTCCTTTCGAAATCCGCACCGTCTCCTGCTAATGCTTCAGTCCGGGGCACCTCAGCTCCCGGCTTCCGACATTGGCACCGTAGCGTTCACCCAGCAGCAAACCAGTCGGATAAACTCGTCCCATTTCTTATACTACGGATGCCCGATCCGTAGGATCCGATAGCCTCTCCCGTCAATGCTTCCTTCAGCCTCCATCCACGGCATGCTTCTCTGCCCGACAGGTACGATCTCGTCCCGAAGGATCCAAAACGTATCAAATGCCTCCGGCAGCACATTGTTATAGTCCCGGTTCGTATAGAACACGATATGCGTCGGCTGGATCACACTGATTTCCCGCTTCAGTACCTTCAGCCGGCAGACACAGTTCTTCTTCACAAGCTCAGAAGTCGTATCAATATCCGGTGAATCATTGCATTTCACCATGTTCGTAAATGCAATATGCTCCGGTGAATCCTCTCCGTACAGAGCTTCCGTAATGCCGCCGGTATAGCTCCAGTATGCCCAGTTTTTCTCCCAGAGAAGCTCTCGCGTCACATGAAATGCCGTCCTGTAGCTCCCATAGACATCGCCCGGATCACTCCGCGCCGTCTTGCCGACGAAAAGTACTCTCTTTTCATGCTCATAGAACTGATTGCCGACGATCCAGGCACTTACTGGCATAGAAAGCTCCGGAACCGATGCTTTGCATTCCTGACAGATTGGATTGTCCCCGAGCCGAATGGAATCATACATCTCCATCAGCTTCTTCTCGGCATCATTACAATATTCCATGGCGAGCCCTTCTTCCTTGGAATCAGTCGTAAAGCCTTAACGTTTCTTCTTCCGCTTATTATCCTGTCGAACTGCTATTGCCAGCAAAATAATGATTACAAGCGCCACTCCTACCGGCAGGATGCATTGTGCCACAATGGCTTTACCGATATCATCCGGTTCTGAGCAGATCTCAATCGCATGCTTTCGGCATCTGTATATACCCAAAACATATGACGCAATAAGACAAATCGTCCACAGTATGAACCATCCACTTACAACTTCAGATCTCTGCCAGGTGCACATGTCAGCAAGCACAAAGAAGCACTGAAAAACAAGAGATAAATAATCGATTTCTGACTGACCGTATTTTATATTAAAATCCTTATTCAAAGTGTAACCAATCGCACAGCAGATAACCGTAGTGACGATGATAGTGATAGCTTCCATGTATTTTTCTCAATGATGTTTTCAAATTCCTTTCGAGTTTAAGGAAACGACATTGTCGTTCTTAATGATCTTATTATTCGTTAATAGGTAATTGACAGCAGTGTCACACTTTTCTGTGAGTTTTGATCCAGTTCTCGAAATCTGCTGAAGTTCTCCTATTTTTTTGTAGAGACTGTCTATAGGTACAGAAGCATTTTGTTCGATAAGTCGCAACATACCATCTGCGATTTCTTCTGAAGAAATATATTTTATATCGCGTTTATCACCCGGCACATGAAATTCGATCTTCATATCTTCCATATAGAGAAACCCATCTTTTCTCACAATACCATCAGATTCACAACCAAACATTGCATATTCGTAACTGGATAAAACCGCTTTTGTCACTTTCTCTCTTCCAAATAAATATACAATTCTCTTTAATAGAGATTCCTCAGAAACAGGTCCCTCCTCTTGAATAAGTTTCTTAATTCCAGTTCTGAATGACCAGGGAATGGGTGTTTGATCATAACTAAAGGAACCTCTAAAAATTATTTGTGCATTCCTCTGGTGGAATAATGGAAAAATATTTTGTTTGCTATTTATCTCCGTTACATATTTGTCGACGTCAATAGCCGGTGTTTCCTCTTTGATGGAATTCGTAGTGTCCTTTGATTCCCCTTCACCATTTAAAGCTTTTGAAGCTGCTTCCATCAAGCGTTTCTGCTCTACAGAGCGGTTCTTAAACCAGTCTGTAGACCAAATTCGATAAAACTTCCAGCCCATCCGTTCCAAAACCTGTTGTCTTAATCGATCTCTATCTCTTGCATTCTTTCCAGAATGATATGTTGCCCCATCACATTCTATGGCAAGGACATATTGTGAACTATTCGGTTTCCGAAGACCCATATCAATTCTGTATCCTGAGCAACCAACCTGTGTATCTACTGTAAAACCATTCTCTCGTAGAAAATCACAGACTTCTACCTCAAAATCAGAATCAAACTGATCTTCACTATTTACGGTCAATGAACGATCAAGAGCTATTTCGCCATGCTCTGCATAATCAAGATACGCCCTTAATAGATTGACACCTGTTGACTGTGTCGAAGTAATATTAATATCTGTTGCATGAATGGATGCCACGAGCTGTATATTATCCTTAGCTCTTGTAAAGGCAACGTTTAATCTTCTTTCTCCGCCTTCTCTATTAACTGGTCCAAAATTCTGGATAAACCGACCTCCGGCATCTTTTGCATAAGCTACGCTAAAAATAATCGTATCTCTTTCATCACCCTGAACAGTTTCTAGGTTCTTAATAAAGAACGGCTCGTGGCTATCGGAATTAAAGAACCATTCTTTCGAGGGATCTGTTTCACGCTTTTTAGAAAGAAGGCGATCGATAAGGTTTTGCTGTGCTACGCTAAATGCTACTACACCTAAACTTCTATCTGGATATTTCTCTATATTCTTATAAACGAGATCAACTATATACGATGCCTCTTTAAGGTTCGTCTTGCTCTTCCTGTCGAAAATGCCGTCCGTATAATAATAGTCTACGCCGATTCCTTCATGATCTTGACACGATGAAGGAAACGTCACAAGAGTATTGTTATAGAAATGCAAATTAGAAAATGCAATCAGTTGCTCATAATGGCTTCTGTAATGCCAAGCCAATCTCTTAGTTGTAAAGACAGAACTACAAATATCAAGTATTGACTCAAAATCTCCAATATCTCCGACCTCTTCATCATCCACATCTATAGAAGCATTAAAGAAATTGCTTGGTGGCATCTGTTTAGAGTCTCCCACAACAATTAGCTGTTTGCCACGATAAATAGCTCCGATTGCATCTTCAGGGAATATCTGAGATGCCTCATCGAAGATAATCGTATCGAATTCAACTATGTTCGGATCAAGGAAAGTACTCACGCTAAGAGGAGACATTAAGAAACATGGTTTAATTGTCTTTACAAGATCCCATGTTTGAGAAATAAGTGTGCGTATAGGCATAATTTTTCTCTTTTTTACAGCTTCCCTACGGAGAATAGCCACTGGACTTCCTCCAGCCACAAGACTTAGATTCGGTCTCTTCTGTGACAATTCCGACTTAATCTGGATTTTACTGATTTCAAATTGAGCAATATCCTTCTTTGAGAAAATATCTACGGCTTGATCCTGTGAAATTCTTGAGAAATGAGATAAAGCTGAATCGGAAAAAATTATATTTTTAATCCACTGATCATAAAAAGAGCGCGTAAATGTTTTTACAATCTGCTCCGTTTCAATTTTCTTCTTTATTGTCTCATCAACATAATCACTAATGTTTAATTTCTTTAGAGAGTTCAGTAATTTTCTGAATTGAATCCAGTTTTCAAGTTCATCAAAATGATCCAAGCAAGCCTTTGCTTTACCAATAGCCTTCTTTGTTCCTACAATGTCCGCATTTATTTCATCATTTTCAAACTGTCCCGATATTTTCTGGTATAGAACAAAGACCGGTTTAAATGCATTTTCAATTTCATCGGAGTCCTTACAAAATTCTTCCTGCTTTTCTTGCAGCTGAATTAAAGACAATTCAGGTAAGATTCCTAAATTATCAGTATCTTTCAAAAGATCCATGCAGCTGTTCATTTCATTCAGCACATAATTCCAATCTGTTCTATAGCCCTGATAGCTTGTACCGATACTACCCTCCACAAGCTTCTCTTCTGATTCGAACTGCTTCTTTAATTCCTGAAGATTCATGAGATTCGTGGATAAGGAAACAGCCTTTTGATAACCGATTTTCTCCGGAGATTTCTGATGAAGCTTAAAATCTGTGAGAATCTTTTTATATTCGCTATTAAAAATCCGTTTGAAAAAAGAGCCATATTTTGATATCAAATCATCATGTATAGATTGACCATCAATTTCTGTAAGAAACTGTTCATTATAATTTTCTGTTAATCCATCAACGAGAGGGATAATTCCATTGCTTAGCTCCTGCATGTGAGTGACATGCGGAAGGATATTTGCAATTGCATCTTTATGGATATCTAATGGCGTAATAACTGATGACTTCCCAAGTAATTGCAAAAGAGCATGCCATTTCGGAAGGTCGTGATACTCTAGTGTACTAAGCCCATATTTTTTACGAAAATCACTAGACAGAGAAAGTATTTTACTTAGTCCATCAAATAGTGCCTTAAAGTTTTCATGTAATTCGCTTCTTTCATCGAAGGATAATGCTACATTGGCATATCCATACCAAGCATTTTTATGATAATCTTGTCCAATTGTAGAAACAAACCCAGCATATTGAGAAAGTAATTTTTCGCATGAAAGAAGATAGTCTTCACCCTTAGTAGATATATCCTTTATCTTTGTTTTGACTTCAGGATACTCTCTTACTGCAGCGAACTTTTCATACAATTCATAAAGTGAATGTTCAATAACATCTCTTTTTTTATGTAGCGCTTCTGCATAACGATCCAGTTGCTTTTGTGATTCAACTTTTTCCCGAATTTCAGAATTGACTTTAGATGAGACCTGGGTTGCAGGAGTTTCTACTGTACGCATCAATTCAGCTATAACTGCCTTTTTATTAGCTTTATAGCTATGAAGTTCCAGACAGAAATCTTGTAAATCTACCTTTTTAAGGTTATTATAGACAACATTAAGAGCTGCTTGCTTCTCCGAAACAAACAGTATCTTTTTGCCATCATGCAAGCATTCAGCTATGATATTTGTAATGGTCTGGCTTTTTCCAGTTCCTGGAGGACCTTGAAGAACAAAACTTTTCCCTGTCTTTGCCATTTCAATGGCTTCGATCTGGCTTGAATCAGCATCCACGACTGTATGCAAATCTACCAAATCATTTTCAATGTTTAAATTTTCTTCTGAGAGATTTACATTTGCCACATTCGGTTCGGCATCTCCAAGCAACGCTTTTACATTTCCATTTTTAAGTATCTTATCTATATTTTGGGTAAGATCTTCATACATATTGATTTTCAAGAACGAGAATGTATCTAGACGACATTCCTCCACTATGCTCCATCCCAATTTTTTAATAAGAATAGAAACATTGGAAATATAATCGTCTAGAGACTCATCCTGATCATAATCAGGAATATCAATATTTTGATCTCCTTTTGCCAAAAATCGGAATGTTGGATTGACAAATATATCATCATCTTCGATTGAAATTTTAACCGGATCTGTAATGGTTCCCGAGTTGATAGTAACATGCACCAAAAGAAGCGGTGCCTTATAAAATACCTTTGAATCAATACTTTCATTCCACCGAATAAATCCAAAAGCTAAATATCCTACGTTAATACCTGTTTCATCCAGTATACTTTGTGACTTTTTCTGGATTGAAGATACTGCACGAACAGGATCCAGCGATGGCGAATAGACCAGCAGCTGTTTATCTCGATTTAATCTGTTGAAATATTTTTCTATAAATTCAACTTTTGTCAGTTTATGTTCTTTATCAGAGGAAGGCTCTTCATTCTCTACTTCTTCTATTTCCAAATCATCAGTATCTTCCTCAACAAAATGGGGATCGAATACCTCAAATACATGGTTTGACTGACATTTAGAAAAAAGGTCATGAATATCGGGTGCAACAATTTCCGCTGATGCACCTTTACGTTCTTTATAATTAACCAGATTATTTCTCTTTCCAGTATCGAGTAATTTTTTAGCCCAACTATCTAGTTTCAGTTTATCATTTTCCAGGTCCATATACTCTTTTTTCCTTTTCACTGAATTGCGTAATATATAGTGTAAAAGGGATGACATTTCGCTGTTGTGTCATCCCTTTTTCTTTAAATATTCTATTTACCTTCTAGATGCAAGAAACAGACAATGAACTGTATCGTAATTAGATGATGATAGAAAAATCAATTCACCAATTTACTCTGAACTGCGCCATTTAATGTCCAACATCCATTGGCATCCACTGTATAGCCATCAGGTGTAACCGTATTGGTATAAAGATAACCATTCTGATCGAAGCAATAGCTTTCAGCTACGCCATCACTATTTCCATCCAACCATTTCCATGTTCCGAATGGATAAGTACCATCCGCATTCTGCCACCACCAACCTATACTATCCAGATGCCATCCCGGAACAATCGTCTGCGCAGTAGCTGTAACAGCATTGGTTGAATCCGATGTCACAGTAGGAGTTGTTGTGCTAGCATAGTTGGTATCTGTCGTAGTCGTCCCAGCATTAGATACTCCTCCACCACCGTAGCTTCCAGTTGATGATACATGTGATGTATGAGAAACATGAGATCCATGATATGATGACGATGATGATCCGCTTACATGGCTTGAATGTGATGAATGAGAACGATGCGATGCAAACACATCTGTAGACATGAGCACACCTAAAATTATCATCATTGAACCAATGCTAAGAAGTTTACTTCTTGAAATATTTCCTTCTTCATCATCTAAGAACTGTGTGATTGATTTTGCAACATGAGGAAATTCATCATTGCTCTTCATATTAAATACCCCCTTCTACACTACAAACTAATTCAATTGTATATTATTGAAGCCAAGATTCAAGAATTTTTTTATCCTCAGGTCGATTTATGATGATATTGAACAAAATATCCTGAATACCTTTGTATATTTTGCAACGGTAATTTTTTACTGATCGCGTAAATATGTCTCCTTCTAGTGCATAATTAATAATTGGGCATACGCCACAATATGGTTGATAAACGCAATCTGAGCATGCTGGAATGGCTTCATTTGTAGATGAAATTACCAATGCTTTACAAATCGGATTTTGGACAATTTCATCGTATGAATTATCTACAGTTCCTATTTTAAACGCTGGATCTCCTGCTTCAGCTACCATTCTTCCTTCATCACAAGAATAAACATTTCCATCATAATAGTAGCACATTTGACCTATTCCGGCTCCACAGGGAGATCGTAGCTCCATAAAATTATATGCAGTTCCATTTAGAATCTTCGAAAGAAAATATGTAGCTGTAAGTTCAGAAAAGAACGTACCTTCTTTATTTAATTTCAAAATGTATTCAAAAGTTTCTCGATAAAAATTCAAAAATTCCTCAGCTGAATAACCAATTTTGCTCCAGTCGTCCTTGGCAAACCCAAGTGGAGTCAATGGTCTTATAAACATACCATGAAGATCATTCTGTATATATTCATCAACAATTTCTTTACCATATTTCAATGAAAAGCGAGTAGTAGTTTCTATCGCTCCTGTTGAAAGACCATATTCTCGTAATTTTTTCAATCCACGAATCACAGCATCATAGCTACTTCCATGTCCTAGAAACAGCCTATTCTTCTCTTGTAAATGTCGTGGCCCATCAAGAGATGTACTAACTCCAATTTTATGCCTCTTAAAATATTGTAATTTTTCCTCATTTAGTGCCACGAGATTGGAGGTCATTGTATAGTTGATCTGCTTGTCTCCTTTGTTGGCTTCAGTATAATCTACAATTGCTTTTATTGCTTCAAAATTCAAGAGTGGTTCACCACCCTGAAATTCGAACGTTAAATTTCTTTCAGGGGAGTGAAGAGCAATTTTTACTGCTTTTTTTGCCACTTCAGGACTCATAAATTCTTTACAATCAGACTCTTGATTCCTGGCCTGACAATAAATACAATTCAAATTACATGCATTTGTAAGTGCAAATATATGTAAAGACGTAGCGCTAAAAAGATAGTTCTTCATTTCACGGATAGATTGCTGTACATTTTCCGCAAGGATATCCGTATATTTCTCTATAATGAAATTTTTTTCTTTTAGCTCTTTATATTCTACTGTTTCCGGTTCAAGACTTCCACTAATGAATTTTTCAAATATATCGTGGTCTAAGATTGCATACTTTCCAAGATCATTTGTGATCAAAATTTGACCATTTTTTTCTTCAAAATTAAAATGATTTAACATACCCGTCCTTTATAGGAATGAGTTCTGGTGATCCGCCTCGGAAAGTTGTATCAAACAATCCTCCGCACTCATCCATAGCACTACAAGATTTACATACAGGGCTAAACATAACTTTTGATGGTGTTATACTTTTCTTACATAAAAGCCAATATTTTTTCTCGACACAGCATAAAGGATAATTATATAATCCAACATTTATTCCGTTTTCTATTAATATTTGAATGGCATTTTCGCTATGCTTAAATGATTCCCTTGCATCAAGATATATTTCCTCTTTATTTTTTTGACAGTTACCTCTCAGTTCCAAACTTATAAAATTTACAACTTTAACATCAGGAATTTCTTGAATAATCAATTTTGCTGTGTGAAAAATATCACTGTAATTCAATTTATTTACAACTATCCTTATTTCTACATCTATGTGTGACATAATCAAATTTTTTATGCCTTGCAACGTCTGATCAAAGCTCCCAGGAGCACGACTAATAGCATCATGAATCTCAGCATTAGATCCATGTAATGGGATGGCAACAAGCAAATGATGGGGACATACCTCCAATACTTTTTCAATAAGTTCTTCCGATGAAAAAGATCGCCCATTCGTCAATATCTGCCCTTCAGCATTAGGAAATTTATCTTTCAAAAAAGATAAGGCTTTGAGAAAAAGCGATAAGTTTATAGTCGGCTCACCACCAGTTATACAGTAAAAATGCAAGTCGTCTGGAAGCATGTTTATATATTGAATAACAAATTTCGAGCGAATGCTATAATCCTCTCTTCTTTCAACGTCGGACATTGGACACATCATGCAATTTGAATTGCAGTTTCCGGTAATGTAAATAGTCGCGTTATCTTCACGAATATGGAAAATAGTATTTAAAATTCCTCGTTCATCGATATTGATAATGTCTCCATTCACTAGCGACTTGAAAAACGGCACTGTATTATCTTCAAATCTTATAATATGACCATCGCTCTTAAAAATAGCCTGTGAATCACTCACATATATTTTTTCATAATCTGAAGGTTTTATAAATTCAGCTTTATCTTTACATACTTTTGCTTCCCTATAAAAAGATTGATAATCCTTTACACGATATGCCAATAGAATGCTCCTTCCAATGCCAAGAAAATTAATACACCAATATAAATAAATATTGCAAATGGTAGCTTACTGACAATCGTAATGTGATCTTTTCCATTTTTTGAATTGCCCCAGCGATTAATTGCAACTACTTCATCTGAAGACAGGCGTGCTCTTAAATCCTCTGTCATACAAGTAGGTAATCCCTTTATTCTTGATGATTGAAACTGCAATATTGTTACAGCTGCAGGTATCATACCCTCTTTTACATCAGATGTATTGATCACCTGATAATTATATTGTTCAGCCAGACTCCTTAAATACATAACAATAATTGCAAAAACCCAAGATCTCAGATATGACCAGGAAAAACGAAACGGTATAATTGAGAAACCAAATAACACAAACATAATAATCCACTCAAGACATGTGATAATCATTAAAGGTCTTTGCTTTATTGAATCTCTAAAACGGAGAAAAATAAGAATAAGCATAAAGTCTATTCCCATTACAGCAATACTATCCTGTATAAGTGCTCCTCTTGTAAGTATAAGCAATGCAATATTAGATATTGATATATTTATGATCATAAAAAAGTATGAAAGGAAAAAATGGCTAAAGTTCCCCTTCATATGAATTTTTTGATGAAAAAATGAGCCATCGTTAATACTCCGTTGCAACGAATCTCCGCATAAATATAGAAAAGCAATTGAAAATATTATTACATATATGATAAAGATTGGAGCGATGCCATTGGGTAAAAAATCGAGATATCTCCCAGGCAATCCCAACAGCAAAACTCCTATAAGCTTAGCATCTCCTGCAGCCCAAATATGAAACGCATAAAGAAAAATTGCAAATATATATGCAAAAATAGTATTAATTAGAAAGAACGCTAGGGAATCTCTAACATAATAACCATAATAAATAATATCTAGAAAAATCATCGGAAGACTTAACCGCAAAAGTACTTTGTTAAAAATACGTCCTTCGATAAAATCCGTTTTCGTAGCTATACCACCACATATAACTACTAAAAGTATAAGTAAAATTTCTATTATTTTCATAAGATCTATGTTATTGCATAAGTTCTATCAAATAATTTCCAAATTCCCTAGCAATAGTTGTTGCATCACGAGCGGTTTCAAACGTACAAATAATATATTCATCATCCTTATTTACTTTTATATTGCAAATGTGTTTATAAGCCGCAATAGCCTCCAATATTAGCGGATAAGAATATATTGATTTACTATACTGAACTACCTTTTTCATCCGAAAACCAATCCTTTAAAATAGAATCCAATTTGGGGGTATTATCTATATTCTCTTCGGCCTGAATCTTCTCTGGAATATCATCACCAACTACCATAGTCGAAGCCATAGCTCTAGCAACCAGTAATTCTCGTAAAGTATGCGTCTTATTAAACACCATAGCTCTGACTTCCTGAGAAAGTAGTTCATTTTCAAAAAGTTGAATGACATCCTTGTTTTCCATTGATGAATCTCTTGGTATAAATTGAACAATGTAATTCTGATCTTGAATATCCAGATGTACATACCATTCATCAATAAATTTATATGCTGCTTTTTTTAATGCATCAATGTTATAAAAATTTCTGTTATACTTTCCAGTTATCGCATACACCGTAAAATTCTCCACATCATTT
>Ga0256404_1003585_pt1 | contig 31176 bp, 28 predicted proteins | sample RumenRJG_01DNA_FD_185990 | JGI IMG/M metagenome (GOLD analysis project Ga0256404, IMG submission 185990) | Bovine rumen microbial communities from Lethbridge, Alberta, Canada - RJG_01 | ecosystem: Host-associated > Mammals > Digestive system > Stomach > Rumen | place: Canada: Alberta | collected...
AAGGAAACTGCGTTATTGTAGGAAGAAACGGAAATATAGTCCTGCAGGAATATGACAGAACACTGCATGTTTTTATTTCCGCCACTGACCATTTCAGGATCAGACGCGTTCAGCAGGACATACCTGATCTCACAGATGAAATGGCCCTGGAAAAGATTCGTTCCGTAGACAAGACCCGGAGAAAGTACTGCAAGCACTATACAAACACTGAATTTGGAAACGGCGCTTATTATGACCTTTCGTTGAAAAGCTCCACATTCGGGCTCGACACTTGTGTAGACCTGATCTGCTCAGCTGCACAATAATAGAAGCGCATTTTATGCAATAACTGAAGTACATGTTCAAGTAAATCTGTGTATTTGGATCAATTGAGGTTGACTAGATTGACAGTGTATTAAGCACTATGTGGCGACCAATTATTGACCAAAAAAGTTTTGGTAAAACAATATAGTACATACAATATGTATATATATAGTGTTCAATTTATAGTGGTAACCACTATATATCCTGACAACCAAGGACTCATCATAGAATATGAATAATTGCAGAATCCCCGGAAAGCCCTTATTTATGGGCTTTCCGGTTTTTTTATGCCTTTTTGCCCCATCACTGACCCCAAATACCGGTCCATAACTTGTCATATGACAAGAAACACAGTAAAATATACATAATTAAGGAAGGGCGTTTAAAGTATAGTATAAAAACAGAGTGAGGCGGCATGTACAGACAAGTAATAACGGAAATACAGGACCTGCGGCGTCTTGACTGGAGTAAAGTCCGGTATTCTTCCGGAACGGCAGGGTCCTTTCTGAAGTCCAGTGAAATGATACGAGGCGTGAAATGGTACTATAAACTATCTGATTTCGATGCGTTTAGTGGGATCGTCGGACATGAATGTATTAACGAGCTGATCGCGGACCGCCTTCTTACGATTCTTCAGATTCCGCACTTGCCGTATCAGCTGATTCACGCCGGAATTCAGATTGAAGAGAAGGAGATGGTCACATGGCTTTGCCGGTCCAGAGATTACAAGCGTCCGGATGAGAGCAAGATAGCGCTGGATACTTTTTATCAGATGGAAAGGCTGCCTTCGGAGAGCCCTCTGGATTTCTGCATACGGCAAGGATGGGCTAAATACGTATATCAAATGCTGGTCATTGACTTCCTGATCCTTAATCGTGACCGGCATGGCGCCAATATGGAGGTTTTGCGAAGCCGTACAGGGAAGTCTTATCGCCTGGCGCCGCTGTTTGACCATGGTCTTTCTCTATTTTGCTCCATTCACAACGAGAAAGACCTGGAGAAAGCTGATCCTATGGCAGACCGCAGAGTGCAGTGTTTTGTGGGATCCGGCTCCGCTGTCCGGAACCTCGGGCTGATTCCTGGAGAATATCTTCGGCTGCCGGGCAGGCTTAGGGAAACGGACAGGGAGTATCTGTTCAGGGACCTTTCGGCGGCACTGACGCCGGCGTATCAGGATGCGATCTGGGAGATGATATGGAGGAGATGGGAATATTATGAGAGCTTATGCGATTCGTGACGCATCCATTGATAAGAGCTGCGATCTCGCGTGGCTTCTTTACTATGAAAGAGAGGAGACATTTCACATTGAGATCAGCGAGAGTGTCGATGAGTGGGAAGCACCGCTGATCTTGTCTTCGTTCGTGAAGCGCGGCGTGCGGGCATTGGATCCCTATTGGAGCAGAGTATGGGTGGAGCAGAGGATCGTTCCAAGGGACCGCCAGAATCTGGGAATGATCTTGAAGGATAACGGGCTTAAGGAATATGATTCGCACCGCCTTCTGGTATTAGCGGACGGAAGATGCGCGCAGGATGAATGCTTTATTGTGCCACTCAAAGCCGAATCCTTCCCGCCGGAATTAAGAAGGCGCCTTGCTGTGACTCTCTCGTGTATAGTGCCGACTCCCGACCGGACACTTCTCTTTTACCGGGACGGACTGGTCGGGAGTATTTCTGATACTGTGCTGCAGGAGCTTCCTTACACACGGGACAGCGGGGAGTCCTGCGCTGTGGATTCTGACCGCGACCGCCTTGAGAGGCGCCTTCGTCTTTACCGGGAACGCCTGGCCAGGCTTACAATGCAGGCAGGAGGGCATGGAATTACAGTGGCGGAGGACGGTCATATTCCTGCCGGTGTACTTCGCAGCTATGCGACGCCGATTCCTGTCACAGCAACTGATTTTAAGACATATCTGCTGCAGGAACTGATCGACACTGCCGAAGCGGCAAGGATCATGGGCTGCACCAGGCAGAATATACAGGACCTGGTCAGACGCGGAAAAATTAAGCCTGTGGTGACACTCAGGAACAATTTTCTGTTTCTGAGGAGTGAATTAGAAGAGTGACCCGGGGATTTTCTTTTTATGTGATCCGGCGGCGCTTTTGATAGAAGGTACGGGTATTTTCGGAGAAATGTCATGACGGCACTCCTTTCGACTATAATACTATAACCTGACGCATATTATTTGGGCCACCTAAACGGTTTCACGAGTCCCCGGAAAGGCCAAAGAGGTATCGAAGATACGCTTTTGCTTCCTCCGGGCGGGGGCTGTTGGAGATCACACCGATGTAGAGAGCGCCGTCAAATCCGGCATCACGAAACAGCGGAAGAGAAGAAACGGCAAGCGCATTGGGGACCGTTTTCGTAATGACCTGCTCCTGCGCCGCATTTCCAAGCAGATAATCCACGGAATTGTCGGAGAGAATGACCTCGTTCTCTACAAGAGACGCAGAGAGCGCGTCCGGAAGCGCGGTCAGTTCCAAGAGATATCCCTGCCGCGAGAAGATATCGTAAGCCTCCTGATTCATCAGCACGAGGTCCAGCTTCTCGGCGCTGATCGCGCCGCCGAGTTTTACCTTGGACGCATAGGCGTATTCGTGATTGAGGGCGTCAGCGTCCTCCGACAGATACAGATCGCGGTAGAGATAGACTTCCTCCCTTCGTGTGTCGCCGCCTGCTGCGGTCAGAAAGTCCTCCGTCAGGCTCTTTTCTACCTGTTCGCCGAAGGTGGTGTTGATCACGGCCAGATACAGTACGGGCCTTTTCTGTGTCAGCTGCCGGTGAAGGATGGAACCTAGAACGATCAGGGCCAGCAGGACCAGGAGGATCGTCCATTTGTGATAGGTAAATATATGCTCCGCCTTTTGGGCCGGGCTCATTGCTTGAAAAGCCGCCTTGTGGGCGGCTTTTTCTTTTTCTGACAATTTGACCATCAGATATTTTCCTCCGAGCTGTTATCAGGTGCATTGACCGGCAGTTCCTCCGGCTTTTCCTCTTTTGGCACATCTTTCGCATAATCTGCAGGCGCCACTTCATCACCGCGGTCATCCTCCGCATAGTCTTCCGGCGTACCGGAAACGGAGATCAGGAGGCTGTTCAGGATCCAGGAGCAGATCATAGCAACCAGCCCCATGCCGAATATGATCAGCGGCGTAAACACCGCGACCACGGCGAAAAACATGGCAAAATGGACAGCGAAAATCAGAATTGTCGCAAACAGGTAGTGTGTGCCGATCAAAAAAGCGTTTTTGATCATCGCGGCGTTGGTGTTGTGCACGCTGGCCAGAAGGGGAAAGATGTATAAAAGCACGATCACATACATGATCGATGCTGCTATCACCAATGCCAGGATCAGTGTCCAGATCACGGCCATGACGCCGGTCGAACTCTTGCGCAGATGGTAGAGGATGTATCCGTCAGCACCCAGAAACAGGCCTGCCCCCAGAAGGATCAGCCAGAGCTGTGTTGCCTGCTTGAAGTTTTCCTTAAAGGAATGGAAGAACAGTTTCCACGCATGGGACTCCTCATCGCGGATGACCTTCAGGCACGCGTAGTAAAGCGCTGTCGTGGAGGCGCCGATGGTGACAATGGGCAGAGAGCAGATAAACCAAAGTATATTGAGATAACAACTGCAGCTCAGTTTCAAAAGAAGCTGGCTGAACTTGCTATCATAAGAAAAAAATCGCATGGGGAAAGTCCTTTCAATCCAGTCGTGTCGAATCGCGGAGGATCAGTTCCGTTTCGGTATGAACAGTACGGGTGTCCATGGATGGCTCATTTCTGCGGGATAAAAGCATCTGTATGGCGGAGATAGCCATGACCTGCGTATGAATGTGTACCGTGCTCAAAGAAGGGCGAAGCATGCGCGACTCGGGCGAATTGTCAAATCCAAGAATCATCACATCCTCCGGTACAGACTTCCCGATGGCGAATAAGCCGCGGAACAGGTCACCGGCTATAAAATCGTTGGCGCAGATAAACACATCCGGCAGTTCTTCCAGCTTAGAGATCGACTCGATAATCTCATCGACACGATTGTTGCAGAATACATAGCGATCCTCTACCGGGACATCCGCCATCAGCATAGCCATCCTGAATGCGGTGTAGCGCTCGTAAAAGGACTGGCAGTGGTTATAGTTTCCGACGAAGCCGATGCGCTTTTTCCCCGCGTCAAGCATAAGGTTGACAAAACGGGTGATCTCGGTCGTATTGTCCATATAAAGCTGATCGGCGGGAAGGGAGCAGCCATCTCTCTTGACAGGACCGTCCACAAAGAGGACGGGGATGTCCAGATCGCAGAGCATGGCATCGTAGTCATAATCGAACATTTCAATGCAGATGACAGCCTTTACAATATCCTTGCGAAACGTGTACGGGAATGTCATGGTGCGTAGATTTTCTTTTGTGACACGGTGCGTGTTCATCGTGTAGCCTGCCTGTGAAATCTCGCGCTGGAATTTGTCCAGCATTGTGGAGGCGAAGTGCGACTGAGTCAAAAAAGAAGAGGTCATCAGCGCGATTTCCCCCTGGTATTGCTGGGAAGGGGGTAAGGAAATCATATCGTCGGATCCTAAAACGGAACTGAAATAGGAGAACTGCTTGTACCCCATTTCCACAGCTTTCTGCAGGATCTTATCGCGCGTAGATGGCGCTATGCCCTCTGAATTATTGATGGCCTTGGACACCGTGTTGCGGGAAATGCCGAGTTCATCTGATACTTCGAATTCATTCAGCTGGACAGATACAGCTTGGACACCGTGTTGCGGGAAATGCCGAGTTCATCGGCAATGTCCTGTAGAGTTACTTTCTTCATATCACACTATTACTCCTCACAACACTCCGATTCCTATTCTGATTGAATGAATAACACCTGATGACCAAAGAATACCGGAATGCGATTCCTGAACTAAGACGGCATCGTGTAATTATACCATGGCAAAAGTACAGCGGTCAAATAATTGTCACTATCTAAAATGTGCAAATATAAATATTCTGATTGTGCTGTTTGCAGTATTTGAGATGTAGAAAACATAAAAAACAGCGCTTTATCTTTGTCGGAATTGCTGAAAAGTGTGCAAATGCACAAATTAAAATTGATATATCACATCATTGCATTTACAATTTCACTATAGAAGAGTGCAGGTGCACAATTCTGATTCGTGTGCGCACACGTCAAGATCTTTTTTTGCACCATGCATTTACTTGAGGAAGGGAGGTAAATCAATGAAAAAAACACCGGAATCCGCTGCAGCCGGAAGCGGCGGAAATTCCAAAATGCACAACACATTAGTTTATTTTCGGCAGCATTGGCAGCTTTATGTGATCTTTATGCTGCCGGCATTCCTGTTGACGATCATCTTCCGCTACATTCCGATGGGCGGTATCGCGATCGCATTTACGGAATACAACCCGATCCGGGGAATCTTCGGAAGTGAATGGGTCGGATTTGAGCATTTCCAACGTTTCCTGTCGTCACCGGACTTCATGCGGTATCTGGTAAATACCCTGAAGCTGAGTGTATTCGGTCTCTTGTGGGGCTTCCCGGCACCGATCCTGCTGGCATTTTTGCTTAACCGCATTCTCAGCGCCAAGACAAAACAGAAGATTCAGCTCGTGCTCTATATGCCGAACTTTATTTCCGTCATCGTCCTCTGCGGTATTGTACGTATTTTGCTTGCACCTACCGGCATGATCAATATGATGCTCGGTACTTCATTCAACTTCATGACAATGCCTTCTGCATTCCGGACGATCTACATCGCTTCCGGTATCTGGCAGGGAGCAGGCTGGGCGTCCATCATTTATACCGCGGCTCTGTCCAATGCCAGTAAGGAATTGAAAGAGGCTGCCGTGATCGACGGTGCAAACATCATCCAGCAGATCAAGGCCGTTGAATGGCCTGCCATCAAGGACACAGTCCTGATCCAGTTCATCATGTCTGTCGGCAACATCATGTCCGTCGGTTTCGAAAAGGCATATGCACTGCAGACTGACCTTAACCTGAACGCGTCAGAGATCATCTCTACTTACGTGTACAAGAAAGGTCTTTTGGATGGTGACTACGGCTTCTCAACCGCCGTCGGCCTGTTCAATACCGTTATTAATGTCATTCTTCTGGTAACAATGAACTCTCTCGTTAAGAAGATGAATGACGGCAAGGGTATTTAAGGGAGGTGCGGAATATGAAGACTAAAAAGAAAAGTGAATTCTCCAAGCTGCCCTCCGGCGATAAAGCGTTGCTGATCGTTGCCTATGCGATCCTTGGATTGTTCCTGCTGGCGATCATTCTGCCGATCATCTACATTATCCTCGCTTCCTTTATCGATCCGGTCACGCTGCAGAACAGCGGACTTACATTCGATTTCAGCAAGTGGACGCTTACCGCATATGAGCGCGTCCTGGGAAATTCGCAGATTTGGGTCGGCTTTAAGAACGCGCTGATCTACTCGGTCCTGTTCACGATCATTTCCGTGGTAGTGACGCTGTTGGCAGCTTATCCCATGTCCCGTGCTGATTTTAAGGGAAGAGGATTCTTTAATACGATCTTCGTGATCACAATGTTCTTTGGCGGCGGCCTGATCCCCACCTACTTGCTGATCTCCAGACTGGGTATGCTGGATACCATTTGGGCCATCCTCATCCCCGGCGCCTTCAGTGTGTGGAACATGATCATTGCCCGTACCTACTACATGGGAATCCCCCGCGACCTGCAGGAAGCGGCAGAGATCGACGGCGCGACCGAGATGGTCTACTTTTTCCAGATCCTTCTGCCTGTCTGCACACCGATCATAGCCACGATCGCCATGTGGCAGTTTGTCGGTATGTGGAACAGCTACTTCGACGCGATGATCTACCTCAACAGTGCATCGAAGCAGCCCCTGCAGCTGGTACTGAGAGCCATCCTGATTCAAAGCCAACCCGAACCCGGCATGGTCTCTGATATGCAGTCCACTGCCGCTCGTGCGCAGCTGGCTGAACTTTTGAAGTACGCTACGATCATCATTTCGAGTTTGCCTTTGATGATCATGTATCCCTTCTTCCAGAAATACTTTGATAACGGCATTATGGCTGGCGCAGTCAAAGGCTGAGCGATGTTTTGAAAGAAACGAGTCATTCAATAACAAAAGGAGAAAATCATGAAGCATAAAAGAGTATTAGCATTAGTGCTGGCAGCAGCTATGTCAGTCACGCTGCTGGCAGGTTGCGGCGGCGGTTCCTCTTCATCCGGCGGCGGTGCTGCTGCATCCACGGAAGATGTTGATCCTGCATCTCTGACATTCCCGCTTGCGGAAAAGGCAGAAATCTCCGGCCTTACAAGATATGCAGCCGGAACGGAATCTGATCCCAACAATCGTACTATCTACAAGCGCCTTGAGGAAAAGACGAACGTACACGTCAACTGGAAGAGTATCCAGGGTGACCAGTGGAGCGATAAGATTGCTCTTGAGATGTCCAACATCAAGACCCTTCCGGAGTTTATCTCCCCTGCAGGCCTTAGCGATACGGATATTCTCAAGTATGCTAAGCAGGGCGTTATCATCCCGCTTGAGGATTACATTGACAAGTATATGCCCAACCTTTGCAAGGTATTCGAACAGGCTCCTGAGTACCGCGACATGTGCACGGACGAGAACGGCCACATCTGGACTCTGCCCTGGATCGAGCAGCTTGGTGTCGGAAAGACCGCAATCCAGACGATTGGAAATATGCCTTTCATCAATGTTGCTTGGCTCAACTTCCTTGGCCTCGAGATGCCCAAGACAACCGATGAGTTTGAGCAGGTTCTGATCGCATTCCGCGACAATGCTGACGCACTCAAGAAAGAATTCAATATCGATGGCGATATCGTTCCTATGTCCTGCATCATCAGCGGCGGCAATGAGGACTGCACCATTCTCTGCAACGGTTTCGGAGAAGGCTATGGCGATCCGGATCCTGGCCGCCACATTGTTATCGATGACAACAAGCAGGTCGTCTGCACAGCTACTACAGAAGGCTGGCGCAAGGGAGTGGAGTGGCTCCACAAGCTCTACAGCGAGAACCTGATCGATCCCGATGCATTCACACAGGAATGGTCCACTTATGTTGCTAAGGGCAAGTCTGGCCGCTTCGGCGTCTGCTTCTCTTGGGACGTAGCAAACATTGTTAATATCAGTATGGATGACATTGTTAACAACACCGGTGACTGGCAGCCCATGCCTATGCTGAAGGCGGATGTCCTCAACCTCACTCCTCAGAACGGCTCCTACACTTCCGGCTTTGACCGCGGCCGCGGCGCTGTTGTGACTGCAAATGCCAAGAACCCTGCCCTGATCTGCGCATGGCTCGACCAGATGTATGATCCGCTCCAGTCTCCTCAGAACAACTGGGGTACCTATGGTGAAGACGACGAATTTGATATCTTCGTGATGGGTAAAAATGACAAGGGTGAGCCTATGCTCCAGCATGCTCCTCTTGGCGATGCTTCTCCTGTTGAAGTTCGTGAAGCTGAGATGGTTGACGGCCCTCTGGCAGTTCTCGACAGTTACTACGGTGTATATGTCACATGCCCTGACGACGCTCAGTATCGCCTGAACTGGATCAAGGACATTTACACACCTGACATGCACACGAAGTATGTATTCCCGAACGTGTTTATGACAGCTGATGATACTAAGACTCTGTCCAACCTGAGTGCAGACATCGACAAATGCATCAAGACCGCAAGAGCAGATGGTATCATGAATGGCTTTACAGATGCTGATTGGGATAAGCTGCAGAGCGACCTGCAGTCCTACAAGCTGGACGAGTATCTGGCAATCTTCCAGAAGTATGTAGATTCTTCTTCTGACAGCGCTTTAACTGCAGAATAAACCCCCCTATTGTTTTGGCACTCCAAAATGAAGAGAGAATTCTCTCTTCATTTTGGACACAGCCTATAGAGCATAAGAATTAACCATGAAGTAATATTATGAACAGCTTAATTCCATGACGGCAGACCACTCCACTTTTTGGACTGCCGGACATGAAAGAAAGGAGGAAAAGCCCTGCTCGGGCTGCGGCAGTGTGGAGACCTGCCGTAAGGTGCGAGGCATAAGCCCGCGCGAGGACGTTCCTTGCGGAGGCAGAACGTCCGGAGCGAATAAACATGGCGAGTGTTCAGCTCAAAAACATTAAGAAAGTATATCCTTATATCAGCGGCGAAGATAAGAAGAAAAATAAGAAAAAGAACGCCGACGAGCCGGAGAAGAAGATCAATCTGCAGATCACAGATGAAGGCGTCGTGGCAGTGCAGCAGTTCAGCCTTGATATCAAAGACAAAGAGTTCATCGTTTTGGTAGGCCCTTCCGGATGTGGAAAATCCACCACCCTGCGTATGGTTGCCGGACTTGAGGAGATCTCCGGCGGCGAGCTGGTCATCGATGGCAAGGTTATGAATGACGTAGCTCCGAAGGATCGCGATATCGCTATGGTCTTCCAGAACTACGCCCTGTACCCGCACATGACAGTGTATGAGAACATGGCTTTCTCCTTAAAGCTGCGTCATACAGCTAAGGAAGAGATTGACAAGAAGGTCCGCGAAGCAGCCAGAATTCTTGATATCACCCAGTATCTTGAACGTAAACCGAAGGCTCTGTCAGGCGGTCAGCGTCAGCGTGTCGCCATCGGCCGCGCGATCGTCCGTGCACCGAAGGTAATGCTGATGGATGAGCCTCTGTCCAACCTGGACGCGAAGCTCCGCAATGAAATGCGCGCCGAGATCATTAAACTGCGCCAGCGCATTGACACAACCTTCATGTATGTTACTCACGACCAGACTGAAGCTATGACTCTGGGCGATCGTATCGTCATCATGCGCGATGGCTACATCCAGCAGATCGGAACGCCGCAGGAAGTTTTCAATCACCCCGCAAATCTCTTCGTTGCAGGCTTCATCGGCATGCCCGTTATGAACTTCTTCGATGCAGAGCTTAAGCGTGAGGGCGACAAGTTCTTTGTTGTACTCAGCGGTTTGAAGGTTCAGCTGGATGAGAAGAAGACAGCCCGTCTTTTGAAGAATAATGTTCAGAGCCAGCCGGTTACACTTGGTGTGCGTCCCGAGCACACAAATATCTCGGATACCGGTGTTCCTGCCAAAGTAGATGTCAGTGAAATGATGGGATCTTCCGTGCACCTGCATGTCGACGCTGACGGCCGTGATGTCATCATCATTGTTCCGACTCTTGACATGGAGAGCAGCTACAACTACGGAGATCTTGTTCACTTTACTTTCTCCGGTAATGTCGCACATGTTTTCTCTAAAGAGACGGATAAAAACCTCGAGTTCTAAAGATTACCGAGGGCTCAGTCTATAGCAAAAGCAGAGAATGATGTATTACTAACAGTGCAGGCGTAATGCGCCTGCTCTGTTGTTAGTAGCAGGAAATGCGGAGTATATTTAAATCCGACAGGGAGGTTATAAATGAGCAGTCAGGCACTCAGAGATGCCCGAAGATATGAAGAAGAATTCGAAAAGGAGATTCTGCCGGAAGAGAGACCGGCTTTTCACTTGTCGTCCCGCGTCGGGTGGATGAACGATCCCAACGGTTTTTCCCTGTATAAAGGGGAATACCATCTCTTTTACCAATATCACCCTTACGACTCACACTGGGGGCCTATGCATTGGGGACATGCCGTGAGCAGGGACCTTCTGCATTGGGAATACATGCCTGCCGCATTGGCACCGGACATGCCCTATGACAGGGATGGCTGCTTTTCCGGAGGGGCGCTGGTGATGAAGGACGGCACGCATATGCTCATGTACACCGGTATATGCAGGGAGATGAAGGTCGGCGACTGGAACCGGGAGGTGCAGACACAATGCATTGCTTTCGGAGATGGTGAGAATTACACGAAGTACGCGGGCAACCCCGTTCTTTCCTTTGAGGACCTGCCGGAGGAGTGCAGCAGATATGACTTCAGGGATCCCCGCATATGGCAGGATGAAGACGGAACATTTAAGGCCGCTGCGGTGAGCTATTCCCTGAAAAAACAAAAGGAAGTGCTGCATGACCGTAATTCGGACAATTCGGACAGGCTTCTGGCTTCCACGATGATCCGGGAAGAAGAGGAGGGCGGACAGATCCTGCTGTTTACGGCACAGGATCCCTACCACTGGAAATTCGAGAAAAAGCTTGCGGTCAACGGGTACCGGATCGGAAGAATGTGGGAATGCCCGGACCTGTTTGAACTGGATGGCAAACAGGTTATCCTGGCCAGCGCGATGGATATGCTGCCTGACGGGCTGGAATATCACAACGGCAACGGGACTTTCTGCCTGATCGGTGAGTACGATCCCGAGACCGGAAGATTTGTTTCCGAGGCGGATCAGAGCGTGGATTACGGGATTGATTTCTACGCGGAGCAGACAGTCCTCGCACCCGACGGACGCAGGATCATGATCGCGTGGATGCAGAACTGGGATACCTGCAACCTGCACACGAAGAGTATCCCCTGGTTTGGACAGATGACTCTGCCCAGGGAATTGTCCGTGAAGGACGGGCGGCTTTACCAGTGGCCGATCCGCGAGCTTCTTTCGATGAGAAGGGACAAGGTACACTACGAGAATGTCCGTGTACGGGACGATGAGATCGAACTGGACGGGATCAGAGGAAGGCTCGTTGACATGGAACTGGAGTTGAAGGTCATGGAGGATGACGAAGAGGGGCACTATCCCTTCCAGAAATTCGCTATTCACTTCGCCAGGGACGGCCGCTTCCACACCGGTATCAGTTTCCGTCCTGCGGAATCGACACTAAAGGTCGACCGAAAGTTCTCCGGCTCGAGGAGGGCCATCATCCACCAGAGGAGAACTTACGCAAAGCCCAAGGACGGCGTATTAAAGCTCCGGATCATTCTGGACCGCTTCAGCGCCGAGGTCTTTGTGAACGGCGGGGAAAAGGCCATGACGATCACATTCTATACGGATGTGCGCGCGGACGGGATCTCCTTCTTCGCGGACGGAGAGGCGGAGTTTTCCGTGACAAAATATCGTCTGCAGGAAAGATGATTCTGCCGCTTTCAGAAAGGCGGGTATACAAATGCGGAAACACAAAAATTTGCTTTCGTTCCTTCTCATAATGTCACTGCTTCTGGCTGCCTGCGGCGGTGCAGGCAGTGCACCGGCACAGACGGACCAGGATGCGGCAGCGGATGCTGCCGCAGAAGCAGCCGGCGCAGAGGAGAGTGAGGAAGCATTTAAACCGGCTATTCCGGACGAGCCTTACGAAGCGGTGGACTACAGCCTGTATCCCTCGCCCGAGGGCGGCTATGTGGGCGATGTCATGCCTTACGTGACGGATGAGGGAGAACTGGAGCTGTATTATCTCTACGATACGGATGTCAACGGCCAGGGATATCACCCGATCTACAAATACAGCACGCAGGGCCTCGTCGGTTTCAAGGACCACGGCATGGTGCTGAATTACGGCCTGATGTCCGATCCGGATCCGGCGCTTGGAACCGGGTCCGTCATGCAGGATTCGAGCGGTCTCTACCACCTCTTCTATACCGGACATAACGACACGGGAAACGGTGGAAAAGGCAAGGAATGCGTCATGCATGCCACCAGCACGGACAGGGAGAACTGGGTCAAAGACGAGGAAGTTCTGTTTTTTGCCCCGGAAGGGTATTCCAAGGACGACTTCCGCGATCCGGAAGTATTCTGGGTGGACAAGGACCAGTGCTACTGGCTCCTGATCGCGGCGAACGAAAACACGCTGGGAGGCGTGGTACTCAAATATACTTCCAGAGATCTGAGAAACTGGGAGTTCATCGGGCCGATCTTTGCCCCTCGGAAACAGTATATGTGTGAGTGCCCCGACCTATTCCAAATCGGCGACTACTGGTACATTACCTACAGCTGGGACTGTGTGACATACTACGCGATGAGCGACTCCATCGACGGGCCTTTCGTTGCCCCCAGAGACAACATTCTCGACGGTAAAGGAATGACAGATGGAAACGGGTTTATCTTCTACGCGGGCAAAACAGCGGAAATGGACGGCAATACCTACCTCTGCGGATGGCTTGGAAGAGCGGGTGTGTCCTCCGACTCCGGCATCTATCAGTGGGCGGGAAATGTGATGATCCACCAGCTGGTCCAGCATGAGGACGGAACGCTGGGCGTCAGGGCGCCTGAGCCTTACGAGAACTTTTTCACCGCCGACAAGCCTTTCAAAGCTGAGATGGCAGTCGGTGAAGGCAAGATCAGCGGAAACAGCATTTCCCTGTCTGCTGAGAAGGGCTCTTATTCCGTGGCGGATATGGGAACGCGTCCCGCTTCCATGACCCTGGAATGCGATGTGACGATCGACGAGGACGGTTGCGCGGGATTTGCCTTCGGCGGAAGCGAAAAGGACCCGACGTACACGGCTTTGTGCCTGGACGCCAGGCAGAACCTTCTGCATTACGAAGGGTATGAGATCTCGGACCTCGACACGATGGAGCCGCAGGCGCTCACCAAATTCGATTTTTCGAAAGGCGGTGTCCACCATGTCAAACTGGTCTGCGAGAATGAGATCGTTGTCCTCTACGTGGACGATCTGAAGGCGCTCAGCAGCAGGATCACCCATTCTATCGACGGGGCCCATATCGGCGTCTTTTCCAATGGATGCGGAGCGAGCTTCGAGAACATAACTATGAAACTGTCGGAATAACACTGTAAACGAAGCCCGCCGGCAACGGTTGAGTATGAATAATTGACAGAATCCCCGGAAAGCCTTTATTTATCGGCTTTCCGGGGATTTTTTTAGCCGTCTTGACTATACATACTTGCACTAAACATTATTTTCTGTTCCTCCTGACTACAACAATTTCATATAACGCCAGCAGCAGGACTCCTGCTGCAGAAAGCACAATTCCCCTTCGAAGACCGGGCGCGCGGAAGACCCTCTCGATTCGGTTTTCGCCTTCTTCGAGCGGGATCACTGTCAGGCAGTAGGCAAATTCTTCCGTTTCTATGTTTTTGCCGTTCAGGGTCGTGTGCCATCCCGTGGACCGCGGAAGGATCAGAAACAGTTTTTGACCTTTGTGGGCGTTTACAGTGCAGCGCATAGCCCCATTCTCAAGGGAGAACTTGGTTACCTGCTCCTCGCCCTTCCTGACCTTGTCTGCAAGTTCCTGAAGGCGGTCCAGATTGAGCGCGTAGAACTGCTCATCCTTCAGTTTCATTGTCTTCTCGGAAGTCAGGGTGACTTTCACAGTGCTGTCTCCCTCTTTATACGGAATCATGAATAGTTGGGGAGACAGCCACTGGGAATATCCGTACGCATTCGCTGTTCCCGCCTGAAGCATCGCTATGCAGTTTTCTTCCGTCGGAAGATTGCCGTACAGGGTGACGTTGCCGGCAGGGATCTTTAAAGTCCACTCCGCTCTGTTTTTTGACTCCGTTTTTTCCGCCTCTAATGCAGTGAAGAGATTCGCTGGCTCCCCGGAAAGCGCGGTCCAGATCTCTTCCATATACTCGAAAGGATCATGATACTCGTGGCGCGGAAGCGTCTCGCCGTCATAGACAAAAGCCAACGGTAGCGCGCAGGGATTGCAGTATGTCTCTTTTCCGTTATACGTTCCGAGCTCATTGATCTTTTCCATTCCGTGGATGTCTGTATTTGACAAAACATAGCGGACGCCCAGAAACGAGTCGGCCGGGATAAAGGAAGTGTAAACGACGTTTAAAGTGGTGTTTTCCTGTTTGTAACCGAGCCTGTCCAGAAGATAGATCTCATCATTCTCCGGGCTGGAAGTATAGCCGCCGATTCCCATGTAGTTATAAGCGAGTGCATCATTGAGGTAGGCGGTGAGATTTGTCTTTTTATCCGTATCTCTCCAGCCGATCTGTGAAATGCGGTACAGGCCGCTGTCGTATTCCTTCAGGGACGCCACCTGTTCTCTGGCCTCTGTGACATATGAGGCATAGCGTTTTATACCGCGATAGCGCTTGTAGCTGAGCACATAGGTGGCGCTTTGGTACAGTTCTCCTGCCGTGATCAGAAGCAGCATAACAGCTGCTGCACCTGCAGCAAACCTGCGGATGCTTTTATTGCCAGCACTGCGGATCGCGAGAAGAACAGTCGTGCAGGTCCCTGCGCCCAGCATAAACAGGCAGGTGTCCTTTACCCCTTCTGTTTCCAAAGTGGGATGGTTTCCGACTTTAAGCAGGAGCACGCAGAAAATGGCACTGCAAAGAAGCGGCAGCAGGCACTCCGTTTTCTGAAGCTCTCCATTCCGTTTTCTTTCTTCCTCTGCTGCATTGGGAGCCGGAAAAACGTGCTGCAGGTACATGGCCGAAAGAAACAGCAGTACAAGGCTTCCTATGTATCCGTATCGGGAGTAGTAACTGTCAACTTTCTTGAACAGGGAGAAGGCAAAATACAGAGGCTGCCAGTAATACATGAGCAGTGTAACGGCTACGAGCCCGGCTGCAATGATCTTGCTTTGGCGCCGGATCCTGCGAGAGAGGAAGAACGCGAATGTCCCGATCACCGCAAGGCTTCCGCAGTACAGGCAGACACACTCATAATGGCTTGTGCCGCCGATCCGGTACTGACTGATCGTGTCGAGGACATTGCCGATCATCTTATTTTTGACCGTATCAAAGTAGAAGCCGGAGCCTCTTCCCTGCTGCATAACGGAAACTGTAGGCAGAAAAATTGCCGCGCTGATCAGAACGCCGGACGCCATTGCAAGACCATATCGCAGGATTGTTCCCAAAAGGCGCTGTATCAATCCGATAATCCCGTGTTTCCCCGCACCCCACACATTGGACGGAGGAACAGTCGCCCCGGTCTCCGGGTCCAGCTCAGCCATAAAGAATTCAAAAATAAGCCAGATAATGCAGAAAAGGCAGTTGATACCGCCCGTATACCAGTTGAAAAGAATGGAAAATGCCGTGGGCACTGCAAGGGGGATAAGGCTCCGACGTCTGATCACGCGATGCGTCCCGAGAAGCATCAAGGGGAGCAGATACATGCCGTCCAGCCACATAAGGTTGCTGCCGTTGACGTAGGAATAGTAGGACAGGCTGTAACCGACCGACAAAAGAATCGTGAGAAGTGAAGAGAGCCGGTCATAAAGTCTCGCCTGCAGGAAATAGGCAAATGTTGCCGCGGAGAGCGCCAGCTTGATGTTGATGAGCAGGTCAACAACTGTATGTACCTGCGAGCCGTCAAAAAAGAGCAGCAGCAAATTAAACGGCGATGCAAGGTAGTAACTGAACAGGCCGAATGCATTACCTCCCAGCCCCTTCGTGAGCGTGTAGCTTATGTTGTTCCGGCCGCTTAGCAGCGCTTTGTAATAGTTGAAGAAGTCCACATACTGGATCTTGCAGTCCGCCCCTGCCAGTGAGCAGTCTCCAAACGGCTCCACTTGAAACACCTTCATCAAAAGGAGCATCACAATAGCTGTGAGCACAGCAGCTCCCAGGCAGACTATAAAGCGTTTTCCCATCTTTTGTTTCGCAGAAATCATTAATTAAACCGCTCCTGTAGCATTGAAGTGTCTTGCCTCATTGTCTCACTCCGGCAACGCATTGTCAAAAGATGATGTCAATGGAAAATGTCCGCCGGCAACGGGAAACAAATGAAAAAAGTGTGCTGATTATGATACAATAGCGGACAAACAGGTGTGTTTCATGCAGCACTTTCGGTGATTTTATAAACGAACATGTAGCATAGTCAGAGGAGACCGCGTTGAAAAAACTGATTACAGCGATGTTATGCCTGATGATCGCGGTATGCGGCCGCTGTTTTGGAATGCCTTATGGGCGCGAGCGCCGAAGAGATCATAGAGGACTATATGCTGACTTACCGCAACTTCTACGGTATCGAACCCGGCTCTGAGCAGTATGAAGAAATCGCGGACAAAAATATTGCGGCCAATCTGGAAAAGACCTTCCGGATCTCATCGATCCGTGACAAGGATGCGGACCTTCAGGGCTGCGCGGAAACGTATCTGAAGGAGATCGGGCTGAGCGGTGAAGAAATCTCGGCGCTGAAGGAAAGACTAAGTCGTTCTTATTGATTCATAACCCCAAAATCCCGAATGTGCAGCATTTGGGGATTGGGGGGTTATCTGTTATAATAACGGAAGATTTTCAGCACGAGCAAAATAGCATGCAAGGGAGATTATTATGGGCACTGAGGACAGGAATATTACATCTGAAGTGGAAGCAGTATTGGAGCAATATGTGCGCCCGGCGCTCTCCGCACACGGCGGGGACATGGAGGTCGCGGGCGTGGAAGGAGGCGTCGTGTTCTTTCGCCTGATCGGGCGCTGCGCGGGATGTGCCGCCGCCGACCAGACCAGCGAAGAGCTGATCAACAGGGAGCTGATCGAGCGCGTCCCGGGCATTAAAAAAGCCGTTCTGGTAAACGGCATCAGTCCGGAACTTCTCGAGCAGACTTTGGCGCTCCTGCGGGAGCATCCCAGTTTCTGAAGAAGGATGCCGAGCAGGAAAATAGATGTCGGAAACAGTGTATGGGCTCCTTTTTGTTATAGTTTAAACTGTAAAATATTTGAAGAAACGGGAAATACGGAATATAATGGTAAGCAGTAACTAACAGATCGTTTCGCCCATCATACAGCGAAGTCAGAAGGCATGGCCGTGTGATGGGCTTTTATTATGACTGAGGGTTAGGTATAGCTAACGAAGCACCGCTGTTCACGTAGCGAAAGGAGACAAAGTCACATGGACAGAATTCATATCGAAAAAGGGAGCGTACAGGAAACTCTGATCATCCCCTTGTATGGGCGAAAACTCTGCGCCGAGCAGTTCCCGACATTGTATCAGGACGAATACGCGGCGAGGATCTGCCAAAGTATCGACTACGATTTTTCTAAGATTGAAGCAAAGAAAAACAATGCCATGTATCAATTCGGCGGGCTGGAAGGCGCCATGCGCGAGAAGGATATAATCTGGGAGATCACAGACTATCTTAAAGACCATCCGAAAGCTGCCGTGGTAAACCTCGGGTGCGGGCTGAACATGACCGGCAGAATGGCCGATAACGGCACCTGTCACATCTACAATCTGGATTTCCCCGATGTAGTGAACTCTCGAAATGAAATCGTACCGGCAGGTGAGAGAGAAGAAAACATCGCCTGTGACTTTGAATGATTTTTCCTGGATGGACCGGATTGACGCTTCGAACGGCGCCGTTTTATATGCAGCCGGGGTGTTCCATTACTTCACCATGCAGCAGATCAAAGACATGGTCATCGCCATGGCGGATCGGTTTCCGGGCGGAAGACTTGTCTTTGATGCTGTCGGAAAGTTCGGAAGGGACGTGCTCATGAAGGGAACACTGAAGAATATGGGAATGAAGGACGTGTCCGGACTCTTTTTCGTAAACAGCGTTTCAGATCTTGACGGATGGTCATCGAAAGTGAAGTCGGTGACGAGAAAGAGTTACATGCAGGGATATTATAAACTCGAGGACCCTAACATTAAGGGAATTCATCGTTTTCTTGCCGGGCTCTGTGACAGTATAGCTAAGATGTATATTTACAGGATGGAGTTTTACTTGGCCAAATAATACTCTGTGAAGAGGGGCCGCCCCCTGACTTTATAAATACAGTTATTTCAATATAGCCTTGTGCCGCAGATCCCTGCCGCATGAGGCTTTTTTGGCTGAATAGGGGCTTTGCGATTTAAGGCTCGCTGAACGAAGGAGGCATGCAAAATAAATGTTGACACGATGTCAGAATGCATTTATAATAAACATGCTGACACGGTGTCAAGCAAGCAAAAATATTGGGGGGATAAAAGTAATGAGAAAAGTAACACAGGAAGAGATTGCCCTGAAAAGAGAAGAAATCATAAATGCCTGTGAACAGCTCTATCAGACAATGAGCTTCAGGGAGATCACGCTCAAGGAGATCAGCAAAATCACTTCCTTTTCCCGGCCGACCATCTATAACTACTTTGAAACAAAGGAAGAGATTTTTCTGGGACTTTTCCAAAGGGAATATGACCGCTGGAATGAAGACCTGACCGCCATTCTGAATGGAAACGAGCGGCTTACGAAAAAGGAACTGGCCGATCGCATAGCCGGCTCGCTGGCAGGGCGGGAGCAGCTCCTGAAGCTTCTTTCCATGAACAACTACGACATGGAAGCAAACAGCCGGCAGGAGCTTCTCAATACTTTCAAGCAGTCCTATGGAGGCTCCATGCATCGGATGTGCATGCTTCTGGGAAAGTTCTGTCCGGATATGAGCGTGACCGACATCCAGAACTTCATCTATATTTTTTTTCCGTTCATGTTTGGCATATATCCATACACAGCGGTCACGGAAAAGCAGAAGACCGCTATGAAGGAAGCGGGGATCAACTACGTGTATCAATCCGTCTATGAGCTCACTTACGGCTGCCTGATCCGGCTCTTGGGCGAGTGAAGGGCGGATAACAAAAAAACATTTACAGCAAAGGAGGATGAAATAAGATGAGTAAGAAAACATTAGTAGCGGTATTTTCCGCCAGCGGCGTGACAAAACGAGTCGGCGAAGAGATCGCCAGAGTAGCCGGAGCGGATTTTTATGAGATCGTTCCGAAGGACATCTATACACCGGCGGACCTTGACTGGATGAACAAGAAGAGCCGCAGCAGCATTGAGATGAATAATCCTTCCGCAAGACCCGAGATCAGCGGCAAAGCCATTGATATGGCTTCTTATGACAACGTGATCGTCGGTTTCCCAATCTGGTGGGGCGTGGCTCCCCGTATCATCGAGACCTTCCTGGAAAGCTATGATTTTTCCGGTAAGAAGATCATCCCCTTCTGCACATCCGGCGGAAGCGGCGTCGGAAGAAGCGATACGGCCCTTCACAAGAATGTAAGCGGCGATGTGAAGTGGGCAAAGGGAAAACAGATCAACCGCGCGAATGAGACGGAAATCCGCCGCTGGCTGGATAACGTACTTTGATCAAGGAGCAGATAAGAACAGATAAGGAGGAACAGACAAATGGCTGAAAAGATCGTACAGACAGCAGGAAGAAATCAGTTAGGAGAATTTGCGCCGATGTTTGCGCATCTGAACGATGATGTGCTCTTCGGAGAGGTATGGAACGAGGAGGCAATCGATGTGAAGACAAAGTGCATCATTACGGTCGTATCCCTGATGGCCTCCGGCATTACGGATTCCTCCCTGACCTATCATCTGCAGAATGCAAAAGCGCACGGCGTAACTAAGGAGGAGATCGCCGCGATCATCACCCACGCCACCATGTATGTGGGCTGGCCGAAGGGCTGGGCCGTATTCAGACAGGCAAAGGAAGTCTGGAACGAAGAAGAGCCGGCACTGACTGATAAGGAAAGATACCAGAACACCATTTTCTTCCCGATCGGCGAGCCCAATCCTTATGGACAGTTCTTCGTGGGGCAGAGTTATCTGGCACCTGTCTCGACAGAGCAGGTTCCCGTGTTCAATGTGACCTTTGAGCCCGGATGCCGCAATAACTGGCACATTCACCACGCGAAGAGCGGCGGCGGCCAGATGCTGATCTGCGTAGGCGGCAGAGGATACTATCAGGAGTGGGGCAAGGAGCCTGTGGAACTGACACCCGGTACCGTGATCAACATTCCCGCAAACGTAAAGCACTGGCACGGCGCAGCACCGGATTCCTGGTTTTCACATCTGGCGATCGAAGTGGACGGCGAAGAGACCGGTGCGGAGTGGTTGGAAGCCGTAAATGAGGAAGAGTACAACAAACTGAAGTGATAAATCGGATGAAGGAGGGGACGGAATTATGTCCAAGGGAAAAACGAACAATATCATAAAAAGAATCGTGGATACGGCCATGACCGTCCTCCTTCTTCTCCTCATGGCCTACCAGGTCACGGGGGAGATGGCACATGAATGGACCGGCATGGCCATGACGGTGCTTGTCATCGTCCATCAGATCCTGAACCGCAAGTGGTATGGCGCGCTCTTTAAGGGGAGATATAACCCTTACCGCACGCTGACAACCGTGCTGAATATCCTGCTGCTTGCAAGCTTTGCGCTCACTGCCTTCTCAGGTATGTCCATGAGCGGCCATGCCGTGCCTTTTCTTTATGGCATGGCACCGGTCTCTTTCGCCAGACGGATGCATCTCTCCATGTCACACTGGGCTTTCGTGCTGATGGGCCTGCACCTGGGAACGCACATCCCGGCGATGACAGCCGGCCTGAGACTGAAAGACAAAACAAAAAACGTGCTCGCCTTCGTTTTCTCCTGCATCGGCGGCATCGGCCTCTATCTGTTTTTGCGAAGCGGCATGCCGGACTATCTGTTCTTTCGCGTGCCGTTCGCGTTCCTGGATTATGAGAAGGCCGGATGGCTGGTACTGCTTGAAAATCTGCTGATGCTGTCCTTCTGGGCTTTTATCGGGACCCAGGCAGCGCTGATCTGCAGGAATGTCGGGATGAAGGGGAAGAAGCAGAACCCTCTCATCCCCGTTGTCGCGATCATGGCATCGGTGATCATCGGGATCGTCCTGATACTGCTGTTTCCGTCCGCAGACGGGCAGGGGTTTTCGGGGAGTACAGACTGGTCCGCGCTTTCAGGCGATGTAACAGCCTGGCTTGAGACGAACGGCATCAAGGAAAAATAGGAGATCATGATGAAGATTACAGTACTTATGGGAAGCCCGAACCGGAATGGTTCAACGAGTATCCTGGTCCAAAACTTTCAAAAAGGGGCGGAAGAGGCCGGACATTCGGTGGAGGTGATCGATGTCTGTCATGCGGATATCCACCCCTGTATCGGCTGCGTGAAGTGCGGCTACGAAGGGCCCTGTGTGCAGAAGGACGATGTGGAGATGATCCGGAAGAAGCTGCTTTCCTCGGACATGGTCGTCTTTGCCACGCCCCTGTATTATTATGGTATGAGCGCACAGCTGAAAACCGTAGTGGACCGCTTCTGCGCCTACAACAGCAGCCTGAACAGCCGGCACCTGAGATCCGCGCTGCTGACTGTCGCATGGAACGCGGATGACTGGACTTTTGACGCGCTGGAAGCTCATTACAAGACACTTGTCCGTTACATTAACTTCAGAGACTGTGGAATGGTATTAGGCTATGGATGCGGGACTCCCGGCATGACGAAGCGAAGCGGATATCCGCAGGAAGCCTATCAGTTGGGAAGGAGTCTGTAAGTATAGTTTGGAGGAGCTCTCAGGATGAAGAAAAAAATGATCATGTCAATTGTCTGTGCGATGGCGCTGTTTTTCACAGCCGGTTGCTCCGGCAATGAAGCGAGCGAAAGCGCACAGCAGAACAACGCCCCGGCAGCGGCCGCGGAAAGCACTGCGGAACCGTCCGGCCAAAATATAGCGGAAACAGATACCACCGCAGCATCCGACACAGCAGTCGAAACATCCGGCTCTGCAGCCGAAGCGGCCGACACTTCAGCCGAAGTATCGGACTCCGTGAACAAAGCGAATTCTCCTGTCGTATACTTCACCTCCGAAATTTCCGCGGAAGGTCTGGTGAAGATCTATGAGACTCTCGGCTGGACGCCGGAAGGCAAAGTTGCCGTCAAAATATCGACCGGCGAACCTCCGGCAAGCAATTATCTTCGCCCGGAGCTGATCGGAGATCTGGTAAAGAAAGTAAACGGAACGATCGTAGAGTGCAACACCGCCTACGGCGGATCGCGCGCAAGTTCCGCCATGCACAAGCAGGTCGCGGAAGATCACGGTTTTACGAAGGTGGCGGATTTTGACCTTATGGACGAGGAGGGCGAAGTCGAATGGCCCATGACTGGCGGAACAAGGCTTGATAGAGTAATTGTCGGAAGCCATGCGGAGAACTATACGGACTGGGTGATCCTTTCGCACTTCAAAGGCCACGCGATGGCAGGCTTTGGCGGCGCCATCAAAAATGTCGGTATCGGCATCTCATCCCCGAGCGGCAAGGTATATGTTCATACGGCGGGAACCAAGACCAGCGGCAGCATCTGGTATGACGACCAGGACGCCTGGCTGGAGGCGCTGGCGGAAATGGTATACGGCTTCAGCAGCCACGTCGGAAAAGAGCACATCATATACATCAATGTGATGAACAGGCTGTCCGTGGACTGCGACTGCGACGGCAATCCGGCAGAACCGGATATCCATGACATCGGTATTCTGGCGAGTACAGACCCTGTGGCGCTGGACCAGGCCTGCGTGGATCTCATCTATCAGGCGGAGGGCAACGAGTCCCTGGTTGACCGCATGGAATCTCTTCACGGCATCCATACCCTGGAACATGCGGAAGAGATCGGGCTCGGCAGCCGGACCTATGAGCTGGTAAAGATCGATGGCTGAGATACTTGCAGTCCTTAAAAGAGAAATTATTTATATCTGGTATTATTTCGAGATCCAGTTCCGGCAGATCTGTCGGTACTGGATCCTCGGCATGCTGATCGGATCTTTCATTTCTGTCTTTGCAAAAGACAGAATTCACGGCGTCTTTGCCGGCATGAAGGATAAGAAGTGGGGGCTGTTCGGTATCCTGCCGGCCTGCATCCTCGGCATCGCCTCTCCGCTGTGCATGTACGGCACGATCCCGATCGCGGCATCCTTTCGGAAACAGGGAATGCGGGAGGACTGGCTGGCGTCTTTTATGATGGCCTCGATCCTGTTGAATCCCCAGCTGATCATCTACAGCGCGGCGCTGGGCAGGACGGCTTTAACGGTACGTATCATCACCTGTTTTCTGTGCGGGTGCGCAGCAGGATTGCTGGTCTTTGCATTCTACCGCGGAAGGGACTTTTTTGATTTCAGCGGATTTGAAGAGAGGGCCAGCCGCGACACACATCCGAACCTGATGGCCCGGTATCTGCTGAATGTCTGGCGGAATATCAAGGCGACAGGGGGATACTTTCTCTTCGGCATTCTGCTTTCCGCTCTGTTTCAGCGCTATGTCCCGCAGGACCTGATGGTCAATGTTTTCGGAGGAAATGAAGCCTGGGGCGTCCTGATGGCCGCCACGATCGGCGTGCCTCTTTACGCATGCGGCGGAGGAACGATCCCGCTCCTGCAGCAGTGGCTGCGGGAAGGCATGAGCATGGGGAGCGCGGCAGCCTTCATGATCACAGGGCCGGCCACAAAGATCACGAATCTCGGGGCACTGAAAATCGCCATGGGGTGGAAGCGATTTGCCCTGTATATTCTTTTTGTCATGACATATTCATTCGTATGTGGAATCGTCGTGAACCTGATTGTGTAATCCCGGCAATACACACGCGCGGAAAAAGCGTCGGAAGCAGCCGGCGGCAAGGGGGATTTGGGGGTGAACATTTTGCCCGGCATGGTTGATTAAGCAGCCTTTTTGGAGTACAATGATACTGCATAAAATTGTGCGCAATTACATTGCGCAAAGCAAAAGGAGGTAATTCAGATGAAGATCGCAATTCTTAACGGTAGCCCCAAGGCAGGAAATACCGCGGCTATGGTCAACGCCTTCGCGGAGGGAGCAAAAGAGGCAGGCCACGAAGTGGAAATTCTGCACGTCGGCAAAATGAAGATCGGCGGATGTCTTGGATGTGAGTACTGCCACACCAAGGGAGAGGGCAAATGTGTCCAGAAGGATGATATGGAGAAGGTTATGCCCGCCTATAAAGAAGCGGATATGATCGTATACGCTTCCCCGATTTACTATTTTGACATGACCGCGCAGATCTCGGCCGCGATCCAGAGAGTGTACGCCATCGGCAAACCTGCTAAGGCGACCAAAGCGGCGCTGCTTCTGAGCTCCGCTTCCCCCAATCCTTATGATGGCGCGATCGCTACCTATAAGGCAATGGCGGCTTACACCGGACTGGAAGATACCGGCATCATCACGGCAGCTGGCGATGAGAACGGCTCCGAGGCGAAGATGGCGGAGATCAAGGCGTTTGCCAAGGCACTGTGAGATCCGGCGTTTCAGATTTGAGTAAAGCATACTGACGGCGAATGAAAAATGGAGTAAAGAGACTGTAATAAGCCTCTTTACTCCATTTTTTTCAGTTCCGGCAGGACGGTCAGAAGCATTGTGGTCATGCAGGCCGTGCCGCCTATGACATTGGAGATGGGTTCGGCCATAAATACGCCGTCGGCTCCGAGGTGAAAGACGCCCGGCAGAAGGAGCGTGAGCGGTACGACCATGACGACCTTGCGGAAGAGGGAGAAAAAGATGGCGTGCTTTTTCTTGCCCAGCGCCTTGAAAGTGGTCTGTCCGGTGTACTGGAGAGACTGAAACACAAAGGCGAAGAAGTACAGATGCAGTGCCGGGATCGCGTCTTTCATCAGGGCGGCGTCCGTGCTGAACATGGAGATGAAGAAGGCCGGGAAGCGCTCGATCAGGATCCAGACAATTAAAGTATAGCCGATGCCGAGGCAGCTCATCAGGAGCATGGCCCCCCGGACATGCCCGGGCCTTCGCGCGCCGTAATTATAGCTGATCACGGGAGAGGTTCCCTCCCCGATCGCGATGACCGGCGTCTCCAGAACCTGCCGGACGGAATTGATGATGGTATAGACCGATACCATGACTTCCCCGCCATATTTTGACAGTGTGCTGTTGCAGACGATACTGACCAGGCTGTTGGTGAACTGCATGACGAAGGCGGAAGAGCCCAGCCCGGCGATATCCAGCGCCGTGGAGCGGAATCTGTCGTCGGGATTTCTGCCCAGAAGCTGTGCGGGAAGCGCCTGCAGGTCCTTCAGGGGAGTCAGGCGCAGCTCGGCCTTCTTCCCGGTCAGAAAACGCAGCACGAAGACGGCCGACAGAATCTGGGACAGAATTGTAGCCAGGGCAGCGCCGCGGACTCCCATCCCGAAAGTGAAGATGAACAGGGGATCCAGCAGAATGTTGGTCACCGCGCCGATCACAACGGTGAACATGCCGGTGGAGGCGAATCCCTGCGCATTGATATAGGGATTGAGCCCGGTCGCCAGCATGGTGAAAACAGTGCCGAGGAGATAAATGTGCAGATAGGCCAGAGCAAACGGGAGATTTCCCTGCGTGGCTCCGAACAGGCGAAGAAGCGGGGCGGCGAATATCTCGCCGGCAGCCGTGATCACCGCGCCTGTCAGGACGAGCATGGAAAACGCGACGTTCATGACTTCGGAGGCCCTTGGGAGATCGCCTTTTCCGCGCGCGATCGAGCAGAGCGGCGCGCCGCCCAGCCCGAACAGATTGGTGAAGGCGGTGACCATAATGATGACCGGAAAGCATAGACCGATTCCGCCCAGCGCGGAAGTGCCCTCGCCCGGGATCCTACCGATATAAATGCGGTCCACGATGCTGTAGAGAAGGTTCAGGACCTGCGCGACCAGCATGGGGAGCACGCTCTGCATGACATTACTGAAGATTTTTCCGTTTTTGTAATCTACTTGTTTCATTTGAATACGCTTTCATGGGCTCAAAAATCAAATGCAGTTTAACCGCAAAACCGGAAAATAGCAAGATTTTCGTACAGACTTATTTAAGGCCGGGAAACGGTAATTACAAAAAAACTTCCATTTCTGCGCCGGATATCATATTATAAAAGCAGTGACCAATAATACACTTTTTTAAGGAGATGATTGTCATGAATATTTCAAACCTTCAGAAAGCAAGATACAGCTACGCACCTAAGCTCCCGGGTATGCTCAGAAACGGCATTTCCGAGATCTGCGTAAAAGACGGAGCTCCTACAGAGAGCGTAGCGGATCAGGAGAAGATCAAGGCTCTGTTCCCCAATACTTACGGAAAGAACGAGATCACGTTCCAGAAAGGCGCCAACACATCGAAAGCCAAGAAGCAGGTTGTCGGCGTGATCCTTTCCGGCGGCCAGGCCCCCGGCGGACACAACGTTATCTGCGGCCTTTACGATGCGCTGAAAGCGACCGATAAGGACAACGTTCTTCTCGGCTTCAAGGGCGGCCCGAGCGGACTCATTGAAGACGATTATATCGAGATGACAGATGAGTTCATCGATCAGTACAGAAATACCGGCGGCTTTGATATCATCGGCTCCGGCAGAACGAAACTTGAGACGACAGAGCAGTTTGAGATCGTGGCACAGGTCGCTAAAAAGCACGGCATCACCGCGATCGTGATCATCGGCGGCGACGATTCCAACACAAATGCGGCAGTTCTTGCCGAGTACATGGCGGCGCACAACACCGGCGTTCAGGTCATCGGATGCCCCAAGACCATCGACGGCGACCTCAAGAATGAGGATATCGAGACTTCCTTCGGTTTCGATACCGCAACAAAGACCTACAGCGAAGTCATCGGCAATATCGAGCGCGACTGCAACTCCGCGAAGAAGTACTGGCACTTCATCAAGGTCATGGGCCGCAGCGCCTCTCACGTCGCACTGGAGTGCGCACTGCAGACACAGCCCAACATCTGCCTGATCGGCGAGGAAGTAGCTGCCAAGAAGCAGTCTCTCTCCGAGATCGCGGACCAGATCGCGGATTCCGTAGCAACTCGCGGAAACAACGGCGATAACTTCGGCGTTGCGATTATTCCTGAGGGAATCGTAGAATTCGTTCCCGAGTTCTCCAAGCTGATCGCCGAGATCAACGAGCTCCTCGCGGGCGAGAAGACCGATCAGTTCAATGCGCTTCCTACCTGGGAAGAGAAGTACGCCTTCATCGAGAACGGCCTCACCAAAGAGTCCATGGCTGTTTTCGCGATCCTTCCCGTCGGCATTCAGCAGCAGCTCTTCCTCGAGAGAGACCCTCACGGCAACGTACAGGTATCTCTGATCGAGTCCGAGAAACTGTTTGCGGAGCTGGTAAAGAACAAGCTGGCAGAGCGCAAGGCGGCAGGAACCTACAAGGGCAAATTCTCCCCTCTGACACACTTCTTCGGCTATGAAGGAAGATGCGCGTTCCCGTCCAATTTCGACAGCGACTATTGCTATTCCCTCGGCTACAATGCCTTCATGCTGATCCAGTACGGCTTCACAGGATACCTCTCCAAGGTCTCCAACCTCTCTGCACCGGCAGAAGAGTGGGTAGCAGGCGGCATGCCCATCACCAAGATGATGAACATCGAGCGCAGAAACGGCGAAGACAAGCCCGTTATCAGAAAGGCTCTCGTTGAGCTTGACGGCGCACCTTTCAAGTTCTTTGCGGCAAACAGAGCAAAATGGGCGGTGGAGACTTCCTTCGTCTATCCAGGCGCTATTCAGTACTACGGACCCGCTGAGGTCTGCGACGCCACTACAAAGACGCTGGCTCTGGAGCACCAGAAATAATTCGGGGGAGAGATGTTCTCCGCCTCTGAAGGCGGTGAGAAGGTAATCCTTCATCCTGAACTAAACACAAAATCGTCCTCTCGGGTCCGCCTGAGAGGACGATCTCTTTATAGTCATTTTTTCCCGGGAAAGGCTGTATTTTGCATAAGTAACAGTCATTCGGCGACAGCCTGAGAAGGAACCCTCAGTCTGAACAATCAGTAAACGCGGGGAGGAAACAGTTATGAGAAAGAAAAAAAGATCATTCATATCACTTTTGCTGTCTGTGGTCCTTGTACTGTCTGTGACGGCCTGCGGCGCCGCGCAGACTTCCGGGCAGGCAGACACTTCCGATCCCGCAAAGTCGGCCGCACCGGAAGCGCAGACGGAAGAGACCGGAGCGGCAGCCGCCGGCGTGAGTCAGGCGGACGGGGCCGCTGCTGCGGATGACTCTGCCGCACCGGAAGAAAAGCAGACAGAAAAAACACAGACCGATAAGAACGGAGATATCTACATCCTCTTTACCAGCGATGTGCACTGCGGCGTGGACGAGGGCTTTGGCTACGCGGGGCTCAAGCTGGTGAGAGATACGCTGGAAGGGGAGGGATACGAGACAATTCTCGTAGATGACGGCGATTCTGTTCAGGGAGAGGTGCTCGGAACGGTTTCCAAGGGCGAAGCGATGGTTGAGCTGATGAATGAGATCGGATACGATGTCGCGATTCCCGGAAATCATGAGTTTGACTACGGCACAAAGCGGTTTCTGGAACTTGTGGAGATGGCGGACTATTCGTACATCAGCTGCAACTTTACATATCTGGACGAGCCCGTCCTTAAGCCCTACGTCATCAAAGAGGCAGCCGGCAAGAAGATCGCCTTTGTCGGCGTGACGACGCCGACGACGGTTCGCGGATCGGCGCCCGCCAATTTCCAGGATGAGAGCGGACAGAGCGTATACGGCTTTATGCAGCATGACCAGACGGGCCAAAGCGTCTATAAAGCGGTCCAGGACGCGGCCGACGCGGCGCGGGCAGAGGGGGCAGACTTCGTCTACCTGGTCTCGCATCTCGGAAATGAGGAGATCTGCAGACCCTGGACTTATGCGGACGTGATCGCGGCTACGACCGGAATTGATGTGGTCCTGGACGGGCACAGCCATGACACGGACCAGATCGTCATGAAGAACAAAGACGGGGAAGAGGTGACCCGCTCAGCGGTCGGCACCAAGATGTCCTGCATCGGGTACAGTCACATATCCGCGGACGGAGAGATCGTGGAGACGGGGATCTGGAGCTGGCCCAACAAGACCCCGGCGCCGGAATTGCTCGACATTCACAATGACATAAGAGACAAAATAGAGGAAAAGGAGCAGCTGCTCGCGCAGGATATGAACAGAGTAGTTGCGGCCACATCGGTCCGGCTGACGATCTTTGACCCGAAAGAAGTGGACAGTTCCGGAAATCCCATCCGCATGGCAAGACGGGCCGAGACGAATCTGGGAGATTTGTGCGCAGACGCCTATCGCGACCAGACCGGCGCGGATATTGCCTTTGAGAACGGCGGCGCGATCCGGAGCGGCATCGAAAAAGGAGATATCACCTATGGAAATATCATTGCGGTCCACCCGTTCGGAAACGGGATCTGCGTCCTGGAAGTGACCGGGCAGCAGCTCCTGGACGCGCTGGAGTGGGGAAGCCGCGCTGTGCCGGGCGAGTCCGGCGCTTTCCTGCAGGTATCCGGCCTCAGTTATGAGATCAACAGTGCAGTTGACAACCCCTGCAAGCAGGATGAAAACGGCATGTTCGTGGGGATTGACGGAGCGCGCCGGGTTCAGAACGTGATGGTCGGAGATCAGCCCCTGGATCCGGAGAAAACCTACACGCTGGCGGGACAGGACTACATGCTCTTAAAGCACGGCGACGGATTTACCATGTTTGACGGCGCCAAGGTTCTGGCTGAGAATACCGAGATCGACTACCAGGCCTTGATCGACTATATCGTGGAGACGCTGGGCGGCACAGTCGGCGAAGGATACGAGGACCTGTACGGGCAGGGAAGGATCACCGTACTCGAGTGAGGGCGGTGATATTTTGACCAAAGACCGATTCCCGGTGGAGATACTCATCACAGACTAAACATAAAAAGAGAGGAGTCTTAATGAAGCACTATATCATCGTGAAGTTTACAGAGGGCACAGATGTGCAGGCACTTGTGGAACCCGTGCGGGCGATCTTCGAGGAGACGCTGTCCATACCCGGAATCCACGCACTGGACATCCATGTGTCCAACTCGGATATCGCCAATCGTTTCGACCTCATGATCGTCTTCGATATGGACAAGGAAGCGTTGCCCGCGTACGCCGCATCGGAGCCTCATCTGAGGTGGAAGAGGGATTACGCTGACAGAATTGCCAAAAAAGCGATCTTTGACTGCGATTAGTAATAACTAACAACGTAATTAAATATTTTCCAACTTTTTTTGTCCAAGCTTCATAAATATTGAAAAGATACAGAGGGGTATGTTAAAATTATGGCACGTACCAAAGTCCAAACTTATAAAAGGAGGATAAGTGTCATATGCAATACACAAAAGAAGTAGAAGACATGATTTGCGTCGCAAAAGGCCCGAATCATGGTCCTGCTCCGATTCCTGAAGAGGGAAAATGGGTCCAGGCAAAAGAAG
>Ga0256404_1003586_pt1 | contig 31169 bp, 31 predicted proteins | sample RumenRJG_01DNA_FD_185990 | JGI IMG/M metagenome (GOLD analysis project Ga0256404, IMG submission 185990) | Bovine rumen microbial communities from Lethbridge, Alberta, Canada - RJG_01 | ecosystem: Host-associated > Mammals > Digestive system > Stomach > Rumen | place: Canada: Alberta | collected...
GAGATTCTTCTGAAGCGTAATACGCTTATCCAGATCAAAACGACGATAAGCTGCCATAGACAGTTCCTCCAGTTCTATCGTTAGATGGCAGTAATCTGGCTGATATCTAAATGTTAAAGGAAGAACCTGTTCAGATCTACTTAATGCAAGCCCTTCTTCGTGACCTGTTCAGACATACTTAATGCAATGCCGGGGTTGCGTTCACTTCTGCAATTGAGTCCTATACAGATCAGAACGAATGGAGTTTCCGTATTCCCGGATCAGATGATAGAATCCTTTCGAAAGAGGGGATTTCCGATGAACGGAATTGTTGACGTAGGGGGCGGCGAACGCGGCATCTTCGGGGCAGGCATCTTTGACTGGTGCCTGGACCATGGAGTCACGTTTGATTATCTCATCGGTGTTTCAGCAGGCAGTGCCAATGAAGCATCCTTCCTGGCCGGCCAGAAAGGAAGAAACTATCAGTTCTATACCAATTACAGTTTCCGGAAAGACTACATGAGCTTCCGAAACATGATCACCAAAGGAAGCTACATCGATCTGGAATACATCTACGGCGATGCTCTGACCAATTCAGCCGGCGAAAATCCGCTGAACTTCGGAGCAATCATGAACAGCGGAAAGACTTTCCGCATCGTAGCCACAGATGCCTTAACTGGCAAGCCGGTATACTTTGATTCTCATGACATGGTCCAGGACGACTATGGAGCCATTAAGGCAAGCAGCTGTGTTCCCGTTGCCTCAAAGCCTTATGCATGGAGAGGAGGGCTCTACTTCGATGGAGGACTCTCAGATCCGATTCCATTCCAGAAGGCACTGGATGCAGGGTGCGAGAAAGTCATCATCATTCTCACCAGGCCAAGACACTACTACCGGAAATCTGACAAAGATCAGAAGTTTGCATTCTTCATGAAGAAATGGCCGATGGCGGCGGAGGCCCTGAAGAAGCGGGCAGAGACTTACAACCGCGAGCTTGATGAGGCCATCAATCTGGAACGGCAAGGAAAGATCCTGATCCTGGCCCCCGACAGCATCGAGGGCATGGACACGCTGACCAAGGATAAGCAGAAGATCATCGATCTCTACCGCAAAGGACAGAAAGAAGCTGAGAAGATTCCTGCATTTCTGAATCACTGATCCCATGCATGCATGAACATTCCTGCAGAAAAAGAGAAGCTCTGTATCTGAGCGAGTAATTTACCAGTCAGAACAAAGCTTCTTTTCTTTTTTATTTACAGATCCTGAAGAACTCCGTTCTTCAGCAGCACTCTGTGATCGCTGAGCTTGGAGACTTCATTGGAGTGCGTCACCGCAATGATGGTCTTCCCGTACTTCTCGCTCAGCATCTGGAACAGCTTGATGATCTCCTGCTCGGTCTCCGTATCCAGGTTTCCAGTCGGCTCATCCGCAAAGATCAGATCCACGTTTGCCGCAATGGCTCTGGCAATCGCAATTCGCTGCTGTTCTCCGCCGGAAAGATGCGTGACAAGCCGATCTGCCTTGGTATTGGCAATGCCTACCATGTTCAGCAAGGCATATGCCATGTCCTTATGGTTCCCCGGAATATCATTATCCGTCTCCGTCATCGCCACCAGAATATTCTCAAGTCCCGTCAGATACGTAATCAGGTTATAAGACTGGAATACGACGCCGATCTTGTTGCGGCGGTATTTGTACAGCCCCATCCGATCGATATCTTCATCTTGATAGTAGACATGTCCGCTTTCCTGCTTGTCCAGTCCTGCCATGATCGAAAGCAGTGTCGTCTTGCCGGAGCCTGACGGTCCGAGGATTGTATAGAAGGTTCCTTCTTCAAAGCTGTAGGAAAGCTTCTTCAGGATCTCACGCTTGTAGCCGCCGTCAATGTAGCCATAGCAGAGATCTTCCAGTTTCAGTATCGTTCCCATAGTGCCCTCCTAGTTCTGCTCTAACAGAATCTGCTTCGGATTCAGACGCATGATCATGAAGGAAGGAATAATGATTGCAATCAGCACAACTCCCGTTCCGAGCAGATAGATCTTGCCGATCAGAAGCGGAGAAACAGATACATGATACTGAGAAAGCAGATCTTCCTGGGTCACTTCCGTGAAATAATCGGTGCTGTCGCTGAAGTAATAGCCGCCATCATTGTCATCCGTCTCATACTGGGCATCCGAAGCAGTCTGATAATTCAGTACGGTCTCGCCGACCTTGCCGGCAAGCAGAGAACCAGATACCGAGGCAAGCCCGAATCCGATGACTGCAATTACAAATAATTCCGCAAATAGCTGCAGCACGACCTTGGCCTTTGATACGCCGATCGATAAGAGCACGCCGATCTCGTATTCTCGCGTCTTCAGGGTGAGCGCGGTAACCAGAGAAATGATCACGACCGCATTGACAACCACGATCCAGACCACGATATTGGCAAAGAAGCTCAGCGTATCAAGCGGTCTTGCCATCTTCTTGAAGGTCTCATTGTTCGCATTGAGAATCGTATAAGGTGCCAGGCTGCTGCTATGGTCTTCCACGAACTGATCGACATGGAGCGGATCATCGAGCAGATAGACGACCTTGGTCGGGACACTTGCGGAAGCCTTCAGGTCATCAAGATTGATTCCATCATAGTATTCCGGATGAACCTTTACCTGGATATCGATCAGTTTTTCAGTGTAAGCCGCATAGCTCGTCATCGGCATCAGCACGATATTCTTCGGTGATTCATACGGAGACATCCATTTATAATTCTCTGAGCTCGGATCCACATCATTCTGCGTGGTATAGATGCCGCAGATCTCCAGCTCCAGATTCATATCATCCGCGCTCACGCCGCCATTGAGATATTCCTGCTGGGAATAGGTATCCATCGTCGTCAGAGTAATCGTATCGCCGACCTTCAGATTATTCTGATCCGCCAGTTCCTGCGTGATTAGGACAACATTCTTTGCGTCATCGATATCGCTCTGCGTGAACATGTTTCCGGAAACCACATTGAAGGTTCCTTCCGCAAATTCAATCATATCCGGATACATGTTCGCATAGATCATGATATTCGGATCCCGGTACTCTACCGTATTGCCATTCTCATCGGTATACGTAGAAGTTCCCCGGTTCTCCTCATTGCCGACCGGCACATTGTCAAATCCGACGCTGTAGGCAGTTGTATTAACCATGTAGTTGAACGCAATGACCCGCTCATCCCTGGACAGTTCCTGAGCAAGTGCAGCGTCAATGGTCGGTGAATTCTGATAAGCCTGATTGATCTCATCTTCATCCGTCAGCGTATTGATATAGCTGTAATAGCTATCATAATCGACTTCATAGCTCACGACAGCCCGCATGGATTTTCTGGTCAGGATCTTCGCATTTTCAGCCGCTTCCGAAATGCCAAGACCGAGAATCACCAGATTCCCGATCAGGAAGAACGTGATCATCAGAAGTATGGTTTTGGTTGGCTTGCGTCTAACATAAGCCCAGGCGCGTTTCAAAGCATTCAAAGTTCAGACCCTCCCTTCATCTCTGAAATGGTTCAGATTCCATGCGTATAAATTGTAATTACCTGCCCAGTCCGTACGGAAACACCGAAAGAACTCTCATCATTATAATGGAAGCTTCCATCAGGAAACTGAACCTTTATTGTGGCACCTTTATGTGTCTGGCTCCATTCTGAATCTGCATTGAAGTTATCATCATCCACCGCTTCAGTTTCATATGAAATCGCATTCGAATTGCAGAAATTCTCGAGTGTGGAAAGATCACTGATTACCTCAGGCGTAATGTTTGCACTGTTTATGATAATTGTAGTGCCTCCGCCAGACGAACTTCCGCCTCCTTCATTTCCACTGTCCGGAATAACCGTTGGCGTCGGGGTTGCGACGGTCTTCGGTCCAGTCGATACCTGATATGCAATGCGTGCATTCAGAGACAGCGGACGATCACAGCCATTGCCAGCACTGCTGGTTCCATAGCTGCAGGAATATTTGACAATCTGTCCTGGCGTCGGGAATTCATCGCTGGTCGTCGGCTGAAAGTCAGCTCCATATTCGCCAGCCTGGATGTTCGCTCCTTTGGAATTCACATCATCTACCCATGCTTTAAGTTCCAGATAATCCTTGCCAAGCCACTGGCGGCTGTTAGTCTGCAGGATCGGAAGATACAGAGACACCGTCAGTTCCAGAACCGTGCCGCTGTCTACGACAGAACCGGCATCGATGGACTGGGAGATGACAGAACCTGCGGGCGCATCATTATAGATAGACTTGGTGACTACCGTGACATCATTGTTCTTATCCGCAGTCCATGCATCAAGCTGTTCCTTCGTATAGCCCACCAGATTCGGAACGGTCACACCTTTGCCTTTGGAAACCACAAAGGTGATCGTCCCGCCTTCTTCCAGGGACTGACCAGCCTCCGGGGACTGGGAAATGACTAATCCGGAATCCACCTTGTCAGAATAAGTCTCCTGCTTGTTGACGGTCAGCTTCTTGGATGCAGCCCAGCCGTTCGCTCCTGCGAATTCTTTATTCACCCAGCTCTCGACCGTAACCTGCCCAGCCGGTGCAGCGCCTTTGGAACAGATGATATTTAAGGTCGTTCCCCTGGTAAAAGAAGACTCATCGGCATTCTTCAGATCATAGGAAATCACTGCACCGCTTTCCACTGTCGTGCTGTATTGCGTCGTAACCTTGGTCTTCAGAAGCTTATTTTCATTGATCCAGTCCGTAATCTCGCTCTGGGTCATATTCTTGATATCCGGGAATGCAATGGCTTCATCCGGATCCGGTCCCAGCGACAGCGTGAACGTCACCGGCGTATCCTTGCGGATCTTTGTCCCAGCCGGGACACTCTGAGAAAGAATCAGGTCTTTATCTACATCCATGCTGTATTCCGGCGTAGCAGTTGCGACAACCCCGGCGTCCATCTTGTTCTGCTTTGCCCACGTGGAAACCGCATTGAGATCCTTGCCGGTAAAATCCTGCATCACGATATGCGGAGCAAATCCGAACCAGTAGACCAGGAATACGACTGCTGCGACAGCAATCCCAATCAATGCCTTTCCTCCAGCTGAGAGATGCCGCTTCGGCTTCTCGACCTTCACCCGTTCTTCTTCGGCGAAGGAATCCGGAGAATCCGGATCGCCATACGCTTCTTGCGCATCAAAATCCGTATTCTCATTCAGCGCATCCGAAAACGTCTTCAGCGTCTTCGGCTCTTCCATCTTCACCGTTTCATCGAGGTCCGTTTCCCGCTTTTTCTTTGTCACCGGCGCCGAATAATCTTCTTCCCGGTCGTACTCTGTTTCTTTTACCGTACGCTTCTTCGGGACAAAATCATCTACGGTATCTATTTTCACATTTCGGCCGTGCTTCTTTGCGTCTACTTCTTTTGCAAGCTCAGCCATGAAATCTTTCTTCTCTGCCATGTATCTTTCCCTCTGTTTGTTCCATTTTATGATGCGGCCGATTCTGCCGCAACTCAGCAAAGCCTGGTCAAGAAAAGCTGAATTTCTCGGAAAAAGGCTTATTCAAGCGTTTTTTTCTGCAATTCAGCTTCCGGATCTTAAACGAAATTTAAGAAAGCACCAGGCTCAGTCTTCTGCTTTCAGCTCGAAGATCATATCGCGCAGCTCAGCTGCCCGTTCGAAGTCGAGGGACTTGGCTGCTTCCTTCATCTCTGCTTCCATATCAGCAATCAGAGATTCCTTGTCCTTCCTCCCGAGCTTGTTCTTCTTTTTCAGGTACTTCGCGGCCATTTCCTTGGTTTCCTTGCCGCGGATCGCTTCCTCGACCGGCTTGATGACCGTCTTAGGGGTGATGCCATGTTCTTTGTTATACGCTTCCTGGATGGCACGTCTGCGGTTTGTTTCATCAATCGCATGTTTCATGGAATCGGTCATGACATCCCCGTACATGATGACTTCGCCATTCGCATTGCGGGCTGCCCGGCCGATCGTCTGAATCAAGGAACGCTCCGAACGCAGGAAGCCTTCCTTGTCCGCATCGAGAATGCAGACCAGCGATACTTCCGGAATATCAAGACCCTCTCTTAACAGGTTGATGCCGACAATCACATCGATCTTTCCAAGTCTGAGATTCCTGATCACTTCCGAACGCTCCAGCGTCTTGGTCTCATGGTGGAGATATGCAACCTTATAGGAACGATCTTTCAGATACTGCGTCAGGTCTTCTGCCATCCGAACAGTCAATGTCGTGATGAGCACACGCTCATTGCGGGCAACGCGCGCATCAATCTGATCGCAGATATCATCCACCTGTCCCCTGGTCGGCTTTACGGTGATCTTCGGATCCAGCAGTCCGGTCGGACGGATGATCTGCTCCACCACTTCATGATTCACATGATCCAGTTCATAATCACCAGGCGTAGCACTGCAGTAAATCACCTGATTGATCATGGACTCCCATTCATCAAACTTCATCGGCCTGTTTTCCAGAGCCGAAGGAAGCCGGAACCCATAATCGACCAGTACCTGCTTGCGCTGATGATCGCCATTGTACATGCCCCGTACCTGCGGCAGAGACACATGCGACTCATCCACGAACAGCAGGAAGTCTTTCGGAAAATAATCAAACAGATTCCATGGCCGCTGGCCAGGAACTCTGCCATCAATATGCATCGAATAGTTCTCAATGCCGGAGCAGTATCCATTCTCTCGCAGTGCTTCCAGATCAAATCTCGTTCTTTGCTCCAGACGCTCTGCTTCCAGAAGCTTGCCTTCTGATTTGAAGTACTTCAGCCGTTCTTCCAGCTCTGCCTCAATATCATTGCAGGCCCGCTCCATCGTCTCCTTGGAGCGCGCATAGCCCGAAGCCGGGAAGATATTGTAGAACTGATAAGCCTGCTGGGTATGACCCGTGACCGGGTCTACTTCGGCAATCCGGTCAATCTCATCTCCGAACATCTCGATGCGGATATTGAACTGATCCGTATAGCTCGGCGTGACCTCAATGACATCTCCCCTGACCCGCAATGTTCCGCGCAGCTGATCCTGATCATTGCGGCGGTACTGCAGATTGATGAACTTGCGCAGCAGGGTATTTCGATCATAGGTCTCTCCGACCCGGATCGTGAAGAACATATCCTTGTACTGCTTCGGATCCGATGCTGCATAGATGCAGGCAACCGATGCCACGACGATCGTATCTCTGCGCTCGAGCAGTGAGTTCAGCGCAGACTCGCGGAACATATCAAGTTCTTCATTGATTGCCGCAGTCTTCTCGATATACATATCGGTCTTCGGCATATAGGCCTCCGGCTGATAGTAATCGAAGTTGGAGACAAAGTATTCGACCCGGTTATGCGGGAACAGTTCCTTGAACTCGCTGTACAGCTGTCCTGCCAGGGTCTTGTTATGGGAAAAGACCAGAGTCGGACGATTGACTCTGGCAATCACATTTGCCATCGTGAAGGTCTTGCCGGTTCCGGTAGCACCTTCCAGCACCTGTTCTTTCTTTCCTTCTTCCAGCCCCTCGACCAGCCGATCAATTGCCTGCGGCTGATCTCCAGTCGGCTTGAAAGGCGATACGAGTTCAAACTGATCAGCCATTGAGAATCTCCTTTGCCCTTGCCAGCTGCGGATCATGGTCTTCATTCGTCTGCCAGTCCAGCACGACTGCGGAAATCAGTCCTTCATAAAGATCCTTGTCCAGAACACCGGTTTCTTCCATGTCCTGATCCTGCTGATACTTCAGAATCGCATTCTGCGTCGATTCATCAAAATACCCATCCGTCCGATCGACATCGTATCCAAGATACTGCAGCAGCATCTGTGCTTCCTTCGTATAATCAGAAACCGAATCCAGCGCATACGAATCGCCTTCATCCATTGCCGTATAGCTCGTGTACAGCACCTCCGGAAGCTTCACTTCCTCATCCGGAGCGATGCCGGTGCCATTGACCCAGACTCCCTCTGGAGACATCCATTTCGAATCCGTATATTTCAGAGCGCTGCCATCATCGAAATACTTCGTGATCTGCACGGTGCCTTTGCCATAGGTCGTCTCGCCGACAATGGTCACATCATCTCTTTGTTCCTTCATGGCCAGCGTGAATGCTTCAGCAGCTGATGCCGTATTGCCATTCACTAACAGTACAATCGGACCGAAGGACGTGTACTGACCCTGATCCGTATACGTCTTGACCACCGTGCCATCCGAATACTCCCGCTGCAGGATCAGCGTATTCTCCGGCAGAAAATAGCTCAGAACCCCTTTCAGGGCATCGAGATATCCGCCCCCGTCATCTCTTAAGTCAATGATCAGGCTGGTCACGCTATTTTCTTCAAACTCATCGAGATAGGACTTCAGTTCATCCGCAGTTCCTTCCCCGAACTGCAGAATCTGCAGATAGCCATATCCCTCATCCGTGATCTTTCCATCTATCGTATTGGAAACCTCTGCCCGGGTGATCTCCATCGTGACCAGATCATCCCCGCGCTTGAATACCATCGTGACCTTGGTATTCTCTTCGCCCTGCACCAGGGCGACAATCTCATCGGAAGTCATGCCTTCCACTTTCGTGCCATCCACGGAATAGATGATATCTCCCGCCTGCACGCCAGCTGATTCTGCCGGAGAATTGCGGATGACCTTTGTGACCAGCGGAATGCCGTTGCTGTTGGTGAACTGCACACCGATCCCGACAAAGTTCCGGTTGATCGACTGCGTGAACTGCGTGATTTCATCTGCAGACATGTATTCCGTATGCAGATCTTCGTCATTGGTCGTGATGCCCTTCAATGCCTGATCCGTGAGTCTCGTATCCAGATCCTCAATTGAATCCGCAAAGAACCAGCTGTTCTCCATCAGGTTCATGACCACATTGATCTTCTCTGAAGAATCTGCCTTCCCAGCCGTGGAAAGAAGCGATCTCAGGCCAGTCGTATTGGGCAGCGGAATCAGACTGCCAAGCAGCCATCCGATCAGGAACACTGCAATCGAAAGCACCAGAAGCCATGTCTTCAATGTCTTATTCTGCTTCTTCAGTTTCTTATTTTCTGCCTGATCATTTTTCGGATGTTTCTCCGTCGATAAGTGCATGATCTCAGGCTCTTTCTCGTTCTTTTCTTCTCCCATGACGTTCCTCACACTGTTCCTATTCTATACTTTCCCCTCGGACGGAGAAAAGCAGAATGAACGATCCCGAAAAACAAAGTACCGGAATTCCCGGTACCCTGATGAATTTATCCGCCGAACACCGATTCCGGCTTCACGCGGCATGGTGCGCCGACTCCGTTCTCACATAGACGGTTGAGCGCCGCTGTACCCCAGCCGCAGCCGAAGGCCAGATCGCCATTCCAGTTCTGCGCATAGCTTGCAAACTGATCTGCGCTGCCAAGATAGAACACTTCAATATGGCAATGCGGTCCCGTGCTGTTGCCCGAAGAACCAAGCAGACCGATCTGCTGACCAGCTGTGACAATGGTTCCCTTGGCAAGCGGAGAACCCGCCAGGAGATGCAGATACTTGATCGCATACAGATTACCATTGACCTTCGTCAATAGATAAACCTGGTTGCCGCCGCCCCAGCTGCCGCCGTATTGCGATCCGCATCCATTGCCGAGATTGCCGTATCCGCAGCCATTTGCGCTGTTGATCACGACGCCATTGCCGACTGCCACAACCGAAGAACCAAGTGCCCCTGAGAAGTCCGCACCTAAATGCACACCGCCGCTGGCATAGTGCCACGTGCCGGCATTCGGATTGATCGAAACACCCGGAACCGGATACGTCCAGCCAGCCGAAGCAGCCACTTCGCTGAGGGCCTGGGAAATCTCTGCCATCTGCGCACGGATTGCCTCGATATCTGCCGCAATCCGGTTGCCCTCTGCTTCGAGATCAGCACTCTGCTGCTGATACTCTTCTTCAACTACCTGAGCCTGATACTTCAATGTCAGGATCTGGTTCTGCTTATTCACGACTTCCTGCTTGGCCGCATCGAGATCTGCTTTCTGCTGCTCCAGATCCGCTTTATCAGAATCAAGCTGAGCCTTATCCGTATTCAGCTGATCGATCTGGTCGGCCAGGTCTTCCATCGTCTTATTGTCATATTCCGTGATTGCGCTGAGACCATTGGCAATCCGGACAAGCTCATCAAACGTCTTCGCGCCCATCAGCACATCAAGATACTGATTCAGGCGCATCGTCTGCTGCTGATACGCCATGCGCTCCTTGATCTTGCTTTCAGCCTGATCAATTTCTTCCTGATTAGCCTCAATTTCTGCTTCCAGCTTTTCGATCTCTGCTTCCTTGACCGCAATCTGGCCATTCATATCCGCTATCTGCTTATTCAGCGTGGCAATATCATCATTCAGTGCATCAGCCTGATTCTGATAATCCTGAACCAGCGACGCATAATACGTAATATTCTCTGCAATCTCAGCCCGCTGACTTTCAATCTCCTTGATCCGGTCAGATAGCTCTGAGCTGTGTTCGGACTGATACTGCAGGTATGCCGCGCAGGCCGTCTGATGCTCAGAACCGGAACTCGTGCACAGATCTCCCCAGTATTCCGTATCCGAATACGGATGATCCGGATCTCCGCTGTCTTCCCCCTCTGCCAGTACTGTCAGCGGCATATCCATCACCAGCCATGCCGAAAGCAGTATTCTGAACAGTTTCTTCATCAGCGCTTCCACCTCAGATACTTCGTCACGGAGAAGAACGAACCGATGAGACCGACAATCATACCAATCAGTAACAGAGCCACATTGACCTGCCAGATCAGATTATCCGGCGGAATCAGCGAGAACATCTGCGTGATCACATATCCCCCGGTGAACTGATACAGATACCGATAGCCGTAATACGTCAGCACCATCGGAACAATCGAGCCGAGGGCTCCGATGATGATGCCTTCCACGACAAACGGAGAACGGATGAAATTATTCGTTGCGCCGACATTGCGCATGATCGCAATCTCATCCGCCCGGGCAAGAATCGTGAGCTTGATCGTATTCTGAATCAGGAAGATCGCCAGAATCGACAGCGACAGTGCCAGAATCAGCCCGCCATAGCGGATCGTCCTCAGCACGCTGACCAGCTGGGTCGCACTCATGCCGCCGAAGTTGACGGCAGATACCCCTTCAATCTCAGAAATCTGATCCGCAACCTGCTTCAGTTTCGTGCCATCGCTGATTTCCACATAAAACGAATCATGGAACGGATTATCATCCCCTTCAAATTCCCCTTCAAAGGGAGTCATGAGTTCTCTGGTCTTCTCATCCGTGAAGCTGTCCATGTAATACTGGTATTCCTGATCCTTGGTGTAATAGGTCACATTCGTGACTTCCGGAATATCCTGAATCGCCAGACTGATCCGGTCTTCCTGTTCTGCTGACTCATAGTCATAGTCGACCATGACAGAAATCTGAATCGACTGTTCCAGACCTGATGTCACCTGGTTCATATTCACGGTGAACAGCATGAACAGACTGATGATCACCAATGTAATTGTAACCGCAGAAGCCGCAGAGAAAGACATCGCTCCATGTCTGCCAACCCCGCGGAATCCTTCCTTGATCGGACGGAAGATTCTACTGATCATGCTGAACATACCCTCCTTCCGCAAGGTCTGCGACAATATGGCCATGTTCCAGAACAACCGTGCGCTTGCGATACTTGTTCACGATCGTGAGATCATGCGTAACCATCAAGATCGTTGTCCCGTATTCCCGGTTGATCTTGGCAAGCAAGCCCATGATTTCATCGGACATCGCCGGATCCAGATTTCCGGTCGGCTCATCCGCAATCAGCACTTTCGGCCTGTTTGCAATCGCCCGGGCAATCGCAACACGCTGCTGCTGGCCGCCGGACAGCTCATGCGGGAAACTGTTTCCCTTGTCATCCAGTCCGACCAGGTTCATGACTGACCGCACTCTGCGCCGGATCAGCCTCTTATCCATATTAATGACTTCCAGGGCATACGAAATATTCTCGAATACCGTCTTCGTCGGCAATAATCTGAAGTCCTGGAATACGACTCCGATATTGCGTCGGTAGATCGGAACCTTCGAATGCCGGAGCTTTCCGACATCGATGCCGACCACCCGGACCGTTCCTTTGGTCGGAATTTCTTCTCCGTCCAGCAACTTGATCAGCGTGGACTTGCCGGAACCAGTCGGTCCGATGATATAGACGAATTCGCCCTGGTCAACTTTGAGATTGATATCATAAAGCGCATTTACGCCGTTTTTATATTTCTTGTAGACATGCGAGCACTCGATCATCCGTCCTCCTCCTGTCGAAAGATGTCAATTCATTATAAGGCAGGACCATGCTCTGCGCAAAGAATCACAGGTGGAAACTTGGATACGTGAATCCCTCTCCATGCATGTCCGTCGCATCCGTCGTGATCACGAACGCTTTCTTATCATACTGATTGATAATCTCCAGCAGCTTGGAATACTGCTGATGAGAAACCACGCATAGGAGCACAACCCGATCATCTCCCTGATATGTCCCCTTGGCATTGAAGATCGTCGAGCCTCTTTCCAGCTCATCCGAAATTGCCTGGGAAATTTCCTTCCAGTGATCGCTGATGATCTGCACAGATTTGGAAACCGTACCTTCGCCATAGCTCAGGACCCGGTTGATTGCCCACGAAGTCGCAAATACCGAAACAAGACCGATCAGAACCGCACTGAGTCCATACGTGAACCAGCCCAGCAGTACCGTCAGTCCATCCGTAATCAATACTAACGTGCTGACCGGAATATCGGTAAATTTATGCACGATCAGCGGCGGCACATCCATGCCGCCCGTGCTTGCTCCGGTCCGCATGACCAGACCTACCCCGATGCCGCCAAGCAGGCCAGCGTAGAAAGAAGCTAATACCGGATCGATTTCCGGAATCGGAACTACTCTGGCGAGCAGGCTGTTGAATACCGGATAGCATAAGGAAGAAAGGAACGTCTTCAGAAAAAACTCCCGTCCCAGCGTCAGGGATCCCACTTCCAGAAGCACCAAGGTCAGAATATTGGCAATCAGAGTCGGCGACATCCGGGTCAGCGGCTGCACCGCAACGGCAATACCAGCAACCCCTCCCGAAAGAATATCAAAAGGCAGGATGAACATTTCCACGGAAAGACACAGCAGAAACGTTCCTGCAACGACGAGTACGATATCCTTGATTTCCTTGCGAGCTGGCTTCTTCACGACTTCAGATTATAACATGGGCATGTAAACTGTGGTATCATACGGGAACACCTGAAGGAGGGAGAACTTGAAACCTAGAAAACACTGGTGGATCTGGATACTGGTCGGCATTTACATCTGGCTGATCTTCCGCAATTCTCTGATGGTCGCTTCGGTCAGCGATGCGCTTTCTTCCAGAGTCACGCATGAACTGATGAATATCCTCCAGCATTTCGGTCTCTATGCCGATTTCAGCACGTTCCATCACTATGTGCGCAAGCTTGCTCACTTCACGGAGTTCGCCGGCCTTGGTTTTCTGGTCGTTCTTGCCATGCACATCTGCCCGCTGTTTCATCACCGATCGCTGAACTTTCTGCTGTTTCTGTTCTCGGTTCCGTTTGCGGACGAGATGATTCAGCTCCATGTGGCTGGCAGAAGCAGCCAGTTCACGGATATGCTGATTGACTGCAGCGGCTGTCTCTTCGGAGGCTTTCTCTGCTATGTGCTGTTTCTGATCCTGAAAGATCTGTTTCATCACCAGAAGCACCAATCATGAGCGAAAAAGGAATGCATTGTCCTGATTTCAGGATTCTGCATTCCTTTTCCTTATAGGGAAGTGGTTCTCTGAAAGAGCACTCAGATCGCGCCGACGAGATCAATGCCCGGCTTCAGGGTCTTAGCACCCGGTCTCCACTTTGCAGGGCATACCTCATTGCCATTCTCACGGACAAACTGGCAAGCCTCTACCTTGCGGAGCAGTTCATCCGCATTTCTGCCGACACTGCCGCAGCTGACTTCATAGGAAACGATCTTTCCATCCGGATCGATGATGAAGGTTCCTCTTTCAGCCAGACCATCTGCTTCAATCAGGACCTCGAAGTCCCTGGCAAGAGCCTGCGTCGGATCGCCGATCATCGGGAATGTGATCTTGGAGATCGCTTCAGAGTGATCATGCCATGCCTTGTGCACGAAGTGCGTGTCACAGGAAACGGAATAGACTTCGCAGCCGATCTTCTTGAACTCTTCATAGTTGTTCTGAAGATCTTCCAGCTCGGTCGGGCAGACGAATGTGAAGTCAGCCGGATAGAAGAAGAATACGCTCCACTTTCCGAGCAGATCATCCTTCGTTACGGTCTTGAATGTTTCATCGGCATAAGCCTGTACGCTGAACGGTGATACTTCTTTGTTGATTAAAGACATGTTTTTCCTCTCTCTTTCTATCATCGCACTGACTTCTCAAGCCATCAGGGACTGGGAAATCATCCAGATTGCTTTGCTGAAGGACTCAATCAGGTCGTCCATCTTCGCGGATACCAGAGCATTTCCTTCTTCTTCAGCTGTGCTCTTAACACCTTCTGCAAGCTTTTCCAGCAGTGCGTAGTCATCTCTGACCTTCGGGAGCAGATCATCTGCCTTGATATAGACACCCTCTGCTTCCGAAACTTTCGAAAGTTCCAGGAATTCCTTCAGGGTGGATACCGGAGCGCCGCCGATCATCAGCAGCGTCTCTGCGACTTCATCAATCTCTTCGCTGACTTCATCGTAATAAGATTCCAGCTGTGCATGGACTGTGAAGAATGCATGTCCCTTCACATACCAGTGGTAGGACTGAAGCTTGTGGTAGAACACTTCGAGACTGCTGAGCAGTTCATTCATAGATACATTCAATTCGTTTTTCATTTCTTATATCTCCTTCCAGGAACTTTATCTGTTCCTTTGTTGTCTTATGACATTTACATAATATTCTCCGCAGACACTTGTTAATAGCAAATTAGAACCAATTTTATTGCATTATTTACCTGATTATCAGATTCACAACTGACTATTAGTACAATCAGAAAGATATCATGAGTATTTTTAGATTATTTTGGTAATTTTATTGCATTTTCTTTTGCGTTTCTATGTTTTCGTGTCAGAATATAAATATGAAAAAGAATACAGAAGAAAACTACTCCTTCGGGAACCTTCCGGTTTTCCTGGAGAACAAAGAAATATGCTCTGCTGATCCTCATCAGGAATTGGCTCACTGGCACGATATGCTGGAACTGATTCAGGTAGAGAGCGGCGAGATGCACTGCCATGTCAATGACTCGGACTTCCTTCTGAAGAAAGGAGATATCTGCATTATCAATCAGGAACAAGTCCATCGAGTCTACAGCACGGAAGAAGAGAAGCCTTGTTCTGCGCACACGCTGACCGTGAACCCGATGATGCTGTCATCCATCCATGATCTCTATAATGAGCTGATTCTGCCGGTCATCAGCGACGGCGACTTCACTCATATCCGCATGAACGGCAGAAACAGCCATGCCCGCATGATCTCGGACCTCATGGACGAGCTGAGGCAGCTCGCAGAAGAAAAACCTGCAGGCTATGAGCTGCAGGCATTGGCATATGTTTCCATGATTCTGAGACAGGTCTATCTTGTTCATATGAATGAACCGATCGAACAGGACCATGATGAAGACCTCCGTCTTCAGAAGAAGATGACAACCTATATCTATGAACACTACGCCGACCGCATCGGTCTGAATGACATCGCTTCCTCTGCCGGCATCAGCCGTTCCAAGTGTGCGGCTGTCTTCAGCAAGTATACGGAGACCTCTCCGATTGACTTTCTGAATTCCTATCGTCTTGAGATGTCCGCAGCCATGCTGAAGAATACAAACGATTCAATCTCTTCAATCGCATTTTCCTGCGGCTTCAGCCAGCAGAGCTACTTCAACCGGATGTTCTTGAGAGAATACGGAGTAACGCCAAAAGCATACCGGAATGCTTCAAGAGAATAAGCATGATATGCATGTATGATATCCCGCCTTTGCAATTCATCTTCTGACAGCCTGCACCTGCAGGCTTTTTTCTGACTGAGTCACTGCAAGATCAGAAGCATTCAGCAATTCAGGCCAGGCAAAGTGGAGGAATCCCGCTATTTCTATTCTCACCGGCAGGAATAATAGTCTTCCTGAAATATCCCTATGCTCTAGGGCGCAAATATGATTGACGATTATATGCTAAAATGCAGATAGTCTGTTTCAGCAGTTCCATTGCGATCCTCTGAGTCTTTATTGCCTATAGGGAGAGAAAGCATGAAAAACAATAAGCAAATTATCATCCTGTTTATTTCTATCGTATGCAATGTAATCCTTGCAATGATGAATTTTATTGGTCCTGATTTCAGTACGCCAAAGTTAAACGATTCTGCTTGTTCAGAACTAGAGGGGTGGAAAACTGTAGTGCTTGCACAGTCTGGAAGTAATTCTTTGCTGATCACGGCGGATGAAGAAGGTAGAATTATTAAGAAATATAAGCTCAATGATCGCTATTATGCAATGGTTTATGATCAGACACAAGATGTAATTCTGCTTACATCCCCGTCATACGTGCTTTCAATTGGGAAAGATGGAATGCAGAAAACAAGCGAAACCATTGATGATTATCCTTCGACATGGTACTGCGAGACATCTTGTTTTAATGGTACGATAACGGTTCATTCCGGTATTTTTATTCAGAAAGACAAGCGCCTTTCCGGATATGAGAATTCTCTAGAGAATGCTATATACCGGCCAATGCTGAAAGCAGAGCAGTTCGATCAGATGATTCTGTCTGCGGCAATTGCCAGGTAAAACCAATCACTCTTCTCTTGCAATTGCTGCTGTAGTCCCGGAAGTGAGCCGGATCAGATCATCCGGGGCAAGTTCTACCTGAGTGCCGATCTTTCCTCCGGATACCAGTACCGTATCAAATAGGATGATCGTCTCATCATAGAAGGTTCTGAACTGCTTCTTCATTCCAATCGGACTGCAGCCGCCATGAATATAGCCGGTGGTCTTCAGAAGATCTTTCTGCGGAATCATCTCCACGCTCTTGACTCCTGCCGCAGCAGCACATGCCTTGAGATCAAGTTTCTGCTTCACCGGAACCACAAATACATAGAAGTTCCTGTCATTGCCTTCCGTGACCAGAGTCTTGAATACCTGATCCGGATCTTCGCCGCATTTCAGAGCTACCGAGACACCGTCAATCTTTCCGTCTTCTACTTCATAGGTATGTTCGGTATACGCAATGTGCTCCGCATCCAGAATGCGCATCACATTGGTTTTCACTTTCTTGTCCTTTGCCATATCAGCCTCCGGAAATGATTATGCATCTCTCCGGTTCAATCGGAAAGCAGAATGCGATCATTATCCAGATCAGTCCCGGATTTTTCCCGGAACATGTGAACCAGTTCCTCAACGGTGAGATGACTTCTTTCTTCTCCCTTCAGATCAAGAAGAATCTTTCCATCTTTCATCATCAGCGTCCGGTTTCCGACTGACAGTGCCTGATGCATGTTATGTGTCACCATCAGACAGGTTGTATGGTTCTTCGCAACGGTTTCTTCCGTCAGCTTCATGATCTGCTCTGCCGCCTGGGGATCCAGGGCAGCCGTATGTTCATCGAGCAGCAGCAGTTTCGGCGGAACAATCGTCGCCATCAGAAGCGTCAGCGACTGCCTCTGCCCGCCGGACAAGGTTCCGACCGGAGTATTCATGCGGTCTTCAAGGCCATTGTCTAACAGCTTCAGCTGTTCCCGGAATTCTGCTTCGTCCTTCTTCGAGATTCTGGAAAATGCTCTGGTATGTTCTCCGGCACGCAGATAAGCCAGAGCCAGGTTCTCCTCGATTGTCATATTCGGAGCAGTTCCTTTGAGGGGATCCTGGAACAGTCTGCCGATATATTTCGATCTCCGGTATTCCGGCAGGAACGTGATATTCTCTCCATCCAGAATGATGGAACCGGAGTCTACCAGAAACGTACCGCAGATCGCATTGAATAAGGTGGACTTGCCAGCACCGTTGGATCCGACGATCGTGATGAAATCACCATCGTCTACGGTCAGGCTGAACTGATCCAGTGCCTTCTTCTCATTGACCGTGCCGGGATTGAATGTCTTGGAAATCCGATCGATCTTCAGCATGATCTGCGTCCTTCCTTTCTCGCTCTTGCCGAGATTGCCATGTTGTCCTTGATTGCCGGAGCAGCGATGGCAAGGGCTACGATGATTGCAGTCATGAGCTTCAGACCCTCAATCGGAATGATTCTGGTCTGCAGGACAATGGCATAGATGAAGCGGTAGACGATATTGCCGACCAGACATGCAAGAATGTTTCTCGTCAGGGACTTTCTTCCTTTGATGACGCCTTCGCCGATGATCAGGCAGGCAAGTCCGATGGTGACAATGCCGGTACCGGCATTGATATCCGCACTGCGCTGCAGCTGTCCGGCCAGGCCTCCGGAGAGAGCGGTCAGGCTGTTTGCGATGCAGAGACCGACCGTGATCGTGAAGCGGGGATTGATGGAACTGGCCCGTACCATATCAGGGTTATCGCCGGTTGCACGGATGCTGAGACCGAGTCTGGTCGTCAGGAACCAGCGCAGAACTGCCATGCAAAGGAATGCAATTGCACCGCTGAAGATGATCGTGTACCAGCTGCCGCCGATTCCAGTCTGCCGGAATAAGGAATAGACCGTATCCGACTTCAGCAGGCTGACATTGCTGGACCAGCCCATGGCCATGAGGTTGATGGTATACAGGCCGGTATTGGTCACAATACCGGCAAGAATCGACGGAACCCCGAGCCTGGTCTGCAGAAATGCCGTCACAAAGCCGGCGCACGCCCCGGCCGCAAGGGCCAGGAAGAGACCGGCAAACGGATGCCCGTTCGCAGCCGAGCTGACACAAACCGCCATCCCGAGCACGAAGCAGCCATCCGTTGTAAGATCCGCAATATTCAGAATGCGATAGCTCAGGAACAGGGCCAGGGCTACCAGAGAGTAGATGCACCCGAGTTCCAGTGCAGTCTGAATGATGTGAAGCATGCCTTTTCCTCCGTCAGTCTTCTGTTGTAGTTACCTCAACGATTTCTCCGAAATCACTGAACATCGAATAGTCTGCGTTCAGAGTTGCTGCAGTCTCCGTGTTGACCGTGATGATTCCGCCCGGCATCACTTCATAAGACTGGTAGTAATCGCCGAGCGATTCCATGCCTTCGGTCATTGCCTTGAAGGCAAGATCTGCTGTCTCTGTGCCAAGATCCGTGTAGTTGACACCGCAGGTAGCGAATGCACCATTGCGGACAAAGGAATCAGCACCGGTATAGTGAGGGATGCCAGCTTCCGCAAGCGTCGGAGCAATTGCAAGTTCTGCTGCCATGACTACATTATCCGTCGGGGTGAAGACAGCGTCTACACCATCAGCGACCAGCGAGGAAACAGCCTGGATGACTTCATCATTCGTATTGCCGGTTGCTTCGACATATTCGATTCCCTTTTCATCCAGATAAGCCTTAGCTTCTTCAATCGGCTTCACGGAGTTCGTCTCAGACTTCGAATAGAGCAGGCCGATCTTCTTCGCATCCGGGTTCTGGGCAAAGATCATATCCATGATCTGGGTGGTATTCAATGCATCAGAAGTACCAGATACATAATCGATGCCAGTGAGTTCTGCACTGTCTGGATCAGAGATTGCCGCGAAGATGACCGGAGTCTTGGTTTCTTCTGCAGCAGCGGTCATGGTCTGAGCAGCCAGGGTTGCAATCGGAATGATGCAGTCAACGCCATCCGCGATAACCTGAGACCCGATCTGCTGAAGCGTGGTCTGATCATTCTGTCCGGAATATACATCACCATATTCAATCGTCACGCCATTTTCTTCAGCAAGCTTATCCAGTTCAGCTGTAATCGCATTGGCAATCTCATCCAGTGATGCATGGTCAAGCTGTTTGACGACAGCGACTTTATAGGTCTTCGATTCAGAGGCAGCAGATTCCGCGGCTGTGGTTGTCGCGGCGGCTGCTGAGCTGGCAGCTGCTGTCGCTGCTGCAGCAGATCCGCTGCTGCATGCGGCAAGGCTTCCTGCCATCAGTGCTGCTAATGCGGTCTTCATCATTGCTGTGTACTTCATGTTTCTTTCCTCATCTTTCCTTTGTCTGAGCGGCAGATGTGCAGCTGCTGTGCCGGAGCAGCTGTTTAAGGAAAAAAGACTCCCGTCCCAATATGGGACAGGAGTCTCTGACAACTTCTGCGATACCACCCAACTTGATGTCTATACCTGACATCCTCTCGCTTACGTACCATCATACGCATCTGATTGATAACGGGATCGAATCCCGGCCTTCGTACTTGGAACATCCGTCCCGTTCAGTCGGCCCTCATGGAGTCCATTCCTTCAGCTTCCGCCTGTTCCGATTCCACCACCCGGAACTCTCTTCGAAGTTTCAGTCTGAGCTACTCGTCTCCGTCTTCGGTTTCTTGGTATATCCGTATTTTCCGCATTCCGATCCCTGAAGTCAACATGGATTTTCTTCATTTTCCAGAAAATCTGACACTCTTACATTGATTCTGTGAAAATATTTTCACCTAATTTCTGATTCTTCTGAATCCGAATGCCTGCCTGGCAAACAGATATTATGGCGTTTCTGTCGCGTTTCCTTCATTGACCCTTTCTGATCCGGGTCCTAGAATGAATTCAGTAAAAGGAGATTTGAACATGGAAATCAGTGATGCTGTGCGTAACGATGAAGTCGTAAGACTCTCAGAAGATGAACGCAGCGTGATCATACTGGATCAGACCCAGCTTCCTAATCACACCATAGACCTCACCCTGACGAACGAACAGGAGATGTGGGATGCCATCAAGCTGCTGCAGGTCAGAGGGGCACCAGTCATCGGCGTCTTTGCAGGATATGCCATGTATGTGCTTGCCCTCAATGATCCTTCTGACAGCTATGAATCCTTCTCTGAAGCATTCCATCGTCAGAAAGAATATCTGAATACGTCCCGTCCCACTGCCGTCAATCTTTCCTGGGCTCTGAATCGTCAGGAAGCACTGGTCAGAGAAAATGCAGACAAATCCGTATCTGAGATCGTTTCGCTGCTGAAGAAAGAAGCGCTTGCCATTCATCAGGAACAGCTTGATATCACGAAGAAGCTGGCAGAATACAGTCTTACCCTGATCAAAGATGGCGATGGTCTATTGACTCATTGCAATGCCGGAAGACTGGCATGCCTTGGTTACGGAACCGCAACAGCTCCGATGTATCTGGCTCATGAGAAAGGCTGGAATATCCATGTCTATTCCGATGAAACAAGACCGCTGCTGCAAGGTGCTCGCCTCACTTCTTATGAACTGGCAAAAGCAGGCGTAGACGTCACAGCCATATGCGACAATATGGCAAGCATTGTCATGAAGCAGGGAAAGATCAATGCGGTATTCGTCGGCTGCGATCGGGTTGCGGCCAATGGCGACTTTGCCAACAAGATCGGAACAAGCGGCGTAGCCATTCTTGCCAAGCATTACGGCATTCCGTTCTATACGGTAGCTCCTTCTTCCACGATTGATTTCAATACACCGACCGGCAATGATATCAGGATCGAGCAACGTGATCCGGATGAAATCCGTTCCATGTGGTACAAGGAACCGATGGTACTTCCGGAAGTGAAGTGCTACAACCCGGCATTTGATGTCACCGATCATGAACTGCTCACCGCAATCATCACCGAACGCGGGATTGTCTATCCGCCATTTGATATGAATATGAAGAAACTGTTCCAGGACTGAACAAGAAAAGGAGAACGAAATGACAGTTTACAAGGAAAGTATCAGTGCCTGCATCGGACAGAAGGCAGAGATTGCCAAGGTTGTCCTGATGCCGGGTGATCCGCTCCGCGCCAAGAAGGTAGCAGACACCTACCTCAGCGACGTGGTCTGCTTCAATGATGTGCGCAACATGCTCGGCTATACCGGAACCTATAAGGGAAAGAAGATTTCCGTCATGGGGCATGGCATGGGTATCCCTTCTGTCGGTCTCTATACGCATGAGCTCTTCACGCAGTTCGGGGTCGAATCGATCATTCGCATCGGCTCTGCTGGTGCACTGGCAATGGATGTCAATACTTCTGATATCGTCATCGCCGAAGCATGCACGACAAACTCCAACTACGGCAATCAGTACGGCATCGGTCAGTTCGCTCCGTGTGCAGACTTCGACCTGCTCGAGACTGCAGTGAATAAAGCAAGAGCTAAGGGATGCAACTTCAAGGTCGGAAAGATCTTCAGCTCTGACTTCTTCTACAATCCGAAAGCAGGAGAGATCAATGAGAAGCTCAGAGACTATGGACATCTGGCAATCGAGATGGAGTCTGCCGGTCTTTATTGGGAGGCTGCTGTCAACCGCAAGCGTGCGCTGACTATTCTTTCCATCAGCGATCACCTGTTCAAGAAACAGGCACTTACCTCTGAACAGATTCGTGATTCCTTCACTGACATGATGGAAATCGCTCTGGATACTGCCTGGGAATTTGCGGAATAAGCATAGGAAGCCGGAAGGCTTCTTTTTTAATCTGCCGTGAAAACCCATGAGCCTCAGCTATCAGGTTAAAGGCCGCTGTGACCGCATCAAAGGCTTTACAGCTCACATGAGCCGCCACTAAATCAAACTTCTCAAGAATCCCACGTGCTTTATCCGTGGAAGTGTCAACGCTTTTCGTTACGATACTCCTGCAGAAGCAGAGATTCCTGCAGAAGATGCTGCAGCTCTTTCTGAATTTTAGCAATCGATCTGAGAAACGCCTCATCCTCCATTCCGGTCGGATCCGGGATTTCCCAGGCATAGCGTTCCCGGCAGGGAAGATTCGGGCATTGCACGCCGCAGCCCATTGTTACCGCTATATCGATTGCAGGCAGTTCAGATAGCATCTTGGGATACTGGCCGGCATGAATCAGATCAATTCCGAACGTTTCCTTCATCAGCCGTATCGCATCCGGATTGATTCCGCCGGAAATATTGGTTCCGGCAGAGCAGCTGTCCAGAACTTCGGAAGCCATCTGTCTTGCCAGTGCTTCCGCAATCTGGCTGCGGCAGGAATTATGCGCGCAGATAAAAGCAATCCTCGGTTTGTTCATAGCAAGGCTTCTATTTCCTTCGCACTCAGGACTCTGCCGGCAGACACGGTCTTTCCGTCGATCATCAGCGCAGGCGTGCTCATGATTCCATAAGACGCAATGCGTGCGAAGTCGGTAATGTACTCAATCTCGGCATCGATTTCTTTCTGAGCCGCTGCAGCTTTCGCATTTGCAAGCAATGTCTCGCACTTGCGGCAGCCTCCTCCCAGTACTTTGATATTCATCGGTTTATCTTCCTCCTTCCGAATTGCTTGGAAACCAGCTCCTGGTCCCATTTGCAATCTTTACCAGTGTCAGCATCACCGGCACTTCTGTAAGCACTCCGACGGTCGCCGCCAGCGCTGCCGGACTTGCTGTTCCGAACAGCGCAATCGCAACCGCTACAGCAAGCTCAAAGAAATTGGATGCTCCGATCATTCCAGCAGGCGCAGCGATATCAAACGGAAGCCTGGCCACCCAGGAAGCACCATAAGCAAGGAAAAAGATCAGGAACGTCTGCAGGATCAGCGGCACTGCGATCAGTACGATATGCAGCGGATTGCTGAGAATCACTTCTGCCTGTGAAGCAAAAATCAGAATCAGCGTCAGGAGCAGGCCAATGGTGGATGCTGAATCAAACCGGTGAAGGAATACCTGTTCCAGATATTCCTTCCCCTTCTTTTTCATCACTCTGACCCGAGTCAGAAAGCCTGCACCGAGCGGTATGACCACGAACAGGAAGATGCTGAGGAACAGCGTGCTATAAGGAACCGATACTTCCGAAACCCCGAGCAGGAACTTTACGATCGGTACAAATGCAGCCAGAATGATCAGATCATTTGTTGCGACCTGCACGACTGTATAGGCAGGATTTCCATCGGTCAGCCTGCTCCAGACAAAGACCATGGCAGTACACGGTGCCGCTCCAAGCAGCACCATACCAGCAAGATACTGTCCGGCCAGTTCCCGCGGAATCAGACTGCCGAACACTCCGAAAAGAAACAAGCGGGCAAGGCCATACATGGTAAAAGGCTTGATCAGCCAGTTTGTCACCCAGGTAATCAATAATCCTTTCGGATTCCTGCCTGCTTCACGGATGCTTTGAAAATCCACCTTGATCATCATCGGATAGATCATGATCCAGATCAGGACCGCGATCGGAAGAGATATTCCCGCAATCTGCATCCTGCCAAGGGCTCTTGGAACACCAGGCAGAAAATGCCCGATGACAACGCCAAGCATCATGCAGAACAGCACCCACCAGGAAAGATGCCGCTGAAAATTGCTGATTCCTTCTTGTTTTTTCATATATTCTTCTTTCTAATGCCTGCACCTGAGCAGGCTGCTGCTTTCTGACTGCAGGATGGCCCGCAGTTCAGACGATCAATATAGTTCCGGAATGCGATCAGCGTATCGCAATTCAGAGCATAATAAGTGTTCTTCCATTCTTTTCTTGTTCTGACAAGACCGCACTCTGCCAGGATCTTCATATGATGTGAAAGAGTCGGCTGGGTAATCTGAAAATGCTCCAGAATCCGGCAGGCGCATAATTCCCCATCTGTCAGCAATTCCACGATCCGGATCCGGATCGGATCACCAAGGGCTTTGCAGATCATTGCGGCATCCGCTGCATTCATACGCTTCTCCTTTCATAAAAACATGGACTGCATCAGATTGAATCCATATCCAACCAGGATGATCCCGAGGACGCATAGTACCAGAAAGACCGCCAGCAGTTTCGGCTTTACTGCCTTGCGCAGCAAGATCAATGATGGCAGGCTCAGGGTCGTAACCGCCATCATGAAGCTCAGCACCGTGCCAAGCTGTGCACCCTTGGAAAGCAATGCTTCGGCCACTGGGATGGTTCCGAAGATATCCGCATACATCGGAACTCCGGCCAGCGTGGCAATGATTACGCTGAATGAATTCCCACTTCCCAGCACCTTCTCAATTGCCTGCTGAGGAATCCAGTTATGAATTGCGGCTCCGATCCCGACACCTGCAAGAATATACGGAAACACTTTCCGGAACGTGAAAGTCATCTGTTCTTCTGCGTACTGAATACGCTCCTTCACATTCAGCGTCTTCAGATTTCCGTAAGACGAAGCCCGGGCATTGCGCACCAGGTCTTCGATCTGATCCTCCAGATGCATATGCTCGATGATCGTTCCTGCTGCAATTGCGATCAGCAATCCTGCAATCACATAGACAAGCGCGATCCTGGTTCCGAATATTCCCATCAGGAGAACCAGACTGCCGAGATCCACCATAGGCGAAGAAATCAGGAATGAGAACGTCACCCCAATCGGCAGACCAGCACTGGTGAACCCCATGAAGATCGGAATCGAAGAACAGGAGCAGAATGGAGTTACCGTTCCAAGCAGAGCTCCGATGCAGTTTGCCTGGATGCCATGGAAGCGGCCCATGATCTTCTGACTGCGTTCAGGCGGAAAATAGCTCTGAATCAGAGAGATCAGAAAGATCAGAATACAGAGCAGCAGCGAGATCTTGATCACATCGTAGAGAAAGAACTGAATGCTCGCCGCAAATCTATCAGAAAGATCTGCCCCCATTGCGGCAAGCATTTTCCCGATCAGACAATTCAGCCAATGCATCCCGAAGATCTCATTCTGAATGAATTCACCCATATATGCCCCTTCATCACATTGATATTCATCTATCTGAATAATACTCATCACATTTATGAATGTCAATCCGATTATCCATCTACCTCATAGCCAGAAACTCTGCTAGGATGGAATCATGAAAGATCATTGTTCCGCTGGTTCCTGCCCCTACCGCAAAGATGATACGCTCTGCACGTCAAAAATCCGTCTGTTCCGCTCTTTGCCCGTCGAAGCCCAGGAACAGCTGATTGCACATTCCATTCCTAGCGCCCATCCTAAAGGCACTATTCTGCTCCAGGAAGGGCAGCAGATCGACTCCATCCTCATCATCCGCAAAGGCAGGCTGAAGACATGCCGTCTGGAAGCGAATGGCGAAGAACACGTGCTGGACATTCTTCATGATGGTCAGGCAATCTGGCATGACATGTTTCTGAAAGACCCGGTCTATCACTATTCCGTTGTATGTCTGACTGATGTCTCGATCTGCGAGATCAGACGGGAAGAATTCCTGGAACTGCTGAAACAGCAGCCGGAGACGGCAATGAGTCTCATTCAGATGCTGAGCACAGAACTTTCCGAAGCAAAGGAAAAGATTCTGCTCCTTTCCATCCGGGATCCGGAAGTCCGGCTGGCAGGCTTCCTGCTAGACCGTGATACGCGCTGCATCGGCCCCTATATCAGCATGCGCCTGGACGATATCGCCGCTTCGATCAGCCTGCGGCCGGAAACGGTATCGAGAAACATTACGAAACTGGAAAAGAAAGGTCTGATCAGACGAATCGGCCAGGGAAAGATCCAGGTCATCGACCGGCCTACGCTTCAGCTTCTGTTTCAGAGTTCATCCGGAGAATAATGCTTCAAATTTGATTCCAATCAAGGAACACAGCACCCGCTGCGCGTATTCTCTCTCTTGTGAGAAGAAACCGCAGCGGGTTTCTTTCGGAGGAATGACATGATTCAGGGAAGAATACATTCCGTGGAAAGCTTCGGTTCTGCAGATGGGCCAGGCGTGAGGTTTCTGATCTTTCTGAAGGGCTGCAGCCTCCGGTGCCGGTACTGTCATAATCCGGATACCTGGAGTCCCGACAGCAAGGATCTGCGCACTGCCGATGAACTGCTCGATCAGGCAGAACGATACCGTCCTTACTGGGGAAAAGAAGGCGGCATCACCGTGAGCGGCGGCGAGCCATTGCTGCAGATTGATTTCCTGATTGATCTCTTCCGCAAGGCAAAGCAGAGAAACATCTCAACGTGCATCGATACTGCCGGTCAGCCTTTTGCCAGAACGGAACCATTCTTCAGCAAGTTTAAGGAGCTCATGGAATACACCGATCTATTGCTGGTGGATATCAAGCACATCGATCCTCTCCAGCATCGTCTGTTAACCGGAAGATCGAATGAGAACATCCTGGACATGCTGAAGTATCTCGATGAGATTCAGAAACCAGTCTGGATCCGGCATGTATTAGTGCCAGGCATCACGGATGATGATACATGGCTGTATCAGACCAGGGCATTCCTTTCTTCTCTTCACAACGTAGAGCGGATTGATGTGCTGCCCTATCACACCCTGGGCATTCATAAATATGAAGCCCTCGGAATTCCTTACTCGCTGAATGGAGTAAATCCTCCAACCAGAGAACGCATTGAAAACGCAGAGAGGATTCTGAATGGCCGGCAGACCATCATGAATCCCGATCAGAACTATACAGAAAGAAGGCATACCTTATGAGCAATGCATGGAGATCATTTCAGGGAACACACTGGAAGAATGACGTCAATGTCCGCGACTTCATTCAGAACAATTACAAGCCATATGACGGAGATGAATCCTTCCTCAAAGGACCGACTGAACGCACAGACAAGCTCTGGGCTAGAGTACAGGAACTGCAGATAGAAGAACGCGCAAAAGGTGGCGTCCTCGACTGCGAGACGGAAGTTGTCTCCGGTCTGACTGCCTACGGACCCGGCTATATCGATGAGTCCATGAAAGACCTGGAACAGGTCGTAGGACTGCAGACTGATAAACCGCTCAAGCGTGCCTTCATGCCATACGGCGGCATCAAGATGGCAGAAGAAGCAGCTGAGACTTATGGCTATCATGTGAATGAGAAGTTCCACAAGATCTTCACCGAATACCACAAGACCCATAACCAGGGTGTCTTCGATGCCTATACCCCTGAGATGAAGGCAGCGCGTCACAGTCACATCATCACCGGTCTTCCAGATACCTATGGCCGAGGCAGAATTGTCGGCGACTACCGCCGCGTTGCCCTGTATGGCATCGATTTTCTGATCCGCGAGAAGCAGAACGATTTTGCCAACTGCGGCGAGGGTACGATGACTGATGACATCATCCGTCAGAGAGAAGAACTGGCCGATCAGATCAGAGCTCTGAAAGACATGAAGAAGATGGCAGAGATCTACGGCTTCGATATTTCCAAGCCAGCTGAAAATGCCAAGGAAGCAGTACAGTGGCTGTACTTCGGATATCTGGCTGCTATCAAGACGCAGAATGGCGCTGCCATGTCGGTCGGCAGAATTTCCACCTTCCTTGATATCTATATTCAGAGAGATCTGGACGAAGGGGGGCTCACGGAAGAAGAAGCACAGGAACTCATCGACCATCTTGTTCTGAAGTTCCGCATGGTCAAGTTTGCCCGTATTCCAAGCTACAACGCGCTGTTCTCCGGCGATCCGGTATGGGCAACCCTGGAAGTTGCAGGACTTGGCATGGATGGCCGGTCCATGGTCACGAAGAATGACTTCCGTTTCCTGCATACCCTGGAAAACATGGGCCCTGCTCCGGAACCGAACCTGACCGTTCTCTACAGTTCCCGTCTGCCGGCTTCTTTCCGGAAATATGCGGCAAAGATCTCGATTCGCACGTCTTCGATCCAGTATGAGAATGATGATGTCATGCGGCCGATCTGGGGTGATGATTACAGCATCTGCTGCTGCGTTAGCGCCACCGAAACCGGCAAGGAGATGCAGTTCTTCGGAGCCCGGGCAAATCTTGCCAAGTGCCTCTTATATGCGATCAATGGCGGCAAGGACGAGAAATTCCTGGACAAGAATGGAAATCATATGCAGGTCGGACCGGAATATGCCCCGATTACTTCTGAATACCTCGATTATGACGAAGTGATGCATAAGTATGATCTGATGATGGACTGGCTGGCAGGGCTCTATGTCAACATTCTGAACCTGATCCAGTACATGCATGACAAGTACTATTACGAAGCAGCAGAGATGGCACTGATTGATACGGATGTACGCCGCACCTTCGCAACCGGTATTGCCGGATTCTCTCATGTCGTCGATTCCCTTTCCGCCATCAAGTATGCAAAAGTCAGAGTCATCCGTGATGAATCAGGTCTGGCCGTGGACTACAAAGTTGAAGGAGACTTCCCGCGCTATGGCAACGATGATGAACGGGCCGATGAGATTGCAGTCTGGCTGCTGAAGACCTTCATCACGAAGATCCGGAAACACCACACCTACCGCAACAGCGAAGCAACGACTTCCATTCTCACGATCACCAGCAATGTCGTCTATGGCAAGGCTACCGGTGCGCTGCCGGATGGAAGAGCGGCATATGAACCTTTCTCTCCAGGTGCAAACCCTGCATACGGAGCAGAGAAGAACGGACTGCTCGCTTCCCTCAACAGTGTCGCGAAGCTTCCGTATGAATATGCCCTTGATGGCATCTCCAATACGCAGACGATCAGCCCCTCTGCATTAGGCAATGATGAAGATCAGCGCACGGCAAATCTCGTGAATGTCCTGGATGGCTACTTCAATCAGGGAGCCCATCATCTCAATGTCAATGTCTTCGGCATTGAGAAACTCAAGGATACCATGGAACATCCGGAGAAACCGGAATATGCAAACTTCACGATCCGGGTATCCGGCTATGCCGTCAAGTTCATCGATCTGACGAGAGAGCAGCAGCTCGATGTCATCGCAAGAAACGCTCATCAGAATCTGTGAGTACCTTACTGGCGCAGTTCGCTGCGCCTTTTCTTTTCCATAGACATCCCCATATTGCAGGGCTAAAATGATCGCAATGCGGATCTTCTGCAGATATAGGAAAAGAAACCTATGTGCGAACTGAAAGAAGCATTTCCGAAAACGATCCCTGTGCTTGCAGGGTATATCTTTCTCGGCATCACTTACGGAATCCTTGCCGTAACCAGCGGCCTGCCCGCCTGGGTACCGGTGCTCACTGCTCTTGTCGTCTATACCGGATCAATGGAATTCCTGCTTGTCAGCATTCTCTTAGCGCCATTCAATCCATTCTCCGTGCTTGCGACCACACTGATGGTCGGCGCCAGACATATCTTCTACGGACTTGCGATGCTGTCAAAATACCGCGGCACCGGAAAAGCGAAGTTCTATCTGATCTACACGACCAGCGATGAAACCTTTGCCCTGAATTGCGATGCGAAGATTCCGGAAGGAATGGATAAGACAAAGTATTACTTCTGGGTCTCATTCCTGGATCAGATGTTCTGGGTTGCAGGATCTGCCCTGGGTGCTTTCTTCGGCAGCTATATTACGGTCAGCACCAAAGGTCTCGACTTCGTGATGACCGCAATGTTCATCTGCATCTTCCTGAGCCAGTGGCTAAGAGACCGTGATCTCCTCATTCAGAAATACAGGAAGAAGATTCCGTGGAAACAGATTCTTCTCGCTCATGCCGGAGAAATCACTGGCGTGCTGGCGTCATTATTGTGTCTCTTGATCTTCGGATCTGAGAAGTTCATCATTCCTTCGATGATTCTGATCCTTGTCATTCTTGCATGTACAAGAAAGCAGGTAGAGCCATTCACCGATGATCTGAACAAAGCACAGACAGGAGGCGATCAGGCATGATCATGACATCAGCCCAGGCGGTGATCACCGTTGTGATCGTCATTGCCGGAACCATCTTCACAAGATTCATTTCCTATATTGCCTTCCCGGAAGGAAAGCAGATTCCTTCCTTCATCGTGTATCTCGGCAAAGTTCTCGGTCCAGCTGTATTTGGTCTGCTGGTGGTGTACTGTTTCCGGAATACGGATCTGTTCACTTCGTTTTCTGATGGCGGAACCCATGGCATCCCGGAACTTGCTGGCCTCCTGGTTACTTCCGGCATTTTCTGCAAAAGCCGCAGCATGATGGTGGCAATGGCAGCCGGAACTGCTGTCTATATGGTTCTGGTCCAGGTGGTATTCTGATTCGATTCAGACCGCAGACATTCCTGATGCCTGCGGTTTTCTTTCTTCCGAAAAAAAAAGGCCGCATTCCGCGGTCAATGGCGTAAACCCAATTCAAGGTTCACGCCTTATTTTCTTATTGGTCGCAAGAGAGGAAGCTGCAGCTTTCGCAAGCGCAAAAAAGCCCCTGTCAGGAAAAGAATCGTAAATTTTTAATATGTATTCAGAGCCTTATCGGGATTAGAATCAGATACAGAGGAGCTGCCTCTATACTACGGCTGGAATCAAT
>Ga0256404_1003587_pt1 | contig 31155 bp, 23 predicted proteins | sample RumenRJG_01DNA_FD_185990 | JGI IMG/M metagenome (GOLD analysis project Ga0256404, IMG submission 185990) | Bovine rumen microbial communities from Lethbridge, Alberta, Canada - RJG_01 | ecosystem: Host-associated > Mammals > Digestive system > Stomach > Rumen | place: Canada: Alberta | collected...
TGCACGGTTGTTAAGTTCTCTGCTCTGACAGAAAGACTGTATTACCCAAGTCTGAAAATGATGTAAGTTTACAGCATAATGTCATCAGGTAAGAACCTCCTTGGCTTGCCAAGGAGAGTAGTCAGTTACTGCCCAGAAGCTTTTATATACAGCATTTCAAGCGCAATCGTAGCAGCTGCAAGCGCTGTGATTTCTCCATGATCGTAGCAAGGGCATACCTCAACGACATCCATTCCAACAATATTAAGATCTTTTAAAGCTCTTAAAATCTTAAGTACTTTATCTGAGTTTAATCCTCCCATGACAGGAGTTCCTGTTCCAGGGGCAAAAGCAGGATCTAGGCAATCGATATCAAAGGTTAGATAGCAAGGATTGTTATCCACTGTGTTATGAATAAGGTCGCTTATTGTCTTCACGCTAAGATCATTTGCTTTAATTGCATCAATAACTGTAAAGCCATCTTTTTCATTAAATTCAGTGCGTATACCAATTTGGACTGATTTATTAACGTCAATTAAACCCTCTTTAGGAGCATGATAAAACATAGTTCCATGATCATAGCTACTGCCATTAGAGTAGGTGTCTGCATGAGCATCAAAGTGAATGAGACTTAATTTACCAAAGGCTTTAGCATGAGCTCTAAGTAAAGGTAGCGTAATAAAATGATCACCTCCTAAAGTTAAACAGATTTTGCCTTTTGAAAGTAACTTTAGAGTATGATTTTCTAACTTATCTACCATATCTTGATTATTACCAAAAGCATAAACAAGATCTCCACAATCAATAACTTTAAGTCTGTCTTGTAATGAAAAATTCCAAGGATATCTTTTTTCTTCCCATGCAAGTTGAGGTGAGATTTGTCTTATCGCATTAGGTCCAAATCTAGAGCCAGCACGGCCTGAGGTTGCCATATCAAAAGGTACACCTGTAATCACTACATCTGCATCAGTATCATATGGTGAAAAGTTTAAAGGAAAGCGAAAGGCTCCAAAGGCATTAGAAACTAAGGAGATATCGTGCTCAAAATTTAAAGTCTGCATTTATTCCTCCTCGAGGTAGGTATAGCCGTATAAACCTGCTTTAAATTCTTCAATAAAAGATCTTTGAGTTTTTTCCTCAAGCTCTTGGCAGTTTAAAACTTGGCTACTAAATTCATTTAACAATTTAGAAGGATCTAAGAGTACGTATTGCAACATATCAGCTACGCTACTACCTTCATCTGATAAAGAAACACTAATCTTTCCATTGTCATAGGCATATACATCAACAGCTTCTGTGTTTCCAAAAAGGTTGTGCATGTTGCCTAAAATTTCTTGATAAGCTCCTACCATAAAGACTCCTATTAAAGGTGGATTGTCCTTATCAAATTCAGGAAAAGGCATAGTGTTAGAGACGTCATCTCCTTCTACATATTGCTTGATGGTACCATCAGAATCGCAAGTGATATCAAGAATTACCGCTCTTCTAGTAAGAGGTTTATTAAGATATTCAAGTGGCAGTACCGGAAAGATTTGATCAATGCCCCATGCATCAGGTAAAGACTGAAATAAAGAGAAGTTAAGATAAAGCTTATCTGCCATACGCTCTTGCAACTCATCTATCAATACGCGATGAGATTTGTTGGTAGGATCTAAAGCTTGTTGTATTGCTTTACAAATGCACAAGTAGATTTGCTCTGCTTTAGCTCTTTGTTGTAATGTTACATTTCCTGACACATAACCTTCATGAATTTCTTGAAGTGCATACTGGCTATCGTGTAACCATTCTCTTAAAGAGCGTTTGATAACGTTTTTATTGATTTCATTCCAAGTTTCAAACAAGGTAAAAAGAGCCTTTGGTGAACCTTCAATCGGTGCTTTTGGAACCTTAAATTCATTACGCTCAACACCAATGACATTAGATACTAATACAGCATGGTAGACAGTAAGAGCTCTACCTGACTCTGTAATAATAGTTGGATAAGGTAAGTGATTTTCCCGACAAGCATCACCTAAAGTCCAAACGATATTATTCGCATATTCCTTTAAGGAATAATTAACAGAACAATCTGTTTGAGAGCGGGTGCCTTCATAATCTACACCAAGACCACCACCCACATCAAAGTATTTAATGTTTACTCCAAGCTTAGCTAGTTCCACAAAGAATTTTGCACTTTCTTTGACCCCCCGAGTAATGTCTCTGATGTTCGACATTTGAGAGCCTAAATGAAAATGCAAAAGTTGTAGCCAATCAAGATGATTAAGAGCTTTTAGTGTTTGCACAAGATCTAATACTTGAGCTGCCATAAGTCCGAATTTTGAGGATTCTCCACCAGATGATTGCCACTTACCTGATCCTTGAGAGGCAAGTCTTGCTCTTACACCTAATCTTGGAGTTACGTTTAAACGTGCAGACTCTTCAAGTACGAGTTTGAGTTCTGACATTTTTTCGATAACTAAAAATACTTTGTGACCTAATTTTTCCCCATCTAAGGCCATTCTTATGTATTCTCTGTCTTTGTAGCCATTACATACGATAACTGATTTGGTTCTGCCTGCATGAGCTAGTACTGCCATAAGTTCAGCTTTGGAGCCTGACTCAAGCCCTATGGGCTCAGTACTATTAGTAAGTGCTTCTAACACTCTACGGTGTTGATTTACTTTGATAGGATATACTAGAAAATAATCTCCTGAGTAACCATATTCATCATAAGCATCTTTAAAAGCTGAGTTTATCTCAGATAGTCTGCTTTGCAGGATTTGAGGAAAACAAAATAGCGCAGGTAATCTTTGTCCTTGTTTTGCTCTTTCTTTTACAAGTTTAGCAAGATCAACAATAGCATCTGGATTAAGCGCATTAGGTCTTACTATGATGTGACCTTCTTCATTGATAGCGAAATATTTTGCTCCCCACCAATCAATATTGTATGCGTTCACAATTGGCATCTCCTATAGGTAATCAAGGCTTTTGAAAAAAAAGTAATGCACTTTACTTTTAATTTAGCCGATAGTCAATAAGAAATGTTGATTTTTGCTTTTCCTTAAAAGTGAAGAAATGTTAAAAGAAAGGTATATATAAGCGATTTGTGAAAATTTTGGATTGATAAATTTTTTTATTTCTGCACATTTTGTGTGCTTAAATTACAAAAAAGGCTCCATCAAGGAGCCTTTCACTAAAACTTAAACTTTAATTAGAAGTTTTCATAGTTTTTGATAGTAACTTGCTTACCATCAGCGCCTACAGGTGCAATCTCACCTAATACCCATGCCTTCTCGCCTAGAGCATTAAGAACGTCGCAAGCCTTTTGAGCTTCTTCTTTAGTAACTACTGCAATCATACCAACACCGCAGTTGAAGGTACGGAACATTTCGTATGCATCAACGTTACCATTCTTTTGTAAGTACTTGAATACTTCAGGTCTTGTCCATGAATCGCCATCACAAGCTGCACAAGTACCTTCTGGTAATACACGAGGAATGTTCTCCCAGAAACCACCACCAGTGATGTGAGCTAATGCGTGAACATCAACTTCTTTGATTAGTTTTAGAATTTGTTTTACGTAAATACGTGTTGGAGCTAATAAAGCATCAGCAAGTACAGTACCATCTGATAACTTGTCCTCTAAAGGCTTTGCATTAGCAAGCTTTAGAATACGACGAATTAGTGAGTAGCCGTTTGAGTGAGGACCTGAGGAAGCAATACCGATGATAGCATCACCAACCTTAACCTTTGAACCGTCGATGATCTTATCTTCATCAACAACACCCACAGCAAAACCTGCTAAGTCGTAGTCACCAACTTCGTACATGCCAGGCATCTCAGCGGTTTCACCACCAACTAGAGCACAACCTGCTAGCTCACAACCATGAGCAATACCAGTAACAACAGTAGTTGCTGTATCAACATCTAGCTTACCAGTACCATAGTAATCTAAGAATAAGAATGGCTCAGCACCTTGTACTACAATGTCGTTTACACTCATAGCTACTAGATCTTGACCTACAGTAGCGTGTTTTTGTAAATCGATAGCTAAACGTAGCTTAGTACCAACACCATCAGTGCCAGTTACTAGTACAGGATTGGTATAACCCTTAGGAATTCTTGTTAGAGCACCAAAACCACCTAGACCGCCGATTACTTCAGGACGGGTAGTTTTCTTAACTGGTGCCTTAATACGTTCTACAAGTTCCTCACCAGCATTGATATCAACACCAGCTTCTTTATAGGTTAAATTTGATGCCATGATCATCTCCAAGGACTAATTTAATATTCTGAGCGCCATTCTACTAGAAATGAAGAAAAAATTCACCTTAAAAGACAAAAAAATCGCAGTTCATTTTCGATTGCACTTTAGAAAAAATTCAGTGATTCAATAAATAAGCTAATCTTCTTCAGATGCGTCATTATCAAGCTTTATCAAGAAATCTTGATTACCTTTTTTATCAATGAAGTTTTGAATTTCTTTATGATAAGTTAATAGCTTACTTAAATAGTTCTTATCTTTTTGCATATAAGAATTTTTTAGAATATTTGCTCCTTTATCGAGATAATAATATATCTCATCAAGAACTCCATTTGTTCTTGGATTAGAGTACTCTTTAGTTAAGAAATTTCCGTCATTGAATCTATACTTTAAAGAGAGCAATAGAATTGTTGTTCCTGATATGAATTTGTTTTTAAAGTTCTTTTCTTGAACACTTTCTTTAAATATGTCGCGACTCATGCATACAAGGTTAGATGCAGTGTCAACATCTAGGCACTTTTTGGCAACACTAATGTACTTGAGTAACCAAGATATTCCCCAGGCAATATAATTTTTGTTTCTTGATTTGCTATCAAGCGAATTAAAATAATTAAAGATTCGTCTTATATTTTCCTCTGATGTGTAAAGCGATCTACAACAAGGGTAAAAAAATGCATAAGGAGAAATTGTATTCATCCATGGATTAAGTGCCTTTAGCATGCAATTTTTAATGTTAGTAGGTGTTCCTTTATACAGATATGATATTGCTGAAAGAAATTTTCTAGCTTCTGTTGTTGTAGCGTTACTCAATATTTTATCAACATCAATTTTCAAGAAGTAGTTTTCACATATCTTAAGAACTTCGTCTAATACAGTCTGATTTTGTCTATTTCCTGCGTATAAGTCTTGATTAAATATTTGAAAATATTCACCTTTAGTTTCAGTTACTAGCTTAAACGATTTTTTGTTCAATTCTTTTAGCGATTCGGCAAATTCAAAGACACTATCTCTATCTGTATAAGGTTGCTTTATCCTTATTTTGTCGAAGACATACTGAAGAGTTTCGTTTATTTCGTTAGATTCATCTACTTTAATTTTGATTTCTTTTGGATAAGATAGCTGAACTTCTGGTAATGAAGATTTCTTCATTTTGGAGTAATCAAAAATAAAACCAGACTTTGGAAAGAAATCTGCATCGTCTTTTATTGTCACTTTAGCTAAACCGAATGCAGGTTTCATTGAAACAGTCATCGATAAACGAAGATCTTGTTGTGGAGCTTTTTCAAATTGTTTTTCTTCAAAGTGAATACCATCATCAGTTGGATCATTAGATTCAACCTTAAGATAGATAGGAATTCTATTAACATTTTTCCTCAAAGCAAATTTATCAAAAGGATTTGGTGATACAAACTCTTTGCCTCCAGCTACAAGTTGGTTTTCTTTTACAAGATATTCCCACTTGTATTCCTCTTCTTCTAGGTAGGCAATTGCAAGAGGAGGTAAGCTGTCAAGATAGGTTGGCAATTCATTGTCGATATTATGTTTGTATAACTTGCTTCCATCTAAAATAAGATCTTTATCTGAGTACCATATGTTTGCATTTGTTTGATAGGCAATTGATCTTTTAATTCTTTCGCAAAAGTCCTTATTTGAAAGCTGACCACACAAAAGAATGTCATCATAAGGCTCTGTGTTATCAACAACAAAGTCACAAATAGACAAATTCTTGTTACAAGGTGGAAGATCTGCTGTCTGTTCAAATATATTAGATCTATGAATTTGCTCTTTTATTAAAGGAAAGCATTTTATGGTGTCTAAAAGTTCGATGTTTCCAGAATCTATAGGAAAAGTTGTTGGTGTTATATTAAAACCAAATACTGATTCAATGCCGTCTTGGCGAGTATTTAAAATTTGCCATATAACTTTATCTTCAGAAAGTCTTTCTCTTCCTGAATTTTTAAAATAATTAACCAGATTCTGATGTAAAAAATCAAAACCAGATAACATATTCTTTTTAGCAGAAGGTCTTCTTCTGACTGGTAATAAAACATCATTATGTTTTTGAAGCTCAAAGACGCAACTCTCGAAACTGTCTATTCCTAGATAAACAACCTTTATTCGTTGCCCTTCTTTAAATTGAATTGTATTTTTTTTATCTTCAAGAAATTGCATGATGGCTGCAACTTCTCTCCAAATAAAAGTAACCTCAATGCCATCCTTTTTAAGATTTCTGATTAAATATTCTTGAGCATATTCAGTTAATTCATTTGGAATCGGAATAATGAAATGATCCTCTTTGGAGAAATTTTTAACAGATTGTTTAACTAAATTCTCTAGGTGATTGCAAAGAAGTTCGTCTACATATACATCGTAGTTAGGGAATTCTTTATTTTTTGAATAGTTTCTTAGTTTTACAGAAATCTTAGCTTTTGAATTCTCCTTTGAAATAATAAATTTATTCCAAAGAGCACACACAGGAATTCTGCATATACCTGTAAAATTATCCTCAATACTTGATTCAATCGGAAAGCTAAACCCATTTGCTATTCTGTTATAGATTGCATTTTTACCAGAAATTATTGCTCTATCATCATCTATGATGACTGTTGATAACCTATTGCCAAGGCAATGCAATTCATGTGATTTTGTATCTAAAACTTTATCGTTTAGACCAAAAGCTTCTACTACATATTCACTCATAGGATTACCTCTATGTAATCCTTTAACAGATCTTTTATTCCTATAACATTCAAGCCCCAATTGTTAGGATTTGTTGACATGGAATAAAGTGCAAAATTGCCTTTTATTAGCTTTTTTTCGAGTGTTTCGTCGTTATTTGTAAGAACTAAGCCTCCAACCGTAAACAAATTCTTTAAAAGAGAGCTTTGCGCTTTAGTCAACTCAACAATTGCATTTTCAAATATATTCTCTATTTTTTCATGTTCTTGAGCTTGAGATAGGTTTATCGTGTATATAGGTACGATAATTATTTTATTGTTACTAATGCTATTATGGTCAATATTGATGAATTTAATGAATGCAGATGTTCCAAAGGTTTTTAAATATCCGTTATTTTTATACACCTCTAAGTGTTTAAAAGCCCTAGTCCATAGTTGCACATAGTAGTTTGATCCTTTATTCGTAGTTAAGTAAAAAGGGCCAACAGGCATTGATTTAACTCTTTTACCGTAATGTTGCTCTTTATAGAATTTAATAAAAGACTGACCAATAGGGGTAATAGAAAAGACTGAACTATCGTTCTTATTGCACATTTCACAAAATGCAGCTTGTAAAAATAGTTCTGAAATATCTCTGAAAGTATTGTCTTGAAATTTAAAAGCAGCTTCTAGTTGTCTTTCTTTTCTGATTAAAAACAAGTAGTGTTTCCAAATTCGCTTGTATCTTTGCTCGTTTTGCAAAACATAATTGGGGGTAGGCAAGGTTTGCTGTCTAGAAATCATTTGCCATATAGGAGTTTTGGTAATTGATTCTAGAATAAAGGAAAGAGTTTTTACTTTTCTAACTCTCTCTGATTTGAGTAGCTCAGAATCAGATTGAAACTCTTTTATATAAGAGTTGCACTCTCTTATTGCTCTTATAACAAAATCTTTTAAAACTCGATTCTCTAAAAGATCGTACTTTTCAACACGAGCAATTCCCATCATTTTAAAATCGTTGGCTGCTGTTTTTTCTTGAATTGTATCGCCTGGTTGCTTAATTAAAAATCTTATGCAAGAGGAATCTAATTCTTTTACTCTGCTAATTGGGAGCATCATTCTTTTGCCTACTAATAATTTACGTAAACTATTAGATAAAGATGGCATTAGTCTTACAAGTTCATCTGCAATACTTGCAATATAGGCATATCTTGGCTTTTGGGAGCCATCACCGAAAATTTCGAGTAGATTGTCATACAAAGATGTTGATGATACGTTGTCTTTTGAAAGATTATCTAATTCATCAAAATACGAAAGATACAATTCAAGTAACTTTTTATTATCCTCCGTGTCAGCTTTTGTGTTAGCTAACTTAAGTTTTAGTTTTCCTTTTTTATCTGTAGCTATATCTAATGAGTCGCCCCTAATATTTTGGGGTAATAAATATGTGTAGCTGTATAGGTTGTATTGTCCACTGACTAGAGTTGATTTAATATCGTGAGCAATAGGGTAAAAGAATTCTTTTACGTGCAACTTTATGCTATCAATTATTGATTTATCATAAATTTCCAACAAAGAGCCACCAGTATACTTTAGTGAAATTGCATTATCTATTTCATCATAAGTATAAGCATGGGCAAATTCGTCAGACCACTGCCAAGGATAGTCTCTAACCCTTAATACGATATCACTCATAACTGGTCCTATCGACTAACACCTTGCCACATAAACATACCTGTACCACCGTTATCATTTTTTACGTTTATGAAAGTTTCAGATAACTGATCATCACCTAACTTATCTATTATCTCTGCAACTCTGTGTAAGCACTCCTGACTAGTTAGCAAAGATAAATCAAGACCTCTTAATTTAGGCATTATCTTTTGTTCAATCTGATCAGCAAAGGCTAGCCTTACTTCTTGATTTTCATTACCAGGATCCTTTGGATAATTTGCAATATAAGATCTTATTGCATCATTAACACGGAAGCCAAAAGGCTTTCCGATATATGACATAGCCTCATTCAAAAGCTTGATATTATCGTTAACAAAGTTCTCATCTTCTCCTAATGACTTTGATGTATCCTCATCCTTAACAATCCAATTTTTGAAGGTACTGTATGCCATAGCTCTGTGAGCTTTTGTATCAGTTCTTCCAAAAGAATTTGATGCCTTTGCTATATTTTTCTCTGATGGTTTACCAAATCTGATTAAATTAGCTCTATCTAAAACTTTGTCAGATAAAGTTTGAGTTGATTCATCTTCATTCATTGTTCCAACAAAGAGAACATTATTAGGTACCCAAATATTTCCAAAATTATCATCAATTGTAATTTCAGCGTTTTTACGATTTGCCTTTTCATTTTCGTTTGTTACGATTCTTCGTAACTCAAGCCTTGATAAGAAGTTAGAAAAATAATACTCAGTTCTTGCTAAGTTCATTTCGTCTAGCAAAACTATTAACATTCTGTTTTCAAGATTTTTTGAAATAGCTTCATTTTCTGCTGAGCGAGGGCAAATGTTATGATCGTTTTTAGAATCAAATGCTACTAACGTTTTTGATAATTCTGTAGCCTGATATTTCTTTTCTAGGTAGTTATAAAAGCCTAATAGATCTTGCGGTGAATCCCATCTTGGTTCTACGGGAAGAACTAAAGAATATATACCAAAATATTCAGCGTACTTAGTAGGTAATAAGGTCTTACCTGTACCAGAAATACCAGCAAGAACTGTAAGTGGATTTGCATTTTGAATTTTTAAAGCAGTATGGAATGCTTTTATTGTTCTGTCTGAGAAAAAGTAGCCTTTAGATTCAAGATAAGATTGAAATTTATTGATCTCTCTTATCTCTGTGTCAAAGGTATCTGCTTCTTTTTTACTAAATTCTTTAAGGCTTGCAGGTGGATTGACTAGGTTTTTATAACCTTCAATAAAGTCTTCTTTTGTCTTATTGTGCTCTTTTTTCAGAGATTCTGTTTCAGCTTTAATCTTGTCATTGCAAGCTGTAAGCTCTTGCAAAAGTACAGATGAAGATGCAACATCTTGATTTAATCTATCTAGCTTAGATTGTTTTTCTGCAATATCTAATTCTATCTTTTTGATTTTGCTTTGTAAGTCTTTGCTATTTTCTTCCTCAACCTTAAGCTTATCTAGCTTTGCCTTCAGATCTTCATAAGAATTTTTTGCTATAGCATTTTGCATGCTTAAAGAGGAGCTCATTGATTGTAATTCATCTAGTTCCTTCTTTTTTTCACTTAGCCCTTCTATTTTTAACTCAAGCTCTTTTAGCTTATTTTCAGCACTTTCCTTTTTCTCTCTTAAGTTAGGCAAAACATCATTGAGCATTTGAGCTTCAGATTTATTTTTGCAATTCTCAATATTTGTGGCAGTTAACTCATTCTGAGCCATCTCAAGATCTCGTTCAATCTTCTCTAATTCAGATTGGAGATTATCTTTAATGACAGCTTCATCAAGATGATCTTTTGATTCCTTGATTGCATTTTCATACTCTTGTCTTAATCTATCAATTGCTTCATTATAGGCGTCGACTTCTGATTTTAATTGAGCTGCTTTTGCCTTGTAAGAATAATACTCAACTTGATCTTTTTCTTCTCGTGGAAATCTTTCAACGAAATAAGCTGCAGTTTTAGTTAACGCCACACCAATAAGAACAAAAATAAGAAGTAGTATGATCACTCCAAATGGAATGATGACAATGGAATTGTTTGTAATAAAGCTTAGTAATTCTGTCATTTTTTAAAACTCACCCTTATTGTTGTGTATTTTCTCTGTTATTTTCTAAAGACTGTATAGCTACTTTCTGATTTTTATTAACTTCATTTAAAGTTGTTTTAATACTTTCTATTTCAGCATTGATGTTCTTAATTGTTGCATCAATATTTTTAGATTGAAGGGTAGCTAGAAGATTATTAATCTTTGAAAGAGAGGCTAACAATTTGTCATTTGTTAAAGAATTATTTTTAACTAAATCTTCTAACTCTGGCTTTAAGTTAGTGATTTCTTCAATTTTCTTTGAATGACCGCTTAGGTTTTCTTCATTACGCTTTATTGCTATAGTTAGCTTTGATAGCTCAATTGTTTTTGCTTTCAAATCGTTAATTTGATTTTGTAAATCACTAGAAGATTTAGATAGAGAAGAGTTTACTTCTTTAGGTATATTAAAATTAGCTGAAAGCTCATCAAATTTAGATTCAACTTTATTGATAAGGGTATCAAGTAGTTGTTCTTTTTTCTTTAAATTGCTTGCTGTTTTATCAATTTCATTTTGAAGTTTAGCTAATTTTGACTTTTCATTATTTAGCTCACTAATTTCTTGAGTAAGTAACTCTTTTTTTGCCTCTAACTGTGAATTTTGAGTGGTATTTTTCTCTAATAAAGTTTCAAGCTCACCAATCTTCTGCTCGGTTTTTTCTTTTTTACTGTTTAACTTAGCTAATTCTAAGTTGATATCTTTTGCTTGCTCTTGGTTTTGTTGTAGCTCTTTTTTTAGATCAACGTTTTCTTGGCTATATTTTTTTATCTCCTCTAGGAGTACTTTTCTTTGAGCCTTTTCTTCTTGCAATTTAGCAGTATCTGCAAGTAGTTTATTGTAGTTATCTGTAAGTTTTGACAGTAGTGCGTTTTTATCGTCTACTGCACTTTGGGTCGTTTTTAAAGATTTATTTAAGCTATCTAATAAAGTTGAATTTTGCTCATATTCAAGTTTTAACTGAGGCAATTCATTTTTATATTTTTCATAAGCTTGTCTTTCAGTTTGTAATTCAAATAGCGTTGCATCGTTATGGCGTTTTATATTTTCATTTTCATACAGTTCAAAAATAGTAAAAAACAAAATAAATATTATTAAAAACACTGCTGTCATCATTAATGCAAACAAGTGTTTAAAACAAAATCCTGTAATACCTTTTAGTTCTTTTTTGTCATCCATTTTAATTTTTACCTAAAAACTATTTATCTTTTGTAAATGTTGAGGTGCACAAGCTTATTAAGTTATCTATAAAGGAAGTTGGATCAAACTGAATTTCATTTTCATAGCAGTCTCTAATAATTATGTTCCTAAAAGATAATCTTTCTAAAAATTCCTTTTCAATGTCAGAGCTTGAAATTTTGTATTCACTAGTAGGGTAAAGTCTTATAACAATGATCCCTCGTTTTGAGTTGTTATTATCTTGATCTTTTAAGCCAATAATAACCACACAGTCATTTCTGTTTATAATCTTATTATCAACAGAAATCCCTTTTTCTTCTAAGAGTAAAGATACTACATCTCTTGTAATGGAGTTTTGCTCATAATCTTTATCTAGATAAAAGCTCTTGAATTGTTCTTCATGTCTATAATCTAGAGAAGAAAGGCCAATTTCTTCATCATCACTACTTACAATATCTAGTAATGAATTTATAGTTTCTTCTTCGCTGTTAGACTTGTTTCTTGTATTTGTCATATTGAAATAACTAGAATTTTCAATAAATGTTATAGTTTTGCTTTTACACATTACGAGTAGTAAATCAGCAAGAGAATATGACTTATCTAGAAAGACTATTGTCTTATCAAACAACGCTGGAATGAATGCTGTATCAGCTTGTTGCTTTAAACTATTAAATAAATTTGCTGACTCATAAACAGAAAGATACTTCTTATAAGCTTCTAAATTACTGTCACTTTGTTCCCTGGTTAAATCTGTAGCTATACTTGTTTTTAGATAATACAGAAGTTCCTTTTTATTAAAATTTGATTTATCTGAAAGCAAATCGTTTATAAGCTGTAATAATGATTGTTGCTTGCTACGAAGATTATCTACAGATGAAAACTTAAACTTATCTAGTTTTGATTGAATAAAACTCTTAACATAAGATATATAGTTGGTGTATTCAATGTACTTATAGATATTCTCAACTTTGCTAATAAAAGATTGCAACTGTTCAACTGTCTTAGGAGGTTTTAATTTAAAAGCCTTAATTACGCGGTTAAAAAGGAAAAAACTATTATTAACAGCATAACTGTTAACATCAGTAAGCTTTAATTCGTTCTTTTTATATCTTGAGAAAAATACATTTAATAGCTTTTGGCATGACTCTTTTATCTGCTTTGTCTTTTTATTTGATAACAGTATTGTGTCTAAGTTTGTTTTTAAATTACTAATTTCAAGTTCTAATGCAGACAGAGCATATGTTGTAATTGACAAGATAAATTCTTTGTCTGATATCGTTTTAATATCTTTTGAAATTTGAATAAATTCATCTAACACAGAGGTCAATGACGATTTCTCATCAAGCCCCTCTAAACTTGGGGCTACTTTAAATTTGTCTTTTAAATTATTATCGTTTTCTAAAGCGTCAAAATCTATATTTAAATTTTCATTGCCACTTTTTACGAAAGAGAATTTATTAGAAATTTCCTTATTATAGACGACAGCATAGATACCATAAGACAAGATTTGGTTATTCAAAACTTCAGTTAATATAGGATTAAAATCAACATCGTCATTCACTATAACCCTAGTATTTTCATCTGATTGCAAATCGTGTAGTACACTTAATTCACATCCATCCTTAACTTTAAAGAAATTAAAGTTTGCAATCTTAGATAAATTTATTGAAGTATGCTCATGTTTATCAATGTTCACTTGGTAATTGCTAAGACATGAAAGAGAAGTTCTATCAATAACATCACAAGGGAGTTCAAGTAATTTATTTAGTTGCTTGAGTTTATTTTTATCTTCAGATGATCCAATGAATGGACATAATAAAGCTGAGTTTATAAAGATATGTTTTTTAGAATTGTCTGTGAGCGTAGATAGATTTCTTACATCAAATTTTGTGTATAAAGCTTGGTCAATGACACTCTTTAAAAACAATAAAGCAGTATCAATCTTGATAGCTGATTTGTTTATTTTTACATTATCAATTGTTGAATTTTCTCGTAATTGTTCTGCTCCAAGCAAAGATAATAATTGATTTGCGCTCTCTAGAGAAAACTCATTTTTTACGGTTTTTATAAATTCAGCATTCAAGTAATAGAATTGATCTTCTTTTGTTTTTAGTTCAACACTATTATCTTTATTTATATCAGCTCTATCGATAAGCTTAAAGAAAACAGGTATGGCATTATTCTCATCATCTAAATAAATTGGGTATGCTAAAAACAGCATATTTGAAGATGACGAAAGTATTTCTTTAGTAAGACTATTAGAATAATCTTGGTTAACAGAAGCAGTTCTGCTAAAGAAATTTTCTTTGATTAAATTTTTCTTGAATGTTGGTAGATATGTGTACTTTACGATATAGTTGCCAAGCTGATTTTGATCAATAGATATTCTGACGTGCTTTTTTGCAAAATTATGAATTACTTGGAGTGTAAGCTCTTTCAAAGAACTATATCTATCGCTAGATAGGAATCCTTCAGCTCTTAGCAAATTTTTAGTTTCGTTGGTTAATAATTCATCATTTACAAGAGTAGCCAAAAATTCCTTAAATGTTCTTCTCCTTTGAGGAAATTTTAATTTAAACCTATAGTTTGAGTCTGGTACTTTTACTAATTCGCTTTTTTCTTTTAACTCATTTACACCAAGAATAGTCTCTCCGTAATTTAGAGAAGATCTTCTAAAGACCATCCTTCTAAAATAGCTTAAGGCTTTTGCATTCTTAATATATTTGATTGCTTTTAGCGACTCTTCAGATAGGCTAATCATTTACATACTCAGCATTATTTAATTTATCTTTTTATTTTAGCCTACATTGTGTTTTAAAATTTAGGAGTATTCCAAATTTTACTTATTAAATTTCACTACTTCTTATTTTTATTTAAAAAACCATATGAAAATCTGTTCTGTTTTTTATTTGAAGTTTTTTGTTGATTATCAAAGCATTTGTTAATGTATGCCTGCATCTGAGCCTCTCTTTCTTTAGCTTGAGTTGATTTTGATTTTTTTGAAATGGCAATGCTTATCAATATAATAGCCAAAGCGCCTAAGGCTCCTAGTGTAACTACAAGTAAACTCAATATAGGTTTTTCATTATTTGTCACATTTTGGGATAAAGCAGCGTTTCTTTTTATCAAGTAGTCTTGAGCCTTCTTCTCTTTTTTCAACTCAGCTTCGTTTGAAGAAAGTTTTTTATCTAACTCTTTTATTTGAAGCTTTAGTTTCTCAATTTCAGCATGATTCTTTTGAGGATTTTCTGTTTCTAGACTTTTCATTCTATCTTGAAGCTCTGACATTCTTTTTTGTACATCAGCTCTTGCCTGGTTTAGAAATCTTGGATCATGTGTTACAGACACATTTAGCATTAACCTAGTTCCAGTATCATTAGATTTAGTTGGTGATCCGTTGGTGTAATTTTTTCTCTCAGAGCGTAAAGAATTTGTTAAGTAATTTTTTTGAGTTCTAAAACTTCCGCCCCTTACAGTAGAGCCACCCTTTTGCCCTGCTAATCCATCAACTCCTACAGCTTGAAATGGTTCTGCCATATACTCTTGAGCGTTGCCGAGCATATCAAATAGTCCTAAGTCATTTGGTTGTTTTAAGCCAATTAATTGTAGTTTTCCATTTGAACTATCAGCTCCTGAGTACCAAGCATAATCTTTTAAATTTAACCTAGAAGATTCCATTTCAAGATCTGTTTTACTTACTAATAATCCACCACGTTGAGCAAAAGACCAATAACATTCATAGGGTAAAGTAGCATATGCTTTTTCATTTCCGAAGGTTGGAGTTTGCTCTATAGTTTGTAAAAAGTCTGAATATTTATTTGCAGCATCTATTGCTTCTTGGTAACTAATATTAACTATTGGCAGTGCTTCCATTTTTGAAGGAGATGACTTACATTTGCCTTGAGTTATTGCGTTATATTGTCCTTGCGTTAGCTCATATTTTGATATGTAAAAGAAATAGCCTTTATCATCATGAAAATTGCCCCTTACCTTGCAAGTGCGTTTAGATTGAGTCAATGCTCTTGCGTCTTCATCAGAGCCATCTATAAATTCAAAACTATTTGTAATATCTGTATCATCTGCACTGTTTGTGTAAACTTTTCTAAAGACAATGCTGTAAGCACTATTGTTGCAAGGCAGTGGTAGTACTAAATCATCTTCCATAGGATGAGGATTAAACACTGTTTTATTTAAGTCAGAAGCATGAACAAAACTTGAACAAAACAGAATTGTCAAAAGAATAATAAACTTTAAATGGAATTGATTTGTCATGATAACAATCGCCTTATTAAGTTGCTTTAGTTAAAAAAGCGAATTTTTCATATTATTGTCTAATGCTTTTGCTTTTATATGCTCGACCGAATAGACACAATAACATACACGAATTTTTTTAATGGGTAGTATTAAGTTTTTGTGCATTTATACTATTTGTAATTACACCAGCTTACTAGTAAATCTAATTGTATTGTTTATTATATTTCTTCATCCGCTTGTAAATATTCCGTAAGAGTTAGGATTTGCATCTGCAGAGCTAATCCTAACTCTAACGCTTCTTGCCGTGAAAAGTGTGCAAAATCAAATTCTAACCTTTTTTTTAATCTTGTTAAAACCTCGATTCTTTCTCTGTAGTCTTCAATGTAGTCGTCAAACCAGTCGTTGGATAGATCTTCTTGCATGATATTTCCTTTTCTTAAATGTATATGAAGTTTACATTAATGTGATTCAAAGGATAGCAAAGATCTATCAATAAAAATATCTCTGTACGAAAAATCAATCGATAGGAACCTTGTAAGAAGGATTTTCCTAAAAATATTGATAATGATTTGTAAGTTCAAATCAACTAGTTACATTGATGTGCTAAAATTGACGCAGTTTGTACGAAGGTGACATATGAAATTAAGAACTTTATCTGTAGGTGCAATTTATTGCATTCTAAATTCAGCTTTTGCAACTCCAGTCTTTGAGCGACCTTTAGATAATGGTATGGATAATGCCATTGTAGATGCTTTTGTGGAAGCTACCTCTCAAAGTGCAATTGATGATACTAAATCTATTAGTATTGATGTAATTAAAAACGCTATCGATACTTTAAAAATAACTGACAATAAGTTATTAGTTTCCTTTGACGACAATAAATTACAAACTATTTTGCAAAACAAAGGTATTGCTACTTGGTCTGGTTTAAAAGATCCTGTGCTAGTTTGGTTTGCAAACGTAGATGAGAATAACTTGTCAGTATTAAATGCTGACGGTTTAAATGATTTTGCTGTAGCACTAAATCAAGCTTCTATTAAGAACAATTACAATTTAATGTTCCCACTTATGGATCTTGATGATGCGCAGTTAGTAGATGCTCAAACTATTCTTTCTCATTCAGATAACAAATTAGTTAAAGCATCAAAGCGTTATGGCACTCAATTCTTTGTAGCAGGTGCTCTTGAAAAGAACAATGAGACTAATGAGTACACTGTAAAGTGGAATGTTTTTGATGCTAGCGGCAAAGCTTTAGGCAACGGTCAAGATAGTGGTACTTTAGATACAGCAAGCCAAGATGTTTCAAGACAAATTGCTAAAGTTTTAATGAACAATGTAGCAGGGGATTCTCAAGCTCCTACTCAAACAGCAACTGATACTCAAGATCCTAATCAACAAGAGACTTTAGCAGAGGAAAATGCTTTAGGTCCTGTTGAGGGTGGTGTTAAAGTATTATTCACTGGCGTTGATAACGTAGCAGATTACCCTAAGATTAGAAGAGTTTTAATTACTTATGGTTATGAAGCTGATATCTCAGTAGTAGGTTATAACCAAAGTGGTGTAATCTTCTTCATCCCAACAAATTCAAATCCATCTATCCTAGATGGTACTTTAGCTCATGCTGGTGAGTTTACTAAGGTTGCACCTTGGTCTTATAAGTACAATCATAGTTTAGGTCAGGCTACTACCTTACAAAACACAGGTTCAATTACTAAAAGCTCAACTACTAGAGTAACTTCTCAAATTAAGAATTACGACGATAAAGCTTTTACAAAACATACTGTAAAAACAAAAACAGATGTAACTACAGAAACTGTATCAGATGAAGGTGCACCTGTAATTACTTTAACCGATGACAATGAAGCTCAAGGTCAAGCATTAGAGCTTCAAGAAGGTGTCGCAATTACTGAATAAGGCTTACGATGGATTATTTTGAAGGTTTACCAATTCAGCAATCTTTAGGTATAAAAATTTCCGATAAAGACGACTTTGCAACTTTTGAAGTTGGTCGTAATGCTAATACTATCAAGGCACTTACTAGTGCCTTAGATAATCAAAGCAATGAGTTCTTTTTTGTGTTCGGACCTTCAGGTTGTGGCAAAACTCATTTGTTAAAAGCCTTATTCCAAAAATACAACGCTAATTTGTCTGATTGCTTAATGTTAGATTGTAATTTGCTAAAGCAATTAGGAGCTATGGCTTTAGAGGTTAACATCCCTAAAGTGGTGTTACTTGATAATGTAGATATCATCGCAGGGGATGAAGATTTAGAGCTTGGCTTATTTGGCTTTTTCAATCGCTGGTATGATAAAGGCTCAGGCACTTTAATCATGACCTCAAAAAAGTCCTTTGATCAAATTGGTTTTATTAAAAAGGATTTGAATACCAGATTATCTAGTGGCGTAAGCTTAAGTTTAGATTATCTAAATGAAGAAGAGTGCGTTGAGGCTTTACTTAAACGTTCTAAAGCAAGATTTGTAAACTTGCCAAAAAGAACAGTGGAGTTTTTAGTAAGGCATTGTAACCACGATATGCGCTCATTACTCAAGGTTATGGATAAACTTGAAAATGCTCAAATTGAGCATACCCATGAGTTAACAATACCTTTTGTTAAAAAGATCTTAAATCTAAACTAAACTGTGGCGTTAGCTTTTTCAGTAAAGTTCTTAACTATCTTATTCTGCTCATCTACAAGCACTACCTTAGGTTGTAAGGCACGTGCTTCTTTCTCATCCATTTGAGCATAAGCAATAATGATGACAATATCTCCTTTTAAGGCGCATCTTGCAGCTGCGCCATTTAAGCAGATCACGCCAGATTGTCTTTTACCTGCGATAGTGTAAGTCTCAAGTCTTGCACCATTGTTATTGTTTACAATCTGTACTTTCTCACCAGGTAGAATGCCTGCAGCATCTAGCAAATCCTCGTCTATAGTAATTGAGCCTACATACTCAAGATTTGCCTCGGTCACGGTGGCACGGTGGATTTTACCGTGCATCATGGTGTATTGCATGCTTACTCCAAAATAATATTGTCAATTAGTCTGGTATTGCCAAATCTTACAGCTACCGCAAGAAGAGAAGGTGCTTTAATCTCTTTATCTAAGCTATATAAGCCAGGTAGACCATAGCACTCAACATATTCGATATTAGCAAGTTTCTCGCTTTCAATTGTTTTGGTAACTAAACTTATAATGTTATCTTTGTTGTGCTCACCGTTTTTATAAGAGTCTAAAGCTTGTTTTAAGGCTTTAGATAAAATTACAGCAGCTTGTTTTTCTTCAGCTGATAAGTAGGTGTTTCTTGAGCTTCTAGCAAGACCTGATTCTTCACGTACAATAGGTACCACACGTAAATTTAAATCAAAGAATAAGTCTTTTACCATGCGACGTAAGACTTCAACTTGCTGTGCATCCTTTTGCCCAAAGTATGCATTAGTAGGTCCTACGATGTTAAATAGTTTTGATACTACAGTAGCTACGCCTCTAAAGTGAATTGGTCTTGTAGCACCACATAGTACTTTAGTGATATCGCCTGTAACCTCTACCCAAGTCATATCCTCACTTGGATACATTTCTTTAGCACTTGGAGCAAATACAATATCACCACCAGCCTCTTCAACAACTTTTAGATCACTATCTAAAGTACGAGGGTAGGCATCAAAATCTTCGCTTGGTCCAAATTGAGTTGGATTTACAAATACGGAAACTACAGTGATGTCGTTTTCTTTTGAAGAAGTGTTAATAAGAGTAGCGTGGCCTTGGTGTAGTGCACCCATGGTTGGGACTAGACCTACACTTTTACCTGCTAGTTTTAATGGTTTTAAAATATTTCGTAATTCTGCAACTGTATGAACGCACTGTACCATAGTAAGCTCTCTTTGTTTTTTATTACCAAAAAACGGATATAAAACAAGTTTACTATGATAATTAAAAAAGCGGGTAAAATCACACTTTTTAGAAAAAATAATTTTCCTATTTCTTCTCAAATTGCTCGTCAAAGGCGCGAATATCTGCAAATACTTTGAATTTAGCGCGCACAATTTCACGGGTGTTACCAGTGCAATAGTGTAAAGCTTGAGTTAGATGCTGATTAGCTTGATTGTATAATCCTTTGCTGATTTCTTGCTCAGCTGAAGCTTGGTAGGCGTTACATTTGTCTTGAAGCTTAAAGTAAGCTTGAGACTTTAAGTCTAAAGCTAAAATATTGCTAGGATCTTTTTGCAATACTTTGGTTACTACCTTAATACATTGTTTGGCTTGGTTATTTTCTAAATAAGCATTAGCAAGGTTTAAGGAAATAACTTGATCGTTTGGTCTATCTTTATAAAGGGCAGCAAGTCTTGAAACTGCTTGGGCTTTATTGTTTGATGCAATATCAATATCTGTTAATAAATCTAGCACAAAGTCATTGTGGTGTAGATTATTAAGTTTAGATAAATACTCACGAGCTTTTGAGTAATCTTTTTCCTCAAAGAAGATTAAAGCTAGAGCATAATTTTTATAAATCTCGTTTACATCAACAGATGCATTTAAAAGTCTTGCTTTAAAATCCTTAAGCTTAAGCCCCATGAAGCGAACATCTACACGAGCTTTAGCTAGCATAAAGTTTGGATTATTAGTGTATTTACGTTTAGGTAAAGCTTGAGCTCTGTTATAAGCTTCAGCTACACGAATTTCACTTAGTGGGTGATCAATTAACATGGCAAAAGCAGGGTTAATATTACCTTGCTGAGAGAGTAAGGTTCTAAATAAATCACTCATTGCCATAGGATTGTAGCCTGCGTTATATAAAGTGGTGATACCCACTCTATCGGCTTCATATTCATTGTCACGAGTAAAGTTAATACCAGCTTGAGCAAGTAAACCTGTAGTAGAGGAGATAGCAGCCATACCTATTTGAGGATTGATCACCGCAAGCACGATTGAGCCTATGATACTGGCAATACTATAAGTGGTTTGATTTGCTTGTTGCTCAATAAATCTTGCAATATGTCTTTGGGTGATATGGGCAATTTCGTGGGCAAGTACTGAGGCAAATTCATCCTCATTTTTTGTGTAGTGAAATAAACCTGCGTTTACTTGAACCTTACCACCGATAAAAGCTGCAGCATTTAACTGACGGTTACTTGAAAAGAAAAACTCAAATGGAAAATACACATCTTGGCTGTTCATAATAAGTTTTCTGCCAACTGTGTTGATGTATTCAACCATGACAGGATCTGTTGCAAAAAAGCCAGCACCTTGTGCTTTACGCTTAAAATATTCGCCATAGTTGCGCTCTGCTTGTATAGTCATGCCTCTGACACCTGCAGTTCCCATTTGTGGGATCACAATGTTGTCTTGAGCTAAGGCTACAGAGCTTAACAATATAGTTGAGATAGCGATATTTTTTAAGGTTTTTCTAAGTAACATGATCATTCCTTTGTTAGGTACATCTTAGCGCAATTGTAAAGCCTTTTCAAAACTCGATTTGCTTACATTTTTTCACTTTTTGCCAAGGCATTGATGGTACTTTTAGAATACTTGTAGCTATAATGTAGTAGGTTTTGCATAGGTAAACATTATGATCAATTTATTTAAGAATTGGTATTTAAGACATTTTTCAGCTCCAGGTACCGTAGAGTTTGCGCTAGTGCTATTGTGCTCCTTTTTAATTGTCTACTATCTAATGTGGTTAGTAGGCCCTTTAGTAGTAGCTCTAGCTTTTGCTTACATCTTAGATTGGGCGGTAAGAGCGCTTGAAAGAAAGTTAAAGTTTAATAGAACTTTATCCTCAAGTATTGTCATGATTGTGTTTGTCGGCATTGTAACTGGAATTTGCTTATTTGTAGTTCCTAAAATCATGCAACAGGCAAATCAGTTATATTCAAATTTACAGACTATAAGCTCAAAAACAGTAGCATCAGATAATGGTCAGGATTTTGAAGCTAATATCTCCAATAAAATCTATGAGTTTGCAAAAACTCTCCCTGAGCCAGTTCCTTCAATGGTAACAGTTGATGATGTTTCAGGAATGATTTCTAAAGGCAGAGATAACTTATTAGGTACCATTTCAAAGATTGTTAAAGATCAAGTGATGCCATCTGTGTTCAATGCTATGACTTGGCTTATGTACTTAATCATTGTGCCAATTTTCACCTTCTTAATGCTTGCTAATAAGCATGTCTTACAAAAGCGTGTGAGAACCTATGTCTTGCCAAATAACCAAGCTTTAATTCATGAGTTTTGGCCACAAATCAATGCTCAAATTGAAGGTTATATCCGTGGCAAGCTCATTCACATTACTGTAATCTCTATTGTAAATACGATTGCTTTCTTAATCTTAGGTTTAAATTACGCATTCTTACTTGGTTTAGGTGTAGGTTTGTCAGTACTTATCCCTTATGTAGGTGCAGTTATCATCACCATTCCAATTGTACTGGTAGCTTTATTCCAATTTGGCTTTGGCTCGATGTTTGTCACCATTATGGTGGTATATCTAATCATTCAATTGCTAGATGGTAATGTGCTAACTCCAATGCTGTTTTCAAAAGCTATGAATTTAGATGCTTTCTCAATTCTTGCAGCTATCTTTATTTTTGGTGGACTATGGGGCTTTTGGGGAGTATTTTTCTCTATTCCTTTGGCAACCTTTATTCGTACCATTATTATTAACTGGCCTAATACTAAGTTGCCGACTGATCCTAAAGATCCTGATGAAATAGAATCAGAAAAAGTAAATTAAAAATGCTTATGCAGGCTTTATGCTTTTTAAGGCCTGCTTTGCAAGTTTAACAATTGTAACTGCAAAAATTGCAAATCCCACCACAATAAGACCAAGTAGTAAATCCTCAAAAGACAAGTCAAAAAAGTCCTCGCCTTTTAATTTTGCAAAGCTGCAATCTACAGTCCACATGATAGCTGCACAGCTATACATAAAAGCTAAAACTTTTGCTGTAGAAAAGCTTTTATTTACTTTATAAAGTAAGCTGCAGACAATAGCAGCTAAAGTGGTGAGAATAAGACACATTAAGCTTTAACCTCAATTGCATTTTTAAAGGAAAATACTTTGTAGTAAATTGCCCATAAGGCAGTCATCACAAGATCCATACAGCCACCTACAGTTACAATCTCTTTTAACATTACCTGTGTATCAGCAGGATCTTTTAAGGCAGTTAAAAATGGGTAAAGATAGGTGATCTCTCCATGATAGATATGCTCTACCATTAAAAGTAGAGAGCCTGATAACAGCATATAGATTAGGGTAGTAAGTTTCTTTGATAGGGTAGGATGCTTTTTCTCAATAGTCTTTTTTACGCCAAATACTACTAAAGCTTCAGCTACGCATGCAGTAAAACAAGCCATAAATTGTCTCCAAATCGAAATTTACTTAAATTATATTTTGTTAAAGTAGACTAAAGATGACTTGCTCTGGTTTGGCGCTTATTTAGTTAATTTGCTTACACAAGGTGCAGCTTTGCTATAAAAAGAGGCTCAAGGTTTTTGCCTTGAGCCTCCTTATAAAGCCTAATCCTAAGTTTTATTAGTACATTAGAGTATAAAGCTTTCTTCTGTATTCTTTTTGCAGTGGATCACCTTGCATAGTATTTAATAAGTCTAAGAAGGTCTTCTTAACAGGCTCGTTTGATAGATCCTGTTTTAATAGAGCAAATAAAATCTCTAAAGCTTTAGCACGCTTTCCAGATTGTGATAAGGCAGCTGCATAAGCAATAGCAGTTTCACTGTTATTAGGATCTTGTAAATACTTTTGCTCAAGCTCTTTAATCTCAGGACTGTCAGCAGCTTGCTCTGCAAGAGTTAAAGCTGAGACTAAATCTTTATAGTCTTGAGAGAGGCTCAGTTCACGACCTGGATTGTCTAAGAGCTCATGAGCTTTTTCTAAAGATTTATTCTTAATACAAATACGAGCATAGATAAGCTTGTTCTCAAGCTTATTAGTGTCTAATTCATAAGCTTGCTTTGCTTTGATTAAAGCATCAGCAAAGGAACCTTTTTCTTCAAAAGCTAAAGCTTCTTTTATAAGTAAATCACTCTCTGATGGCATGTATTTTTTAATAGTCTCAGGCAACTTACTTACAATGTCATCGCCTTGCAAAGCTTCAGCTGGAGTACCGCTTTTCATCACAATTAAAGCAGGTACACTTTGTAAGCCTAATTGCATAGCAATAGCTTGAGATACTTGCTCTTGAACATCAGCTTCTACAAGAGAGATATATTCGTTGTCATCACTAATAGCAGCTTTAAGTGCTTTAGTAGCAGCTTCGCATTCAGGAGCATTCATATAGAAGTATAGGAATACTGCCTTTTGCATAGAAGCATCAATTACAACTTCTTTTACATTCTGTTCTGTTAAACGCATGATCTGTTCCTTTAATAATTAACCTTTAAAGCGATTTAATTCGCGCATAGCTTTGATTAGATCTTCAAGATTGGTTCTAGCATTTTGCTTAGTACCATCTTTGAAGATATAAGCCTTACCATTCTTTTTATAGTTGGTTACTTTCTCCTTACTGATAAGTAACAGCTCATTTCCTCCAGTGGAGACAAAGTATGGCTTTTCCTCTTTTGAGAATAAATTATTACCTATCGCATAATTTACATATGGGGTCTTGATCCCCAAAATTTCAATACCTAAGGTAGGAACAAAATCAAAAGCTGAGGTTAATTTAGTAATAGAAACACCTTTATTGCTTTCATTTGGAGTGATTACAATTAAAGGTACATGCTGTTTTTTTATAGAGTAGAAGTTAGCATATTGCTTTTCAATATTGCTATTACCTAGTGAAGATGTGATCACTACATAAGTGTTATTTAGTAACTCCTTGTCTTGTAACTCTTCAACAAAGGTGGCAATTTGATTATCTAATTGTCTTAGCGCGATTTTTCTTTGCGCATCATTTAAATTCTTTTCAAGAGAAGATGTATTCAAATTCAAAATAAAATGCTGATTTGAAGCTAGAGAGTTAATAAATTCTTTAGCATTAGTAAATACAGCTTCATCACTAGTTACAAAGTTAGTCTTGTTTTTAGCAATACCTAAATATTTAGCTATTGGGACTAAATCGTTAGTAATAGGGGAGCTTGAAAATAGTCTTACGTAATACTCAAGATTACCTAGAACATCGACTGTAATTGGTTTTACATCATGGCTTAAAAAGTCATCACGATATTCAATTGGTAAACCAAAGGCAGTTGCAAACATATTGTCTTCAAGATTGCGATAAGGCAAGAAATGAGACTCAAAACTTAAATTATTTTGTTTTAATTCAAATAGTTTTGGTGTTGCAGCTGCATCTAAATCAGAATAAGACACGCCGTTTGCAAAGATATAAACTACGTTGTGTAAAGGATCTTTTGCCTCTACCTTAATCTCTTCAAGCGGGTAGTTAAAACTGGAGTTTGAAAGGTAAGTGTGCTCGTCACTCTCCCCATCAAGCCAACCGTGATTGTTTAAAAAGGTTTTTGCAGTCATTGGATAGTGAGCTGGAAACACAGATCTTAAGTTAGTGATTTTCTCATAGGATACAGCATCTGCCCAGATATACAGACCATGGGATGAGATAAAGCAAAAACCTACAATAGACATTAAAATTGCAGGGAAATAATTGTGGCGAGTTTCCTTTTTATAAATTTCTCTTGTAGATAATTTTGCAAAGAAAAGCTCTAGTGCAATTAAAAGTACAATAGCGATATATAAAAAGTTGAAGTTTAAACCGGTATTAAAGTCTAAATCTCTTAGCATTAAAGAGCTTACCATCCAGGTTAGATGTACTTTAATGGATAAGAATAATTTAGCATCAACTAACAGCAAGCAATGTAATAGCACAGCTATTACAATACTTACAAACTTATAAACTTTAAAATTACCAATAAAGGTAAGTGGGAATAAAAAGATTAAGAAGGCTAAAAAGGCTAAAAAGCTGATTTGTCCAAGCCAAGTAACTGCTAAATACACAAAAGCTGTGAAGCTTTCTGTGTGAGGCGCTGCATAGACATAGGTAGAGCCAATAATAATTGCTAAGATGCAATTTAAAAAGAAAAAGTGGTGCCCCCAAGTGTTAGATCTTAATACTTGCTCTTTGAGCAATACATTGTTGGTAAATTTAAGCATAATCTGTCTTACAAAATTAAATTATTCTTTTTAAAGTTTATCTAAACGTTTTTTTGCAACTTGTTATTTTTGTTGCTTGTTAAAACGGGTGATCATTTCTACCACGTCATTAGTTTCATCCTTTAACTTAAGCATATCGTCCTGAGTTTTGCTAGTAATATCTACGCTTTCATCAGATAAACTTAGTAACTGTGAAACTTGACCTGCAACTTCTTTTGCAGTTTGATTTTGAGATTCGATAGCAGCAAGCATTGAATCAGCAGTTTGTTTAATTACATCAATAGCTTGTAACACGTTTTGCATGTTGTCGTTATTTTTACCCACTTCCTCAACACCGCTTTTAGCAGCTTCTAAGCCAAGTTGAGCCATGTCGCTTGCTTCTTTTGCCTTTTCGATGAATTCTTGAATTAGGTTGTGAATGTTATCGGTAGATTTATGGGTATTTAAGGATAGAGCGCGAACCTCATCTGCAACCACAGCAAAGCCTTTACCGGCTTCACCAGCACGAGCAGCTTCAATAGAAGCGTTTAAAGCTAATAAATTAGTTTGCTCAGCTACCTGACTAATTAAATCTGAAGCTTGTGAGATATCACCAACCTTTGAGGATAGATTCTCAATAGAGGTAGCAATATTTTTAACTTTATCATCTAAAACGCTAATGGACTCTAAAGTGTTTTCAGAAATTACTTTACCTTCCTGCATTAACTGTACTGTTTGGTCAGTATTCTCAGTAGTTTTTGAAACGCTATTAGTAAGCTCTTCCATCATAGCAATCATAGTATCGGTTACATGTTGCATGTTACGTACTACATTCTTAGTTTGATTAGACTTATCAATCATATCTTGATTGCTACCTTCAGCATTCTCAAGATTGTAGTTTGCTATATCCTCAAGCCTTAAGGAAGCTTCTTTTACACGAGTAAGAATAGTGTCGACATATTTGTCTTGTAATTTTCTTGCAAATTTAGCTTGTTTAATTAAACCTTTACCACCTGCGTAAACAGCTAAGGATACAGGATCTAATTGTGGATTTAACTCTGTAATTAAGCTTTGAATATATAGTTTTGGTTTTTGAACCATCACAAAGCTACTAAAAGCCATAACGAGGGCAAAAATAAGTACAGTTAGAATAGATGGTAGATAAAGGGTTAAGGCAAATAAAGCAGTACAAATAGTACCTAATAGATAATTTAATTTATTGTCAGAGGAGAGTTTAATTGCTTTTTGTTGCTTTATCTTACGGTAGACATTAGTGGCGTTTGCAATTTCTTCTTTGGTAGCTCTAGTTCTTACAGATTCATAACCTATGATCTTGCCGTATTTATAAATTGGAATGATAAAAGCGTTAACCCAGTAAAAAGAGCCATCTTTACAGCGGTTTTTGACAATACCCATAAATGGTTTACCCGCTTTTAGGGTATCCCACATGAGTTTGAAAACCTCTGAAGGCATATCAGGGTGGCGAATAATATTGTGGGGCTGTCCAATTAACTCTTCACGAGTAAAACCACACATGTCAATAAAGGTTTGATTAATGTCTGTAATAATACCGTGAGTGTCAGTTACTGAGATAATCTTTGCATCAGGATCTTGCGGAAATAAAATTTCATGATCTATTACAGGTTGATTGTTACGCATATTAAGCCCACACCTTATTTTGTTAAACCACTCTTATTTTATGCTTAATTGTTAAAAATCTTAAGACTACTTAAGCACAACGTGACATATATCAAGCTATCAAGTAGCTTTTTACTAGAGATCTTTTATCAAAAAAAATAACTTAATTTTGCAAAATTAAAAAAAAGTTAGTTAAGTAGCATTTTATGCTACTTAACTTTTAAGTGTAAGCCTAATTTTACTTGATAATAGGCAAAAATTTTTTTTGAGGTTTGCCTATGAATGATTTTTCTCAAGCTTTACCTATCATGGTAAATAATTATTCAAAGTTATTTGGAATTATTGTAAAGATGCAAGGCTCTGTAGCCTACACTAATGGAAAAGAAATTACGATTCCAAGACTAGATATTAACGATCCTGTTAAATCAAGACTTGCCTATGGCTATTTAGCCCATGAAGCAGCTCATATTCGCTATACCAATTTTAAGCTTTTAAATGAGGATGATCTTGCTAATGATTATTTAGCTTTTACCTTATTTAACATTCTTGAGGATTCAAGAATTGAAGCTTTAATTGCAAAAGAATACATCGGTGTATATGAGAATTTGTATTTACTTAATAACTATTATCAAAAAGAGTGGGATAAGTTTTGTAACATCTTAGATACGCAACAGATCTTCACCATATTAAGTTCTTTTATACAAGCTTATAGCCAAGTGTATTGTCAAAAGTTTGCAAGCTCAAGAAAAAGAGCTGCTGTGCTATTGTGGCATTTAAGACATAGAATTGAAAAACCAATTTTAAGCAGTATCTCAAAAGTAGTAAGACAGTGTGCTAAAGCTCAAGACAGCGAGGAAATTTTAGACAGAGTAAAAGAACTTATTGAGCTAATCAAACAGTTAGATTTTTTAAAAGAGCTTAGTAACAAGAAGATTAAGCCACTGCCAAAGCCACAAAGAATAGAGGATGAGTTTAGTTGCTTTGATTCAGATCCTAATGTTTTAGCTGATACCATTTTAGATAGAGAAGATCCGCAAAAATTTAGAGATAAAAAAGATAAAGATTTAGGTAGCAAAGACTACATTAGCATTTTAAGTCAGTTTAGGGAGTTTAGTGAGCAAGATCCTAGTAACGCTACCCCTTCAAGAAGCATTAAGTCTATTGTGGAGGAAAACTCAAATTCACAAAACTCTACTACGAGGGAAGACTTTGGTGCTTTTAAAGAAAACATCTGTGAAGCTGGGCGTAGCAATTTTTTAGATACTATTGCTGATACGTATGCCTTGCGCAATATGCTACAGCAAAGGGTTAGAGCCTATGTTGAAGCTTATGGATCGTCTACAATTCATGGCAGCAAAATTGATCCACTAAAAGCTCAAAAAGTTGCGATGGGACAAATGGATATTTTTAAAGACAAGATCTTGCAAACAGGTTTTTCAACCTCAGTGCATATTTTAGTGGATGTCTCCTCCTCCATGTTATCTTCAGATGGTAACACTCACACTCGTGCTGAGGAAGCTTGTAAGGTTGCTTTGATGTTGTGTACAGCCCTTGAGGGCATTGATGGCATTAAAGTGCTTGCAACCTTCTTTCCTGGTATTACCACAGAATTTGAGATTGCTTTATCGGAAAAAGAAAAGGCCTCTCGTGTGGCCCCCCGTTTTGATCAAAGACCACGAGGCTCAACTCCACTAGCTCAAGCTTTGTGGTATGCCTTTGATAAAGTTAAGACTCTTGAATGTAACCGCAACATCGTTTTAGTAATCACCGATGGCATGCCTGATTCTGTAAGCAATGCTCAAAACTGTTTTAGTTATGCTAAAGAGAATCACATTGATATTTACGGTATTTCTATTCGCTCTGAGATTATTTTAAAGCTCTTTGAAAAAGCACAGGTTATTGAAGGTGCTAATGAACTTAAAGAAAAAGCTTTTTCTTTAGTCAATTCCTTATTTAAAGTGAAGACAAATTTTGCCTATGATTAAGTTACAAAAGCTCAAAAACGCCTAAATAATGCTAAAATACGCTAACTTTTTTTGATTGATTTATTTTAGAAAAGATCCTTGAGGCTTTTTAGTGTTACGTAGTGATTTTAATTTTGATTTGCCACTTGAGCTGATTGCTAATTATCCAAGTAAAGATAGAACTGCTTGTAGAATGCTAGCTTTAGATGGTAATACAGGTGCTTTGTCTGATAAGCATTTTTATGATTTAAAAAATTTTTTAAAGCCAGGTGATCTTTTAGTTTTCAATGATACTAAGGTAATTCCTGCAAGATTGTACGGTAAAAAAGATACCGGTGGTGCTTGTGAGTTTTTAATTGAAAGACTTTTATCAGAAAACAGTGCCTTAAGTCATATTAAAGCAAGTAAAGCTCCAAAGGCTGGTCAAATCCTACATGTGGATGGTGGTTACGACTTAGAAGTTAAAGGTCGTGAGGGTGACTTATTTATTATTGAGACTAAGGATCAAACTTCTTTATTAGATATTCTCTATAAAGTAGGTCATATTCCACTACCACCTTATATTGAAAGAGCTGATGAGGACTTAGATAAAGAGCGTTATCAAACAGTTTACTCAAAAGTTCCTGGTGCGGTAGCTGCACCAACTGCTGGTTTACACTTTGATAAAGAGCAGTTAGAGGATTTAAAAGCTTATGGTGTAAACCAAGCTTTTGTAACTTTACATGTAGGTGCTGGAACCTTCCAGCCTGTAAGAGAAGACGATATTTTAAAACACCACATGCACAAAGAATTTGTGCACTTGTCAAAAGAAGTGGCTGACTTGGTGATTAAAACTCATCAACAAGGTCACAGAGTAATTGCTGTAGGAACTACTGCTGTGCGTTCTTTAGAAAGTGCAGCAAGCTATGCAAAGGAAATTGGAAGCAAAGATGAGATTGTACCTTTTTCAAAAGATACTTCTATCTTTATTTATCCAGGCTACAAATATCAAGTTATTGATGGCTTGATAACTAATTTCCATTTACCTGAATCTACTTTAATTATGCTAGTAAGTGCCTTTGCAGGCTACAAGCATACTATGGATGCTTACAAGCATGCTGTAGCTTTACAATATAAATTCTTCAGCTACGGCGATTGCATGTTCATTACTAAAAATGATGAGGCAAATAAAGATCTCCCACCTTCTGCTAAATAGGGTAATTAACTGTTACAATAAATCTATAAATTGTTTATAATACCTACTAATATTTAGTAGGTATTAAGAGTATGTCAAAGATAATTTCCATAGGTCAAGCAGCAAAACTATTAGGTGTTCATGTTCAAACCATGAGAAATTGGGAGAAGTCAGGTAAGTTAAAACCTGATTCTATTTCACCTGGTGG
>Ga0256404_1003588_pt1 | contig 31148 bp, 20 predicted proteins | sample RumenRJG_01DNA_FD_185990 | JGI IMG/M metagenome (GOLD analysis project Ga0256404, IMG submission 185990) | Bovine rumen microbial communities from Lethbridge, Alberta, Canada - RJG_01 | ecosystem: Host-associated > Mammals > Digestive system > Stomach > Rumen | place: Canada: Alberta | collected...
CAGACGTACGCGCCGCTGTTCATACCGAATATTACTATCGCGACTACCGTAGCGTCGGCTCTTATCTTCAACGCCGGCAAAAGTACGAAATACCCTACGAGCAACTGCACTACCATAGGCGTTCCGCGGAACAACCCGACGTACGCGTCGGCTATCACCGACAAAACTTTCGGAAAAACCTTGTATTTCGGTATAACCTTGGCTACTGCGAGAAGAGTACCTATCGCTATACCGATAAGAAGTCCGATTACGGCAATTTCGACGGTCGTAAGAAGACCGTCGAGTACCACTTTGTATCCGCCTTTCGTGACGAAACTTTTATAAAATAAATTCCAACCGTTCATTTTTATCTTTTTTCAAACTTATCCGTTTATCGTCTTCGCGATAGCGTTTGCGGGAGCTTCGTCAACTATGACTAAATCGATTTGTCCGTTCTGCATATCCTTTACGGCAAGTCCTGCGTTGGAATAAGGTTTGCAGGTAGCTCCGGTGATTCCGACAAAATCCCATTCTTCGTCGCCTTCTATATAATATTGACCGGTGGTTCCGCTTTGGCATCCTATCGTATATTTACCGGCGTTAAGCACGGCTTCCACGTCCTTTGCCGTTTTGCAATTGTCGAAAGCGGTGTTGTCGGCTTTGACTACGAGTACCTGCGAAGCGTTGTAATAACTGTCGGTGAAAGATACCGATTGCTTTCTCGTTTCGTTTACGGTAAGTCCCGCCATAGCTACGTCTACGCCGTTTTTACCCACCGACGTGCATACCGCGTCGAAGTCCATATTCTTAATAACGAGTTCCTGTCCGAGCTTGTCGGCGATTATTTTCGCGATTTCCATATCCACGCCGTAGAACTTATCCCCGTCCATATATTCGAAGGGAGCGAATTCCGCGTTGGTCGCCACGACAAACTGATTTTTGCTCGCGTCGTAATTCGCGCTTACGATGCCGTCGCTTTCTTCGCCGCTAAAATACTTGTCCATTACCTTTTGAAAACTTCCGTCCGCCTTGATTTCGGCAAGAATACTATTGATTTGCTGCAAAAGTTCGGGCTGAGCCTTATCCACGCCGAACGCGTATTCTTCTTCGGTAAGTTTAATATTTATTACTTTTACTTTAGAAACGTTATTCCCGCACGCTACCAAACACGCCACGCAAATAACTACCATAACCGCAATTAAAACCGTAGTCACTATCTTTTTCATTTTTAATTCTCCTGTGCTTTTGATTTTGTAACTATATAGTACAACATAAAATTTTTCAACGCAAGCGTTTTAATCATATTTTTTAATTTTTATTCGATAATTTTTTCTCTTTCTGCATAATTTATGCATATTATTGCATATATACATAAATTTTATGTATAATCGCAAGTTTTACCGCCATTCCGAATAAACAACTTAACAAAAAACAGTATATAGCAGAACTAAAAGCCTGTTTTATCTCGTCAGGCGCGTTCCGCACTTGCGAACCGCTTACCACAGGTGGCAAGCGGCTCGCCCGTACATTTACGGATATACAAAAGGGCAGTCGATTGACTGCGAATGACGGGAACACTCGCATTTACTTTTATCCTTAATTTAGAGCGTTACGATTACAAAGTGAATGGCGTAAGTAGGAGCCTGTTTTATCTCGTCAGGTGCGTTCCGCACTTGCGAACCGTTTGCCACAGGTGACAAGCGGTTCGCCCGTACATTTACGGATATACAAAAGGGCAGTCGAAAGTATGCGAATGACGGGAACACTCGCATTTACTTTTATCCTTAATTTAGAGCGTTACGATTACAAAGTGAATGGCGTAAGTAGGAGCCTGTTTTATCTCGTCAGGCGCGTTCCGCGCTTGCGAACCACTTCCCACAGGTGGCAAGCGGCTCGCCCGTACATTTACGGATATACAAAAGGGCAGTCGATTGACTGCCCTTTTGTATATGGAGCGAATGATGGGAATCGAACCCACGACCGCAGCTTGGGAAGCTGCTGTTTTACCATTAAACTACATTCGCACGAACAATATATATATTATCATATTGATATGTCGCTTGCAAGCAAAATATCGAAGCATCGTCTTTTTTACTTTGTTATTTTATTTATATAAATATACAAGTTCGTATAGACTTTTCGTTCGTTTCGTGAGATACTGTTATAAAGGAATTTATTATGATTACGGCAAGTGAAGATATAGGTTACTGAATTAAGTGGAAAAACGGATTATTTTATTTCTACTTCGTGACGCTTACTGTAGTGTCGGCGTGGTTATTTTACAGCATGTCGCAGACCGAGACGCCCGATTCTCTTTTGGTTGCTATGGCGATAGTCACGTGTTTGTCGGCGGTTATTTTCTTTGCGGCGGCGATTTCGGGGACTGCTAAAAAGCGGGCTTGTCTTAAAATACGGGGCGAAACTCTGATAGTGGCGAAATACAAAGAAAAAATAATCGACTTTGCCGACGTAGAGAACGTTCAATACACGCTTTCCATGGTCGGCGCGCCGAAAAACAGCATTATTGCCAATATGACTTTGAAGTCGGGTAAAATTACGATTACGCTTAAAGACAAGTCGGAAATTTGCGTTCGCGACGTCAAGAACGTTAAAAGCGTTTGTTATACTATTCGCAAGAGAATTTTCGGCGAATAAATTTTAATCTTCGTTATTTTCGGCTTTTTCCTCTACGACGGTTTCGTAGGCGGCTATTTCGATTTTAGCGGAGTTTTCGTCCGGCGTTTCGCCCGCAAATTCGGCGATGCTTATTTCGTTTTTCTTTTTCGCTTTACGGAACACGAATACGAACATCGCTATGTCCATAAGGAAGTTGATAGTCCAACTTATCGGATAGGACAGATAGAGCATTTGCGGGGTTTTTATGCTTTGGCATATAGTGTACACCCAAATTATTCTGTACGCGCACACGCTTAAAAAGGACGGTATCATCGGCGATACGGAATATCCCATTCCCCTCATTCCGCCGACAAGCACTTCCACTATTCCGCATATAAAGTACACGGGCAAAATTACTTTCATTCTGTCCACGGCGTAACTTATCACCTCGGGGTCTTTCGAGTACAACGACGCGAAAAAGTCTCCGAAGCCGAGCAAAATTCCGCCCATTACCAAGCTTACGACGATAGTAATCGACGAACAGAGCCACATTACCTTTTTTATCCTGTCCAGTTTCTTCGCGCCGTAGTTTTGTCCCGTAAACGTGACGGCGGCGTTGCTGACGGCGTTCATCGAAGTGTACACGAAGCCTTCGAGACTGCTTCCTGCCGAGTTGCCCGCCATAAGTTTGTAGCCGAAGCCGTTTATGCTCGTTTGTATAATTACGTTCGCCACCGAAAAGAAGGAACTCAATATCCCCGACGGCAAACCTATTCTTATAATCGATTTAAGTTCCGCGCCGTGAATTCTTAATTTCTTTATGAACAGGCGACAGCAATCTTTTTCACGCAAGAGCGTCGTTATTACCAAAACGGCGGAAACGTATTGCGCAACTATCGTGGCGAGAGCTACTCCCGCTACGTCCATTTTTGCGAAAATAACGAGAATCATATTGAGTCCCGCGTTAAGAACGCCCGATATAGCCAAAAACAACAGCGGTCTTTTAGTATCCCCTTTCGCTCTCAGAATAGACGCGCCGAAATTGTATACTATATTAGCGGGCGAACCCAAAAAGTAAATTCTTAAATAAATCTCCGCTTTGTCGACGACCACGGGATCGGTATTCATCCATTCGAGAAAAACTCTCGCGCAGAAAAAGCCTACTATTCCTATAATAAACCCTAAAATCACCGCTATAAAAACGGAAGTGTGAACCGTCCTTTGCGCCTTATCGTATTCTTTCGCTCCGATAGCCTGCGCCATTACCACGTTACTGCCGACGGAAAGACCGATAGCCACGTTTACTATAAGGTTAATCAAAGCGTTGTTACTGCTGACTGCGGCGAGAGATTCCGAACTCGTCTCCGAAAACTGCCCTATTACTATAAGGTCGGTGGCGTTGAACAAAAGTTGCAATATTCCCGACAGGGCAAGCGGCAGGGAAAACGCAATAAGTTTTCCGAGTAACGGGCCCGAAGTCATATCGTAAGTTTTTTTCTCTTTCTTTTCCATGTCCGGCTCCATTATATTCTTGCAAAACCCTTTTGTCAAACGCCGTACCCCCTTTATCGCAAAAGTAATTTTTTACCGCAAAAGAAGGCGTATCAGACCCTCCGTAATAATTGACTTTTTTTATTCCCGGGAATATAATGATAATATCGAAATAAAAATCAAGGAGGCAGACGATGGACTCGGGAAATAATAAAGGCTCAGACGGTTACCGATTAAGCGACGTTCCCCGACGTATCGTCGAAGCCGCTTAGATATTTTTTTACCGTCCGTAGGCTTTACCCTAATTCGCGTTAGGAATTAAAGTTATGGATAAAGAAGTTTTACTTTCACTTCTCGAACAGAAAAACATTAAGGAACTGCGACCTATTCTGGCCGCTATGAATCCTGCCGATATCGCGCTGTTTTTGAGCGAAGTCGACGAAGAAAATCTTCCGCTCGTGTTCAGGCTGCTGCCGAAAGACCTCGCCGCGGAAACTTTCGTCGAAATGGACAGCGACTTGCAGGAACTGCTTATTTCGTCCTTTTCCGATAAAGAACTTAAAATAATAATCGACGAACTCTTCCTCGACGATACGGTAGACATAATCGAAGAAATGCCCGCAAACGTCGTAAGACGTATCCTGAACCAGTCCGATCCGGATACCAGAAAGGCAATTAACGAAATTCTGCAATACCCCGAAGACAGCGCGGGAAGCCTGATGACGATAGAGTACGTCTGGCTTAAAAAGGATATGACGGTAGCGGACGCGTTCGCAAGGATAAGAAAAACCGGCGTGGATAAAGAAACGATTTACACCTGCTACGTCACCGACGAAAACCGTTTCCTTATAGGACTCGTCACGGTAAAAACCCTTCTCCTTAACGATTACGAAACGAAAATCGGCGATATAATGGAAACCAACATTATATATATCGACACGCACACCGACAAAGAAGAAGTCGCTAATATGTTCAATAAATACGACTTTCTCGCGATGCCCGTAGTTGATAAAGAAAGACGCTTGGTCGGTATTATCACGGTAGACGACGCAATGGACGTTATGACCGACGAAGCTACCGAGGATATAGCGAAAATCGCCGCCGTATCCCCTACCGAAAAACCTTACTTGAAGACGAGCATCTGGCGTTTGTGGCTGAGCCGCGCGCCGTGGCTTCTCGTCCTTATGTTGAGCGCGACCTTCACCGGACTAATCATAAAACATTACGGCACGGTAGCCGCCGACGTACTCCTTACCGCCTGTATGCCTATGCTTACCGGTACGGGCGGAAACGCAGGCAGTCAGGCTTCCGCCACCATAATCCGCGGTATAGCCTTAGGCGAAATCGCCCCGTCGGATATTTTCCGAGTAATATGGAAAGAAGTTCGAGTGTCCGTCCTTTTAGGTCTGACCCTTTCCGTCGCCTGCTTTGCGAAACTTATGGCCGTTGACCAACTCTACAAAATGCCCAACGGTTTCGTCTACTGCGCGATAATCTGCATTACTCTCGTAATCACCGTAATGATAGCGAAAGTAGTCGGCTGTATCCTGCCTATGCTCGCCAAAAAGCTAAGACTCGACCCCGCCGTCGTGGCAAGCCCCTTCATCTCCACGATAGTGGACGCCTTGTCGCTTCTCGTCTATTATAACATAGCGATAGCCTTGCTCACTCCCTTGGGCGTACTGTAATCGACTGCAATTTAATATCTGTTTTGTTGTTTAACAAAAACGCAACTTCAGTTAAGGTTGCGTTTTTTTACTTCTCCGAACCTAATCGGCGCGACAACTTTGTAAAACAATAAGCATTGCAAAGCCCTTGCCTTTATGTTACAATAATTATAGCGTCGAAAAGCGATCGCTAAGCGTGCCGACGCCGTTATTTTTTACCAAAGGAGTGCTTTATTATGGCAAAGAAGCAACGTTTATTTATAATCCTCGCAATCGTACTGTTCGTGGTTGTTTTCGCCGTTTTGTTGACGGTGGCTACCCTTTACGACTTGCAAATAAGTCAAATACTCACTAAAAACGCCCTGCCCGCGGGAGCCTATTTTTCCACGAGCAACTTCGGACTGTTTTTCGAAACGGTAGGAAGCGCCCCCATCTATCTTATGGCGGCGTTCGGAGCGACGATAGCTTTTTGGTGGGCTATAAGAAAACAAAACAAGGCCCTTTCGATAGCCTTGCCCGTAGCGATGGCGTTTGTCGTTTTCGTAGCGGTGTTTTTCTTCGTTAAGGATATCTTTTCTTACGTCGGAGAACATATGCACGACCACGAATACATGTCCAAGCCCTACGTAGTGGCGTTGATTGCCTTGCTGTCTTTGATTATATCCGCATTGTCTATCCTTTGTTGGAAACAGGTAAAACCCGAAACCAACGACAAACTCATTAAACTGTCTCTTGTCATTCTCGTATCCATGGCAGGATACCTCATTATACATTTCATAAAAGGACCTATCGGACGTATGCGTTACCGCGCGATGAATTACAGCGACGAATACGGTTTCGACATGTTCACCCGCTGGTACGTAATTAACGGAAAACGCAATCTCGTCCCCGTGGCGAACGGCGTAGAAATAAGCGATTCCTGCAAATCTTTCCCCTCCGGACACACTTACAGCGCGGCTATCATATACGGACTTATCTGCCTGCCCGACCTAATAGAAAGTTTCAATAAAAAATGGATAAAAGCCCTTCTTTACGTCGGCACGATAGGATTTACCGCAACGGTGGCAATAAGCAGAATCGTGGTCGGTGCGCACTATATGAGCGACGTACTGTTCGGCGGAACGCTTTCCTTCCTGTGCATGATGATCGGTCGCGAAATCTTTATCTTTAAGGGTTCCCACCTGCAGACCTTGTTCTCGAAAAAACAAACTCTTCCCCTCGTCGAAGAACCGACTGCGGAAACAGTCGAAGAACCCGTGACGACGGAAACGAGCGAAGTAGCCGAAAACGCGTAATTTACCGGAAAAGCAAACCGAAAACGGGCTTCTTACGAAAGCCCGTTTTTTTATACCGTCCGCCAATAAGAAAATTTATCGGAAGAAAACGGCGTTTCGACTTTACATTCGCACCGAAAATGGGGTATAATTACGACATGTTTTTGCGGAGGAACAAATGATGGAAAAAGGTTTCAGCAGTTCGCTGTACACGAAATTACAAACGGAAAAAATACTCGAAAGAATATCTAAATTCGATAACAAACTTTATCTCGAATTCGGCGGAAAACTTTTCGACGATATGCACGCGGCGAGAGTCTTGCCGGGTTTCGAATACAACGCAAAAATAAACATTCTAAAAAAATTAAAGGACAAATCCGAAGTTATTTTCGTAATAAGCGCGGGCGATATAGAACGCAATAAAATAAGAGCCGATTTCGGCATAACCTACGGCGACGACGTGATAAGACTTATCGACAAAATAAGGAATATGGGTATACTCATTAACTCGGTAGTCGTCACCCAGTACACGGGGCAATCCGCCGCCGATGTATTCTTACACAAACTCGAAAGACGCGGCGAAAAGACTTACGTTCACCGCTATACGAAAGGTTATCCCACCGACGTGGACACGATAGTAAGCGACGAAGGCTACGGCGCGAACCCGTATATAGAAACCACCCGTCCTCTCGTCGTAGTCACCGCCCCCGGTCCGGGCAGCGGAAAACTCGCCACCTGTTTAAGTCAACTGTATCACGAATATAAACGCGGCGTGAAAGCGGGATACGCCAAGTACGAAACTTTCCCCATTTGGAACATTCCTTTAAGACACCCGACCAACGTAGCCTACGAAGCGGCGACGGCGGATTTAGGCGACGTCAATATGATAGACCCGTTCCATCTCGAAGCCTACAACGTACCCGCCGTAAACTACAACAGGGATATAGAATGCTTCCCGATTGTGAGAAGTATCCTTACCAAAATTACCGGCGACGAAAATCTCTACCGTTCCCCCACCGATATGGGGGTAAATATGGCGGGATTTGCCATAACCGACGACGCAATCGTCTGCAAGGCGAGCCGCCAGGAAATCATTCGCCGCTACTATAAGGCAAGTTGCGACTACAAACAGGGTCTTTGCGACGAAATCACTCCGCAGAGAATAAAACTCCTTATGAACGACCACAAAATCCCCTTGTCGGAAAGAGTCGTCGTCGAACCCGCCTTAAAAAAAGCGGAAGAAACCAACTCCCCCGCGGTAGCTATTCAGCTCCCCGACGGCAGAATAGTAGCGGGCAGAGTGACCGCCCTTATGACGAGCAGCGCGTCCGCCGTCCTTAACGCCGTCAAAGCAATGGCTAATATCCCCGACAAAGCCCTGCTTCTCTCCCCCGAAGTGCTTAACCCCATTATTAAGTTGAAAAAAGACGTCCTTAACAGCGACAAATGCAAACTTAACTTAGCCGACGTGCTTACCGCTTTAAGTATCTGCGCCGCCGGCGACGAAACGGTAAAATCGGCTTACGACCAACTTTCCTTACTCAAAAACTGCGAATCCCACTCTTCGTGCATGCTCCCCGAAATAGATATGAGTATGTTCCGAAAGCTCGGTCTTAACGTAACCTGCGAACCGCAGTTCGCCACCAAACCGCTGTTTAACGCCTAATCATAAGAAAACGCCCCGTCGGGCGTTGCAAAAAAAATACAAACGTCTTCGAGCCGCCCGAAAAACGGGCGGCTCTGATAATTTATCTTTTAGGCTTCGAACTTAAAGGTATATCCTAAAGTTTTATCCAGAGCGCGGGGACGACGCCGCCTTCCGCGACAAGGTCCGGGGAATCTATAACGCCTTTTTTATCCCTGTACAGAACGAAGGTCGTGTATCCCTGATTGCCGTTGGCGAGAGAGGGCGAGCGAGTGTACCAGGTAACGTAATCCTTTTGGGTGTGACCCATCGATACCCCGTGGAATTTGGCAAAATCGGACGCTTTCAAGTTCCTTGCGGAATCTTCCGCTAATACGTCTTTATTAAATCCGTACTCCGTGGTGGTAACGTCTCGCAAAGACAGCAAGAATATCTTATCGTCGGTATCTTTGCATTGATCCGCATACTTGTTTTTCCCTGCGTTTTCCGCGTAGCCGTAATACTTCGGGTACTCGTTCGGATTACAGCTTCTCGCGGTGTTGTCGAGACGCGTGGTTTTTATGATTTCTTTTTGTAAATCGTTGAAGACCTCGTTGTAGAAGGTCTCGTTCAGCCAGCCGCGTATGAAACTATATTCCCAGTTGTTGGCGTAAATTCCCTCCGGGACACCCGTCGAATTGTTGTACTCAGCATATAAGCCGTCGCGATTCTCGCCCTTTCTGTCGGGCTGCATCGAAAAGAAATCCAAAGCGATATCGCTCATAATATAAGCGGAATTCCCGCTTGTCGTGAGGATTCTCCACTTTATCGGTTCATACTTAAACCAGTACACTTCAGTCGTGAAATATCCGTTGTCCATAATGGGACGGCGCAGACTATAAACCCCCGACGCGCGATAGTCGTTCATTTTGACGCCGAGGTATTTCGTGCCGTTATGGATAAGGGTTTTTTGCCACATATAAGTAGTACCCTCGTGACTTTCCCAATTGTTGGGATTTGCGTTATTATCACGCGGAAGGGGCGGCGTTCCCGCAATTGCGTTGAGTTCCGCTATTACGGTCTCGTCTTTCTCACGGGTTTGCGGCCAGTGACCGAAATATATATAATTGCCGTCGCGAGTGTACTTAACGGGGTTAATTCCTTGGCAGGTGGTGCATACGTCGCAAACGTAGCTGTGCTTTCCGTTGGCAGGGATTTCGACCTTTGTATTATAGTCGCACCCATCGCGCCGACACATGTCGTACTCGTCCCAACCGGGCAAGCAGTCCGCTTGTTTCGCCTCGTGGTGTTCGAGGTAGTGTCCGAGAGCCTTATCGACGTATCGATCCACCTTTGTGTTGTAGTCGCAACCTTCGCGATTGCAGGTGGAATAACTTCCCCAATATCCGTCCTCCGTGCAGGTTGCGGCGTACGGCTCGTGCCTTTGCAAATCGTGTCCGAGAGCGGACAAATCATTATATTCGGTGTGGTAATCGCAACCCTCGTTGGAGCATTTATAATACTCCTCGTGTCCCCACTTTTCGCAAGTGGGTTCCTCGCGAGGAACGTGTATCGTCAAGTTATGCCCCGTAGCCGGTATTACCTCGTATCCTTCGGTTTTTCCGCAATAATGCTCGCATCTTTTATAGGCTTTCCAACCTATTTCCGTACAAGTCGGCTCTTTCGCCGCCACGTCCTGCATATCGTGTCCGATAGCGGGTATCGGCTTCTGCTCGGTATAAGTACAGCCCGGGGTTATGCAACGTTTGCCGTGGGTAAGTCCGTCTTTCTCGCACCAAGGATCGTAGCCTTTTTCTTCACGCAGATTGTGAGGAGCAAGTTCTCCGTACTCGAAAGTCTCCCTGCCCAAACTGCCGCAAATACTGCAAACAAGGCGATACACAGCCTTTCTTTGGCAAGTCGCTTTGTCCACGAGGTTCCTATCGGTAACTTTTTCGACATAACTGTGTATATGCTGTTGATCGACATTTACTAAGCCCGTGACGACAAAATAGGAAAAACTCGTCGTCTCAAAGTATATGTTGTCGCCTTCCACCGCCGTTGCAAGTTCCTCTATCGTGTTGTCGCCCTTGACGTGATAAGTAACGTAGCCGTCGGACTCGAACGGTTTCGGCATAGTGATTTTTACCTTGCTGCTCGGCTGCACCTTTTCGCCGCCTTTGACAACGGAAATATCGAAAACGGCAATTTTAGCGCTGTCGTACGGCTTGTCGATTGCCGAAATAGCTGCCTTGCCTTGTTCGCTGTCGGCAGCATGGTGGGTGGCTGACAGTGTTGAGTCCTTGTCAAACACACCGACAACGCTCACGCCGCTGTCACTGCCAAGCTCGGTTGCCGCATTCCTCTTTTCACCGCAAGCGACCAGCACAAGGCACAGCGACAACGCCAGCGCAAGCGCAAGGAATAGTAATGGTTTTGTTTTCATAAAAACCTCCTGTTCGTGATATTGATTTCGGCATTTATTCCTGCCGAGTTTTTGCAGACAAGCGGATTGTCTCAATCCGCTTGTTTGCTTATTTGCTTGTTTGCTTATGCCGAACGATTTACGACACTTTCACCACATGGATTCTCACTTTTTGTTCGGAATTCGTATGGTTTTTCAAAGTTATTGAATAATTGCCCGTTTCGGTGACGTTGAAATCCCTACTGCCAATCACAGTGACAGGATTAAAATTAAAGTCGTATAACTTGTCGATGCCGATTGTGTCAAACGGCACGATACCCGTACTATCGCTTTGTACGATTTCAACTCTATATTTACCGGGTGTAGACACGTTGAAGTAGAAATTCTTGAATTCTTTAGCCGTGAAATTCACAGACTTAAGCTCCCCGCCGCTTGTCGTTACGACAGGCAGAGAATCGGCAGAGGTTGAATTGATGAACTTAAGTTCGGCAGTGTTTGCTGCCACGTCCGCGGCATATTCCATAAGGATATAGACATAAATTTCTTGATTGTTTCGGTTTGGAATTTTGAATCTGTCTCCGGTCGAAAGCGTTGTGTATTCAATTCCGTCAAACTGTGAATAATCGGCATAAAACACTTTTACCGTTCTGCCATTGAAAGCCCCCAACTTTTGGGTGAATCTAACATAGTTTGTATGGAAATACGTTACCGCTCTTTTCACCGTGACTTTAATCACGACTCTGTCGCCTGTCTTGCCTGCAGGTAGTTGAAGCCCAGTCGTGATGTTTGTTGCCGTAAGTTCTTGCTTTGCGGCTTTAAACCCGACAGAAGCTTCGGCGAGAACCATGGTTGAGGAGTATTTGACATAGTATTTGCCGCCGTTTGACTTGAACGTATCCGACATGAGCGGAACTTTCTCGCCCTCGCTTGTGTACACCCGATAGCGACTGACGCCACTATTTTCAATCGCGTCGACAAAACTATACCAACCGCTCGGAAGATTTTCAAGTTCGTTGAGGGTAAAGTATTTCACCTCGTTCTTGCCAAGCGAAACGGTTCCTACGCTGCCTTCGCCAAGGTTGTCGAGTTGTTGGGTTAACGTGGCAGAAACGTCTAAAGTCACGTTTGCTTGGTCGCAAATCCAGTTGCCGTCGGCGTCGGTGAGCCCCGCAACGCCCTTTGCCAAATTGATGTTGATGTATGAGCCTTGCAACGCGCCGCCGTTTTCAACGTGCGCCAAATCGCCTTCGCCAACGCCAAGACCTGTACGCTTGTAACTGCCCACAATCACGTCGTTGTACTTGACAACCACGTCGATTGCCTCGCTATCGACGAGGTCTTCGATCGCGGAACTTCTGTTCAAGTTGAACGCAAAGGTTTTTTCGCCGCTTTCAATAGGTGCGATGACCGCTGTCTTGCCTGTCGGCTCGCTCACCGCGCAATTTACGCTCGTCGCCTGAGGAACTGCGGTAATTATACATTCGGCAACGGTTCTTGCGCTACTTTTAAGCGTGAACCTGCGCCCGACAAACGCGGGGATTTTTTCGCCTTGGAAGTTAACAGTAACGTTTTCAAGCATTTCGCCGGGGGTGAGCAGATCGGCGCCTTCCGGTAGCGTAACTTTACCGGTTACTTCACCGAACGTGTCGGCAAAGGCAACCATTTTGTTTCCCGTAGCAATCGGGGCATGATTGCCCTCGTCTTTTGTATACGCTCTTATTGTTACCGTGACTTTGCTGTAACCGATAATCGTATCCGGCTCAGACAGCATATATCCGCGTTCAAGTTCAGAGCGCGTTGCGCCTTCGATACTAAAGCCTACTTCATCGCCGACGTTTGCCGTATCAACTATCGTCGCAGACGTGCCTATGCCTTTTTCGATTTTCTTCACGGTGATTATTTTGCCGATTTCATTAACTAAAATTTGGTCGCCTGCCTTTATCGCTCCGTTAGCGATTTTCGTTCTGATAATAACTTCGCCGGTGCCGGAAAGAGTGAACAAATCCTGAATTCCGGCATAGAAGGAATCGGGAACGTTCCGAACGGTAAATCTGACCGCGTCGTATGAGCCTTTGTCAAGTTCGAAGTTATCGTTGTCAACAGTCAGGACGGCGGTTGCGATTGTATACATACCGACCGCATAATACTTTTCGGGAACGCAAATCGTCACCCATTCTACGACGTTGTTCGTATCTTCCGCGACGTTTACGCACTCCAGACCGAATTTGCCGCTTTCAAGATTTTCTCCGAATTTTCTTTCAATAATGCCTGCGGACAAAGTTACGGCGCGTTTTTCGATTATAAAAGACGTTGTAATTTCGCCGCCTTTCCACTCTGCCGTTGCGGCAACGCTCGCTTTAACCGTATATTCACCTGCGTCCGTGGGTGCGGTTGTGGTGTAGGTGCTGTCGCTTTCGTCATCGAGCTTATACTCTATCGTAAGTGCGCCGTTGCCGTTGAAGCGGACGTTTTCGGGGTTTAGCACGACAGGCGTTCCGTCGTAGGTTTTGCTAAGTTCTACGCCGTCGGCAAAAGAGATTACGTTGTCTTTTGCGTCGAGGGCTTTAATAGCCTCGGTTTTCGTCGTGCGACATACGTTGCAGGTGTAAGTCTTCTCGCCTGCGACTCCGTAGTCTGCGGGTTTGGTGATAACGCCGTCGTTCCATGCGTGTGGAGCGGAAGCGTTCTTTTCGTCGGCGTGACCGCAAGTAGCGGGGTGCCAGTGATTTTCGGCGTCAAAAGCCCAGTTCTCGGTATCGAACGTATGAACGTGGTCGAGTTTTCCTATAGAGGAAGTTTTTGTATTTCCGCACTTGGTACAAGTGTAGGTCTTTTCTCCATCGGTGGTCTCGGTAGCGGGAGTGGTGATTACTCCTTCGTTCCACACGTGGTTTTCGAAGACTGATTTTTGGTCGGTATGCGCGCAAGTCGCGGGGTGCCAGTGGTGCGTATCGTCCTTTTCCCAAACGCTTTCATTGAACTTATGCACGTGAGCGACTTTAGCTAATACTTTGGTCTTTTGATGTTTACAAACCGTACAAGTGAGAGTCAACACGCCTTCGGCGGTTTCGGTAGGTGCGGTGGTGACGACGCCTGCGTCGAAAGTATGCTCGGCTACGTCAGCCACGTCGGTATGCTTTTTGGTCGTACAAGCGTGCCAGTGGTTTGTGTCGTCGGACAGCCACTCGCCTGAAAAATCGTGCTTTTTACCATTACAGCCGGTAAGAACCGTCAGTGACAGGATAAGCATCGTTGCGATTGCCAAAATCGCGAAGAATGACTTTCTTTTCATAGTTTTTCTCCTTTATATAATATTTGTAAGCGTTTGATTTGTTTTCAAATCGCGTTTGGGTTTTTCCGAAAGCGTAGGGAGGGCAAATTCTTACTCCTTTTTCCCTTTGCCTTTGAATACGGATATTAAGTCCGCAAAAGTCTTTTTCTTAATCGCGAACCATACTATGGCGAAACCTCCTATGCCTGCCGCCGCGACGCAAGCGATGACGATGCCTGCGATAGCTCCGCCCGACAGTCCTTTATTTTCGACGGCGGGTTTGATTTCTCCGCTCGGAGTTTCGCCGCCCTTATCGCCGCCGTCAGGGGCGAGCGCGTACGTGGCGGTCAAGGACAAGCCCTCGGTCACGGTGAAAGTATATTCCATATCGGTGCTTACCACGTTGCCGTCGGCGTCAGTCCAGCCGGCGAACACTTTGCCGTCTTCCGGCGTCGCCGCCTTGACCGTCACGGTATCTCCGACGGTAAGTCTTCCGCCTCCCGTGCCGCCGATGACCGTAATTTCTACTTTTACGAGTTTCGCTATCGTAAGGTCGGCGATTTCTTCACCGTTTTCGTCAAAGTGCTTTTCGCAGAACACGCAATCTTTGTGCGCTTTCACGCCCGCCGTTTCTTCGGTGGGAGGAACTTCGTCTTTCCACGCGCCGAACTTGTGAGCTTTGGCAATCGTAAGCGAACTTTCGTCGGAAACGGGCTTCGTCGCCGCGGCGTCTTCGAACTTCACTTCGCAACCGCTACACTTGTAGTACGGCTTTTTGCCGTCCTTCATACAGGTGGCTTCTTCTCCCGGGATAAGCACAGTATGGTGCGTGACGTGAGCGAGCGCGGGAGCGATTATATATCCGCAGTCGAGACACTTAACAGCGTATTCTTCGGTGGCTTCCGTTCTGTCGGGGCGGTGCGCCGCCGTATCCGCAGTCTCGTTACAGTTCTTGCATTCGTGATAGTGATTATCCTTATTCGCGGACCATTCTGTCTTAAAATCGTGAATTATCGTATCCTCGAGCGTGATTTCGGTATTGCAAGCATAGTCCGAAAAGAGCTTGCCGCAAGTTTTGCGTTGACATTCGTAATACTCGATATTGCCGTCTTTCCCTTCGGAGCAGGGCTTTGCCTCGTGAAGCAAGCGGAGGTGTGCTTTGGGTATCGCGGCGTTTGCTTCGTTCCACGGCAAAGTGCAAGCGGCGTCGAAAAATTCCTTTCCGCAACTCTCGCAAACGTACTTGTTTTTTACGCCGTCTTCGGTGCAGGTTTCCGGCTTTCCAGCCTCTTTCAACGTCGTCGTTTCGTGCGGACACTCGATTGCTTTATTAAGAGTTATCGTCATCTTAATTTCGGTCGATTCCGCATTTTTGACCATTGTAATTAACTGACCGCCGGAAATCTCGAGGTCGCACAGCCACTTTTTAAGAATTATGTTCAGGAAATTTTTCGGATCGTAGAACGGGAATTTTTTACCGTCGGGAGCTTTGACGGTAACGTCCACGTTAGTGGGAACGCCATTATAGAACTTCCCTTCTATCAAATTTTGCCAGTTGTCGAGGGTGACTTGCAAACCGTTTTTCTCGGTGATTATAAAATCCTTAGGATCGCACCCCGCAATAGGTTGAGGTATATCGAGTTTTATCGATTGAACGTCGCTATCCACTCGCAACAACACGCAAATCGACAAATCTCCGGAAGGGACTATTTCTTTCTTGAACAATTCGCCGTTTGTCAACGATATATTCAATTCGTCAAGATTTTCAGGGAATATGCAGTTCGTTTGCGGAGTAAACTTATAAATCATCACGCTATTATGTTCGATAAGTTTTTCACCGCAATCCATTGAGTTGCATAGCGTTTCGTTTAAGTCGCGATCTCTCGTCGCCTTGTAAAAATGTTCTCCTCGACCTATTATGTTTCCTTTGATAACCTTGGGATCGAAAAGTGTTTTATACGACATGCCGACGGAATAATTCGGTATATCCAGCTCGATTTCTTTTATTGTCATATCCGCTTTGCATTGCGTGCATACGCCGCCCTCGAAAGTGTGAGGGACATAATTACCGTATTCGCAGCCGCAAACGTCGCCGTTGGGGGCGGTATAATCACATTTGGCGCGCTCTTTACAGGTCGCCGTACCCCCTCTCGGGTCGTGCCTCAACGACGTATCTTCTATTCCGCAATATTTGCAGAATCCGAGGTGCAGATAATTGCCGCCGCCGCTACTGAACGACCTGAATTCGAACTTATGTCCCGTCGGAGCAAGATACTCGCTACCGCACGTCTCGCATATCGCGCCGCTAAGACAGGTCGCCGTGCCGCCGCTGTGTTTTTCCTTTACGACGTTACCTCTCGCGTCCTTTTCAAATTCGCCGCAAGCGCAGCAACTCGCATGGTACGAGGGGTCGCTGCCGTAGACCCGATACGTAAAAGCGTGCTTTGCGTCGGGATTACCGAGATCTCCGCACTTCTTACAAGTCGCGTTGCAACCGGGATAGAAATCGTGCTTTTCGTATCCCGAACCCTTATCTACGGCTACACAAACGCCGGGACAATCGGAAGCGGTACATTGTCTGTATCCGTGATGCTCGATATCGATTTTTCCGTAATCGCTCCAGGTATGCTCGTGACCGCCCGATACGGCTGCAATCGTGACGGGAATATCGCAAGTCTGTCCGTCCGACGCGGTTACGGTGACGTACAGCGTTCCGCCGTCCATAGCGTTGACTGCGGTTATTGCATAGTAACAAATCGATTTTCCTAAGACGTTAGATAAATCGATAGCCATACCCACGGGAAGATTATTCGCTTCGTAAGTATAAGGACCGGGCGCGCCTGCGAGCCAAATCCCCGTGTCGGGGGCCATGTTGGTGAGTTCTCCCGATACTTCCGCGTCGATAATGGGTTGTATGAAAAACGGATACCCGATAAAAGACATTCCTTTAGATATAATGAAGTCCATTTGTATCTCGGTCGTTATCTTGTTTTGTCCGGCGATATCCCAAAGTTCTATGTCTTTGCCTTTGCCGAGTTCCGCGCCGAAAACTTTGAGTTTTTGTTTCAGCACCTCTGCTTTACTTGACAAAGCATATCCTGTTTTCGGAGAGAATCGCACTCTGATACAATACGGAACGTTCCGTTCGATAAGTTGATTTTCCACTCTGCTCCAAGGCAACGTATCCGCGTCTTTTTCCCACAACGTTTGTTTTTGTCCGTTTCTCCATATTGTTGTAAGGGTTGCCGTATAGTTTGCGCCTGCCGCCACTTTGAGCGTTTTTGCCTCTTCGTCTTCGAATTCAAACGCGTCGGCAAGACTGCCGCCGAGGGTCGTTTTGTTGAAAGCCACTTCGAGAACGTCTATCGTCGTCGTTTCGGCACGAGCCGCTTGCGGATTGACAAAAACCATGCCGAGAATCAGAACAAGGCAGGTCGCAAGGCTCAAAGCAATCGCCGTTATTTTTAATTTATTCGTATTTACGCGAGTCATATATTATAGCTCCTTTAAGTCGATAATTTTTTCGAGCGTCGGAAAAGACGCTATTGTAAATGCGGTTTACCGTTCGCGGCGTTCGGGAAAGATTGCGTCTTCGGCATATCCCCCCCTTTCGGGCTTATGACCCTATTGTTTTACGCCTCGAACGGGCTTATCGGCGGGGTGGTTCGTTGTTCGATACAGTCATAGTCGTATACCTTATTTTTTTAGTCGTCGCCGCTGTCGTTCAGGGCGAGGAGTGGAATTACGGTCGGTTCGTTCGCTTCGGCGAAGAAGTCCTACTTGTCGTCACGCTCACGGATTGACATCCGCGTGCGTATTTGTTATGCTATAAATACTTACGATATATATAGCGACGTCCCTTAACGTCAAGGTAAGTATATCATGGTACGTAACGGCTTTTCCCCCACCCAAACCGCCAAAAGGTGGGGGAAAATAAAAAAAATATTTTCAGTACGGGAGTAAAAATCGGATATCGGAAAGTCAAATGAAATCTAACTCGAAGAAAACTTTTTTATCGTTCGTCATCATACTGATGACGATAACCATACTTTTTACCTTTGTCGCCTGCAACAAAAACAATAGTCTGCTCGATCCCAAAAAGCCGACCGCTCTTACGATGTGGCACGTTTACGGCGAGCAAGTGGATTCTCCCATGAACGCGTATATCGAACGGTTCAATTCGACCGTCGGCAAAGAAAAAGGAGTTGTTATTAACGTCGCGTTGATGTCCAACGCCGCGCAAATCGGCAAAAAGCTCAAAGCCGCGCAAACGGGAAAAGCCGGCTCCAAGGATATGCCCGACTTGTTCTTTTGCCATTCGACCGACGCGATAACTCTCGGCAAAGAAAATCTCCTGAACTGGAAAGAATATTTTTCGCAAAGCGAACTGGACGCTTTCGTCCCCGACTTTTTGGCGGACGGAACGATAGACGACAGCCTTTGCGTCTTTCCCGTTTCCAAATCGACCTATATGCTTTTTATCGCGGGAGGGGTTTTTGACAGGTTCGCCGCGGACAAGAACGTTTCTCTTTCCGATCTGGAAACGTGGCACGGATTTTTCGACGTCGCCGAAAAGTATTATCAATGGTCGGGCGGAAAACCATTTTGCGCGATAGATTATCTTATAAGACTTACCGAACTGTGCGCCCTGTCCGATGGAGAAACCATCTCTTATAAGGACGGCTGGTACGACGAAAACAACGCCGCCATGATGCGCGCGTACGAAGCCTTTGCTTCCTCCGTAGCCAAAGGTCATATCGTCGTGTCCGATATGTATTCCAACACGCAAGTCATGACGGGACAGACCTGCGCCGGGATAGGTTCTTCCGCGTCCGTCCTCTACTATAACGACGAAATCACCTACCCCGACAATACGTCGGAAAAAATGAATCTGAAAGTCTTGCCGATGCCGCAACGGGCAGGAAAACTAAAAATAGCCACGCAAGCGGGCGTAGGTCTTTGCGCCTACAAGACTACCGCTCGTAAAGCCGAAGCGGCGACTATTTTCGCACGGTGGTTTACCGAAGAACGCCGCAATTCGGAGTTCGTGCTATCGACGGGTTATATGCCCGTAAGGACGGGAGCATTCGACAAAATCGGCGAAGCCGCTTTCAAGTCGGAAGCGTATAAAAACCTTTATAACGCGCTGTCGACCACCGTCGCGACTTGCGATTTTGAAAGAGAACCGAATTTCGACGGGTATTACACGAAAGTAAACGCCTTGTACGATAAAATCCGCAACGTTCAAAAGCACCTAACGAAAGGTACGCACGGGGCGAAACTTACGAACAAATCGTCGCCGAAATACGAGCCGCGTTCGATAACGTCGACTGAAAAGACATCGGAGCGAGAGAATGAAAAGCGTAGATTTTCAAAAGAAGAAAACCTCTATGTGGCGTAAGCTTCTGCTATATATGCTTACGCTCGTTTTCGTTGTCGTCGGGTTTATTATGTTCGGATTGTTTTTCGTAGGACAGTTTTCGACGACGACGGAAAAATATTCGAACAATCTCTCTTTCCAAAACGAGTTCTACACAAGACAAATCGAAAAATTCTTTGACGATATGTCGATGATGAGCGAAATGCTCGCGACCGATTCCTCTGCGATAATAGACGCTTATCTGACCGAAAACGGGATTGAGTTTCGCTCGCTTAACGATTCTCGTCCGCATACCGAAGGGGTACAGAAAGTCCTTTTCCCGAAACTTAAAGAAGAACTGTTGAAAGCGGACGCGTCGGGAGCGTTTATCACGCTTAACGCAACCGTAAATACGAGCGAAGCGAACTCCGATCTCTCGAAAACCGGACTTTATTTTCAACGCAGCACTCTTGACCGCACCGACGAAACGTTGCTGCTGTTCAGAGGGGGCGCGGAACTCGGAAGAGAAAACGGTATAATGCCGCATCGTAAATGGAGGCTGGAATTTCACGTCGAATCCGTGCCGAAACTAAAAGATTTTTTTGCAAAAACAATAAAGAAAGGAACTAAATCGACGCTTTCCGACGTTTTTACACTTAACGGAACGGGAGAAAAGGCAATGGCTTTTCTCACTCCGCTGTTCGGAGCAGACGGCGCGTTTTACGGCGTTTGCGGTTTTGAAATCTCCGACAACTATTTCAAGGATTACTTTGCGCAGCCGACGAGATTGGAACAACTGACCTGCACCTTTTCCAAAACGACCGCAAGCGGCGAAATCGACTGCGATAATATATTTTGGACGAGCGCGCTCGGAGGATATTCGCTGAAGCCGAGCGGCAAACTCGTGCCGAAAAAGATTAAAGACAGTCTCTCCGAATACGGAGGCGAAAGTAAATTCGTCGCCGTCGAAAACAAGGTGACGATATGCGGCGAATACTATACGCTCGTCGCGATGCAGCCGAAACGCGAATTTGACAAAACCGTGGCAATCAACGTGACTAAAATCGTATCCGTATGCTGTCTGCTTGTGTTCGCCGCTGTAGTGCTTTGCGTCTTTTTTTCGAGAAAATTCGTTGCGCCCGTGATAAAAAGTTTGGAAAAAATACGCAAGCAGGAGCATGCCGAGACGAAATCCGACATTATCGAAATCGACGACTTGTTCGTTTACCTTGCCGAGCAGGACAAACTTCACGGTCTCGAAAAAGACCAACTGAAACGACAGAACGACGAGCTCGCCGACGTAACCGAAAACCAAACTCACGAAATCAACAAGCGACAAGCGGAAATCGACCGACTGGCGTATTCTCGTAAAAACGAAATAGACCCGGATGACTACGAAATATTCAAAATCGGCTTAAAAGAGCTTACAAAGACCGAAAAAACCGTTTTTGACCTCTATTTACAGGGAAAAACGGCAAAAGAAATAGCCGAAACTCTTAATATTCGTGAAAGTACGCTCAAATTCCATAATCATAACATTCTGGAAAAACTCGGCGTGTCTTCACGCAAACAAATGCTGCGTTACGCAACCCTGCTGAAACAAGAAACTCAAAACTGACGCAACGAGAATTCCGATTATCGAAACTCTGCCGACGACCACTGCGATAGCGTTGGTTTTTTCCGCCCGTCCGTAATAAAATTCTTCGCTGTTTTTTGAATTCCGGGATAACCGTCTAATAACACGTGTTTTCTATAAAACGAGCAAAGAACTGCGCTCCGTGCGTCAGACTGTCTATCTTGCACCTTTCGTCTTTCGAGTGTATGCGGCTCTGTTCGTCTTCTTCCATTTCGAGCGGACCGAAGCGGAAAACGTTTTTGCTTATTTTGTTGTAATACTTTGCGTCGCTCGCCGCGATAAAAGGATACGGGGCGGTGACGTAGCCGAACACTTCGTCTATGGCGCGTTCTATTTCTTTGTACCACGCGTTTTTGCTGTCGCCCGATATTACGGGTTCGAACGTTCTGCCGATTTCTTCCACTTTTACGTCCTTACCCGCCACTTTCTGCATATACTTTTTGACTTCGGCTACCGACTGTCCGAGGTTTATTCTCACGTTGACGACGGCGGAAGCCTTGTTCGGAATAACGTTCGGCGCGTCGCTTCCTTTAAGTTCGGTAAAAGCGAAAGTCGTTCTCATAAGGCTGTTCGTCAAGGGACTGACTTTGCACATGGCGCATTTCAGTATCGGCGACAATATATCGCGGTTTACGAACAAAAACTTGAAAACAAACGGCATATACGGGCTGAGGGTTTTTATGGTTTCTTTCGCGGGTTTGGACCAATAGGCTCTCATGGGCATGTGCGACAGATAGTAGACCGCTTCGCACACCGCGTCGACGGAACTGCGTCTTTTCGGACTCGAAGCGTGACCGCCGTCCTTGTTCGCGCTGAGCATAAAATCGGCGTAACCTTTCTCGCTCGTGCCGATGACGGCTATCCTCCGACGGACTCCGACCGAGCGACCGTCTATAATAACGCCCCCCTCGTCTACGACGTATTCCATCGTTATACCCTGTTCGTATAAATAATCGACTATCTTGCACGCGCCGTTTATACCCGTGATTTCTTCGTCGTGACCGAAACAGAGATAAATCGTCCTTTCGGGAGTTTTCTTTCTCGCAAGTATGGCTTCCAACCCTTCGAGCAAGGCTATCATGTGTCCTTTCATGTCGAGGGCGCCCCTGCCGTAAACGTAACCGTCCTTAATTTCGCCGCCGAAAGGCTCTACGCTCCACTCTTCCGCAGATACCGGCACTACGTCCTGGTGCGACAAAAAGCACGCGGGCAAAAGTTCTTCGTTCGCGCCCTTTATTTTGAATATAAGGCTATGGTCGTTTATTACCGTGATTTCGGAATTTTCATGCACGCAGGGATATGTTTTCGCCAAAAACTCTCTGTATCTGTCGAACGCGGAAAAATCTCCCTCGTCGCCCGGTACGCTCACCGTAGGAATTTTTATAGCTTCGCTCAAATGCTCCGCCGCAACCTTTTCGTCAATAGGTTCTTTTTCGATACTCTCTATATCTTTCTTAACGGGACGAGTAAACGCCGCCCTCAAAAACATAAACGCTACGAGCGATACAAACGCCGCGGCGATACAAACGCCGACAATTCCACCGACAGTCATTTTTTATTCCCTCCGTTCAGTCAGAAACGACTAAAAATAATTACTGCAATAATTATATATAAAAAGCGGCGGTTCGTCAATATGAAAAATCCAAACCGATATAATTTTCAAGCAAATTTTTCGTAATTTATCCACAATTACGGATACCCTAACCCTTAATTTTAAGGTCGGGTTTTCCGCTTCGGAGGGGAGTTATCCACAATTATTCACAAAGTTATCCACAATATGCGTAGTTATCCACAGCTTTGCGGCATTCCGTAGCCGAAAGAGTTACGTTCCCAGCCGTAAAATTTTTCCTTTATCCCGTAAAGTCAAAAATGGGTTTACTTTCGGCGAAATATATTCTAAAATATAATCGTATGAAAAAGTTATTGACGCTCGTTATTTGTATTTTTATTCTTACCACGCTCGCCGGTTGCAACGGAGTTACTTTTTCCGATATCAAAATAGTAGCCGACGACGTTTACGACGTCCCCGTGGGCGAATACACTTTGCGTTATTCCATACCCGACTTTGAAAAATATAACGAAAAATTCAATCTCACCGTGAAAGTGACGGCGTTCGGTCTCGACGACAAGCAAGTTCCCGTCGAAAACAACCGTACCATAAAGGTTGCTATCGACTGCGTGTACACCGTCAACGTAGCCGTATCCGCGATAATCGACGGCGAAAACAAGCAGACCACGAAGACTTTCACCGTGTCCGCGGTAAAAACTTCCCCCGTCGTGACCTTTACGGTAGGCAGTAAGGACTATATAAAAAAGACCGTTCCTTACGGCTCTTCTCTCGACATATCCGAATTTGAACAAATCCCCGACCTGTACACGCAGACGGGCAGCGGCGTAAACCAGACCATACTCTCGAAAAAGTGGGTAATAACCGTAAACGGCAAAACTTACGACCTCGTTCAGGAACACCTTAATAATATCACTACCGACCTGAATATCAAAGCTCAGTATACCTATTCGGTCACTTACGGACCCGTAACCGTATCTTTTGAGAACGGCGACGGCGCGACGGAAACTCCGAGCATAACGCAAACGGCGAACTCCGAATTCCGTATGCCCGACTATCCCGTCCGTACCGGATACGTCTTCGACGGTTGGTATACCGACAGAGAATACACTAAAATATTCTCGTGGAAGAATACGAAAACCGTATGGGACGACACCGTCCTTTACGCAAAATGGATAGAGAACGATTACTCCGAGTACGCCGAATATTTCGAGTTTTCCGAACCGGTAATCGACAACTACGGCTATTCCTACTACAAAGCGAGACTTAACCGCAAAACGTCCTATCCCGCCGACATAGCCGTACCCGCAGGATACGCCGGTCTTCCCGTAAAAGCTTTTTACCGGACCGATATAGAAACCATTCACGACCGCGCAATGGGAGCCTTCGAAGAGACGGCTGTCGAAAGCGTAATCGTTCCGAAAGCCTTTCTCTACCTCGACAGCCAGACTTTCAAAAATTGCGTCAACCTGAAAACCGTAACTTTCGACGGCTCGTTTGTCACGGATATAGGAACGGATACTTTCTTCGGTTGCGCTTCGTTGCAGTCGATTACAATACCGGACGGCGTGACGAGAATAGGTCAGAACGCCTTCAAAGGCTGTTCTTCTCTTACTTCCGTCACCCTGCCGTCGACCCTTACTGTCATACACGTGGGAGCTTTCGACGACTGCGCCGCTCTCGTTTCGATAACTATCCCCGACTCGGTAAAACAGCTTAATTCCTGTTTCGGCGGCTGTACCGCCCTTACTACGGTGACTTTCACCGCAAAATCAAAGTTGAGCTTCATAGCAAGCGACACCTTCGACGGTTGCTCTTCCCTTAAAGAAATCACCTTGCCCTACGCTCTCAAGGACAATTCTTCCGTTAAAGAAACTTTCAAAAAGTTAGGCGTAACGGTAAACTTTTACGATAAACCCGAAGAAGAGAACGGCTGAACTTAATTTACCGTCACGCGGAATAGGTCTTCAATAGCTCCGTAAGCGTAGCTACGTGCAACTCTTCGTCCATAATTATCCTTTCGACCATAGCCTTGACTTCCGATAACTTCGTCTTCGCCACGACGTTTTTGTAGTCGCTTATCGCCTGCTTTTCCGCGTAAATCGAATTTTTCAGCATCATAACAGGCTCTTTTGCGTAGTTTACGAAATTCCCTTGCCAGTAATTATAGTTCCCGCCGATATACGGCGTGCCGCCGAGAAGTGCTACCGCCTTCCCCAACAGCTCGTGATGTCGCATTTCCACCATCGCGATTTTCTCGAAACACTCCGACAATTCGGGATACTTTGTTTTGGAAACGTAAGCGTAATAAACGTAATTCAATATCGCCGTCGTCTCGCTCTCCCTGCCCCCGTATACCGGCATCAACAACTTCACTTCGTTCGGATACCGCCCGCCCGTCTCCACCGCGGGATACGGCAAATCTGCCCTGCATAAACATTCCATATAACTTACCTCATAAAAAAATTAGGGTCCCCCCCGTTCAGTATATTCGGCAAGATTGAGAAAGTTACTTATTTAGCAAAAATGAAACTATCGAGAACGAAACTAAAACGTGCCCCAACCAAATAAAAAAAGCGACGGATTTCCCTTCGCTTTTTCAAATAAAGAGCTTAGTTGCGTATAATTTACGCTTTGCGTTGATTTTCTTGTAACGAAACGATTTTTTTAATCTTATATCTGACTAACTGTTCGGTAAAAGTACAAATTTCTTTTTTCGTATCGTAACGACGAGACGGGCAACCGCCAAGACATATCGGTAACAAACGACATTGCTTACATTTATCCGATAATTCGAGTTTCATAAAATCGTTATAGTATTTATTATAAAAAATACCGCTTTCCGCTCGCCCTATAATTTTATCGTCGTTGCCGAAATCATGCTCACATTTGTATATTTCTCCGTGAACGCCGATAGCAAAGCTGTTATTACGCTTTAATCCGCAAAATATAAACCTGCTTTTCGGCAATTCGGGCGGATATTTATACGCAGGATAATTCTTAATCAGATATTCGTCGAATTTAATTGCGTATTCGTCAAACTCGTTGTCGGAACAACAAGAAATTCCTTCGCCGAGATAATCGGTAACGGGAGCTAAATATATTTTGATTTTTTCTTCCAATTTACGATTTCTCAGAAGTTCGTCGGTGACGGCAAGAAGGTCGCTATAATTCTTTTTATCGCAATTCAAACGCACGATGACTCGGAACGTTTCGCAACAATCTGCAATATTGTTTAAGACGGCATTATATTGTTCGGGTGTCGCTCGCTTACGCAAGCAATACTCTTTCTCCGTACCGTCGAGAGTGATTTGAACGCTGTTTAGCTTGCACTCTTCTTTTAATACTGTCGCTTTTTCTTTCGTCAAAAGAATACCGTTCGTTATCATTGACGAAGAATACGTTAAGTTCTTCGATTCGCACAAGGCTATTATTTCTTTTGAAAAAGATTTTATCGTTTCGTACGCGACTAACGGCTCTCCGCCGAACCACCCTATATGTATTTTTTTCGTGTCGGAACTTATCGACTTAGAAATAAACGCTATTATTTTCGCCGCAGTGTCTTCAGTCATTAAACCGCAGTCGGATTGCTTTGCTTCGAAACAATAATAACATTTCAGGTTACACTTCATCGTGGGCGTAATGACGAAATTAAGCGTGTCGGCTTTTACGGCGTACTTCGCTTGATTTTCCCTTTGCAAAACAAACCCCGCTTCGTCGAGTTCTTGCGGAACTATTATCCCTTGCTTTAAAAGACTATCGAAAAAAGGTATGGTTTCGTCAATATCGGTATCGGATTCCAACCGTTCCCAAATTGCGTTTTCCAAACGGCAAACGCAACCCGACAAAGTATTGAAAATCAACACTTTGTCACGGTCACGCTCTTTCTCTACGACAAAATTAAAAAGAGAAGACTTAAAATACATTTTTAATCAGTATAGCAAGTGCCACCCTCTTCGTTGCAAACAACGCCGCAATCGCCACATTCGCCGTCGCTACGACAGCTACCATTTTCATTAAGCACATCAAATTTTTGTATCAAAATTTCCATAGTTAATTCTCCTTTTTATTAAATTTTTGTAAAGTTAATTATCGCTTAATCGCCATAACAAGAACCATCATAAACACAATCATCGTTAAACGGGCAGAACCCATCACAATCACGGCAACTGTCGTTTGCAATATCCGCTAAAAAACAACTTGCCGTATTTCCTTGTAACAATATTTCCATATTATCTATTATCTCCTCCTATAACTAATTCCCATAACGTTTATATCCTTCGATATCGTGGATTATGTATAATAAACATAATTAATTTTTATTCCTCCTTTCCTAATTTATTTAATAGCTTTTCGCCTTGAATGCTTTCTTCCCGTCGTTCTACTGTGCTCTCGTCCTTTTTAGTTTTTTCATATATAACTGTAGCGGGAGTATTATTTGCCAAATCTACGTTACATTCTCTGATTTTCTTATACCTTTTTAAACGATAAAGGAATATTTCATCCTTCCTGTTTGTCAGGGCGTAATTATCACCTGTCATATTATATGTAAAAGTGATAGAATATTGTAATTTTTCATACGTTTCGGTCTGATAAAACGCGTCGACTGTAATCTTATTTTTGCGCCCGAAAATGTTCGGTGAAATCAATATCGGCAATACCGCACCGTCTTCCGAAGTTAATCTACCTATATGCCAACTTGTACGAAATAATGTTTGGTGACCTTCTTCGTCGTGACAAATCACGCAAGTGTTAATGCTGCATTCGCACATTTTAACTAAGTCTATCGGCAAAATATTGACGAAAAGAAAACGGTTTTTAGGTATGCGTAATTTTTCTATTTCGTCTTTTGTCAAAAACCACCGTGCCTTTTGTCCTGATTTTATTTTATCGCTGATAGAGTCGTACCCCGAATCCCAAATTGTAACAGCCGGATAGGTTCTGTTGCTTTTTTTATCGTTTATAATTTTAAACCCTTGCGTAAAGAGAGCTCCCAATATAGAAGCAATCAAAGTCGCTACCGCCACGATAATCGTTGTAAGCACAGTTTCATTCATAATAGTCACCTCTTCTATATTTCCCTTGAAAAACTCCTTTGGGGGGAGTTAATTAAGTTTTATCCAAAGCGCAGGCACAACGCCTTTACTAATTGAACTTACGCTGCTGTATCCTTGGTAGAAGTAGTTGCCGTGGCCGTCGGTTGTGAAGTAGCTGTTGCCGTAGTACACAAAAAAGGAATAATTACTACCGCAGTAGGGCGAGCGAAGCCACCAGTAGCATTCGCCTTTTTCCCCACTGTCGGTTAATGTAAAGCAGCCTTGACTCTTAGCGTAATCGGTACTCTTCTTTCGTCTTGCGACACTACTATTAACGTACGCGCTTGTCGCATACACGTCCTTATATGACAGCAGGAATATCTTGTCTTTGGTTTTAATCTGATTTGTGCTATATACAGATTCCGCATTGACCCCTGTCGTCACGTTATCTATTAAAGTAGTCTCTATCAAGGCTTTTTGTAAATCGTTGAAAGCAGTGTTGTAGAAAGTATCGTTAAGCCACTTTCTTATATCGCTTTCTGCGTAATCGGTGGCATATACACTCCTGCCGTTCCTTGTTTGAGTATATTGATAGTCATTTCTATAAAATTGCTGACTGTCGAGAGCAAGATCGGCGAGAATTAACACTTTTCCGTCGTTTTCATCCAGTATAGTCCATTTAATGGGGTCATACCTGAACCAGTATACGGTGGAAGTATAGTAGCCGTTATCGTCCTGCCACGAATTGTCTGCTGAACTACTCGTAGTCGTATCGTACGGTCTGTATGAAGTAAAGTATACTCCCCTGTACTTTTCTCCGTTATATTCCTTGTCGATATACCACATAAAGTTACTTACGCTACCGCTTATATAATAGCCGTAGGAAATCCAATTCGCGGAATTGTCAGAAGTGGGCAACATTCCCGCCATATTGTTGAGCGCGGTCGTAATATCGTCGTCGGTTACTTTGGTTTGCGGATAAGAACCGAAATAAATAGTTTTATCGTTACGAATATATGCTTTTGATTCCAAGGCTTTTGCCACGGCGTCTTCAACAAACGTTCCGCATTTGGTACATACGCAATTGTCATCGAGCGTATGTTCTGTACACTTTTCAAATTTTGCCGTATACGTTTTGCTTTCGCTCGGCATTTCGAAAGTGTACGATAGTTCGTCCGTTAATTTAGTTTCTCCGTCGTACCAACCTATCCAGGTATATCCCATGTTCGTGGTTGCCGTTATCGTAGCGGAGTCCCCTACTTTGTAGGCTTTCGTTAAACCGCCTACGCTGCCCGCTCTCGTGTCGCTAAGTTGTAAATCTAATTTGTACCATTTCGCAGTATAGGTCTTGCTCTCGCTCGGCATATTGAAAGTATAGGATAGGTTGTCCGTTAATTTAGTTTCTCCGTCGTACCAACCAAGCCAAGTGTAACCGTTTTTCGTCGTTGCCTTAAGCGTAACTTCGGTTCCTGCCGTAGTTTTTACTCCACTTTTTTTGGTATAGGTACCTGCTACCGACATATTTGTTTCTGTGCTTAACGTATAGTAAGTCCATTTTGCAGTATACGTCTTGCTCTCGCTCGGCATATTGAACATGTAGGATAGTTCGTCGGTTAATTTCGTTTCTCCGTCGTACCAACCGAGCCAAGTATACCCTGCGTTCGTGGTTGCAGTTATCGTGGCGGAGTCCCCTACTTTGTAGGCTTTCGTTAAACTGCTTACGCTGCCCGCTCTCGTATCGCTGCGTTGCAAATCTAATTTATACCATTTTGCGGTATAAGTCTTGTTTTCTCTCGGCATATTGAAAGTATAGAATAATTCGTCCGTTAATTTAGTTTTTCCGTCGTACCAACCGAGCCAGGTATATCCTGCGTTCGTGGTTGCAGTTATCGTAGCAGAGTCGCCCACTTTGTAGGCGTTAGTTAAACCGCCTACGCTACCCGCTTTCGTGTCGCTAAGTTGTAAATCTAATTTGTACCATTTCGCAGTATAGGTCTTGCTCTCGCTCGGCATATTGAAAGTGTAGGATAATTCGTCCGTTAATTTAGTTTCTCCGTCATACCAACCGAGCCAGGTATATCCTGCGTTCGTGGTTGCCGTTATCGTAGCGGAGTCACCCACTTTGTAAGCGTTCGTTAAACCGCCTACGCTACCCGCTCTCGTATCGCTAAGTTGCAGACTGATTTTGCACCATTTTGCCGTATATGTTTTGTTCTCGCTCGGCATATTGAAAGTGTAGGATAATTCGTCCGATAGTTTCGTTTCTCCGTCGTACCAACCTATGAAAGTGTATCCTGCGTTCGTGGTCGCAGTTATCGTAGCAGAGTCGCCCACTTTGTAGGCTTTCGTTAAACCGCCTACGCTGCCGGCTTTGGTATCGCTGAGTTGCAAATCTAATTTATACCATTTCGCGGTGTAAACTACGTTTTCGGACGGCGCGGTAATCGTCATACTAAGGTCGGAAGATACCTTTTCTTTACCTTTGAACCAACCTATAAAGGTATAGCCGTTATTCGTGGTCGCGCGGAGCGAAACCCGGCTTTGGAAGCCTGCCGAAGCCACGTTATCGGGGGTACGGAAATATCCCTTATCCGAAGTCGTCGCAGACGGTTTCAGATAGCAGCTGAACGTACTCGAAGAGCTGTATTTACCCACGCGAACGTAATATATATCGCCTGCGTTTGCGGTGAACGAAACGCTCGTGTAGGAAGTGTTCGTGACGGAAGTTTCGCTTTTTACGTTCGTATTTTTCGTCTTGTTATACACGGTCATTCTTGCGGCGTTCGTAGAACTCGAAGTGGAGTTCTTATAATAAAGGTAATAAGTGCCGCTCGTCACGGGAGCGAAGTAGATATATTGATAGTCGTCGGAAGTAGTGACTTGTATTTCCGAGCTATACTCGTACATATAGCGGACTGTCGAACTCGTACCCGTGTAGTACCAACCCGCGTAAGCGGTGGTATCGCAATAGATATTCTTGGTAAAGTCGAATCTCGTCTTGCAGGCGGGTTCGTTATACCAACCCGTAAACAAATATCCGTCCGCTTTGGGCGGCGTGGGTACGGACATACCGTAGTAGTAAGTAACGGTCTGCGGGTCTCTTTCGGTAGCTCCCGTTCTGCCGTTATTGTCGAAAGTAAGCACCGCGCTGTCCCCGTTGCCGCTTGCGGACACGGTACCCGCTGCGGATATATTCTTATCGG